>NPIF01003055.1_pt1 | contig 152898 bp, 139 predicted proteins | sample 8637461 | NCBI WGS metagenome assembly NPIF01 (sample SAMN07420641, study PRJNA396082) | bioreactor metagenome | isolation source: sample BR12 brine-fed electro-methanogenic bioreactor BR | place: Japan: Kochi | collected 2016-12-09 | reverse complement strand
GTAGTCATCCGGGGTGAGAGAGGGAACTACAACGTACGGATATGGGGAAATGCAAAACCTGCAATTGTAGTCATCCGGGGTGAGAGAGGGATCGCCAGCATAAAAAGCATTTCACATTAGCGAGCTCGAAAGCCATTCGTAAGACCAATAAAAACCTCTTCTAAATATAACACTCCGGGTTCAGTAGTTGACGTTAATGGCGGTACAGAGATAACCCATCAGGGCATCGGCGCAGCGAAAATCATCCAATACCTGGCGACTCAGATCGGCCGAGTGGATGGCCTCCGAACGGAGCGGTTTGAAGGCGATGAAATCCTTTCTTTTCAGATCCTCGATCAGCTGGTGATCGGCCGCGTAGCCCCGTGGCGGTCGCTTCAGGGAGTCCCCCTCAAGCGTAAACTGCCCGGCAAAGCCCGGTGCCTGCAGCGCCCTTTTCCAGGCTGCCGGGTTATCGTCGATAAAGGTGCGGATCTGGTTCAGGGTCTTGGACTCCGGGCGCCAGATGCCGGCCCCGACAAAACAGCCTTCCGGTTCGATATGCAGATAAAACCCCGGGGCATGCACGTCCTTGCCCAGTTCGTGGCGGAACTGGATGCCGATGTTGGTCTTGTAGGGGGTCTTGTCACGGGCAAAGCGGGTATCCCGGTAGACCCGCATCAGCGATCCCCCGACCTTCTTCGGAATGGCCCGGAAATGGGGTGAAATCTCCCCCAGCCCGAGCCCGATCGACTCGATGAACGCCAGCGCCGGCTCCCTGACCAACGTCTCGTAACGGGCCTTGTTGTCATGGAACCAGGCCTTGTTGTTATTCACCTTCAGTTCACTGAGGAACCGCAGAGTGTCCTGGGGAAAACCGTCAAACGGGGCCATCATCGTCTCCTGGCATAAGCTGTCTGAAGGGGTTCTGGTTAATCCGGGTAATCCGGGCTGGCGGTCGAAACTAACCGTACATGGACGGGTGCCGCTGCCCGTTCTATACCGACAGCCAGATCATCACCGGCAGGGTCACCACCGCCATGACCACCTGCACGGTGATCAGGTTGGCCATCAGCGGCGCATCGCCACCCATCTGCCGGGCCAGAATATAGGAAGATGATCCGGTTGGCACGGCAGCGGCTATAACGGCCACCGTTCTCGCCACCCCGTCAATGCCAAACAGCCAGGCACCGAGAAACATCAGCACCGGCATCCCCAGCAAGCGGATAGCCGTGCCAAAGCTGACCAGCAGACGGGAATCCAGTACCAGGGAAAAACGCAGCCCGGCCCCGACCGTCAACAGACCGAGTCCCAGCGCCCCGCCACCGAGAATATCCAGCAGGGAGAAGAGCTGGGAGGGCAGCCCCAAACCGGTAAGATTGAGGGTGGCGCCAATCGCGCAACCGATGATGAAGGGGTTTTTCAGCAGCTTGCGCATGACATCGCCCAGACTGCTGTCACCATGGGTGAAGCGGGCCAGCACCGCAACGTTAATGACATTCAGCGGGGGAATGATCACCGCCATGACAATCGCCATGTAGGCGACCCCCTCATCCCCGTACAGCAGACCCACAATGGACAGGGCGATAAAGCCGTGCCAGCGGGTCGCACCCTGGAACAGACTGGTGAACGCCGGGCCATCAATACCCAGCCAGCGGCGCATCAACGGCTGAAACAGCAGCAACAGCAGGCTCATGCCAATGATGGCGAACAGCACCATGGCGGAGAACAGAAACAGTTCGGTGGAGGCGATTCTGGCGGTCGCCAGCGTCTTCACCAGCAAGGCCGGAAACAGCACGAAATAGCAGAGATTTTCCATGCCGAGCCAGCTCTCGTCGTTAAACAGGGTGGTTCGGCGCAACAGCATGCCCAGCAGGATAATAGCCACAACCGGCAGCAGCGCATTGAATACATCGATCATCTGACAGGGAGGTTCCTCAAAAACGGCGCAGCCCGGCCGCACGGGGCGGGCGAAGGGGGTAATCTTAAGCCAAATAACAGCCGAGACGAAAGCGCGGTCGGCGCTGGTCCGGCCCGGCTCGCACCCGGATCAGTCAGCCGGGGCGAACTCAGATCGGCATGAACACCGCCGAGGCGACTGACTGGATAATGGTCTTGATACGCCGGTTGGTGCTCTGGGCAATGACCCGGGCCATGCCATCCTGCAGTGCGATCAATTTGCCGAACAGGCGCTCGTAGCTGAGGTTGATCACCGGGCCTTCGGTCTGGTTGCTGATCAGGAACAGGCGACCGTTGCTGTCCCGGGTATGGCTCAGTTTCCAGGCGGCAATCTCCAGATTGCGGGCCGCATTGTAGAGCTTCTGCGGATCCAGCTCATCGGTCAGATAGAAACTCTGCTTGCCGTTGTGCGCCTCCAGGATCATGCCCCGCAACCCTTCGACAAAGGCCAGTACCCGGTCGCCCTGATAGGCCTCATCAAAGGTCAGCATGACCGCATCGGTGCCCCGCTTCTGCTGCAGCTCGGGAAACTGATCCGTGCGGCCATGGCCGAATACCCGCTCAACCGCCTGTTCCAGGCTCCCGGCACCGCCGGCGCGCCACTCCCGGGGATTGCGCCGGTAGAGCTTCTCCATCAGTTCCCGCAGGTACTCCATGGTGAAACGGAGCTGGCTCTCCGCCACCATGTCCACGTCGCTCCGGGCAATATCATCCACCTGGAACTGGCGCGTCTTGATCGGTGAGTCCCGGTCAGGTGCGCTACCACAACCGCTCAGCAGCAGCGCCAGGACCAGCAGCAGCCATCTAGAGTCGATCACGCATATCCCTCATCGCAAAACCCGTTAGCGAGCCATCCCAGCCCCGGGTCAGTCCCAGCACCTTGAAGCGCTCGCCCATCTCGGTGGGCAGGGTCAGGCGTTTAACCCCCTGCACCAGATCCAGATGGGCCTCCGTATCGTTCGGATCCGATTCGGCTACCAGCTGATCCAGCCCGCTCCCCATCAGGAAGAAGGCCTGGGTGGTATACCCGGCGACGTGGAATCCGCTCGCCAGCGCCGCCTCGGCAATGGCACTGAAATCCACATGCGCGGTGATATCCTGCAGTCCCGGATAGACCAGCGGGTCATCGTGAGCGCGGTGCCGATAGTGACACATCAGAGTGCCCCGGTTGCGCGCCGGGTGGTAATACTCGGCACCGCTGTGTCCATAATCGATCAACAGTGCGGCGCCACGCTCCAGGGATCCGGCCAGCTCCGCCAGCCAGGGTCCGGCGCGCAGGTTGATCTCCGATTCAAACCCGTCCACCCCCTGCAGGCGGGCCAGCGGAGCGGCCAGTTGCCGGGCAAAATCGGCCGAGGCCGGTGCGTCCCAGAGCAGTTCGAACTGCTCCCCGTTCCAGGCCACGTACTGCTCCTGCAGGAGCGGGTCGGCATATCTGAAGCGGTGCACCGGCATGGCGTCCAGCAGTTCGTTGGCGATCACTACGCCGGAAAACGGACGTTCCGGGAAGCCGCTCAACCAGTCGACCCGGTCAACCAGGTGGCCGGCCCGCTGCGCCAGGGTCTGGCGCTGGCGCTGTTGCAGATCGGGGCTCAGGTCCAGAATCAGGTAGCGCTCCGGCAGACAGCCGAGACGTTCCAACTCCAGCAGCAGATCAGCCGCCAGCACGCCGGAACCGGCGCCCACCTCCAGGATCACACCACCACCCAGATCCTCCAGTACCTGGCGGCACTGCCGGGCCAGGCAGCGGGCGAACAGGGGCGAGAGCTCCGGTGCAGTGACAAAATCCCCCGCCCCGCCAAACTTGCGCGCCCCGGCGGTGTAATAGCCGAGCCCCGGCGCATAGAGCGCCAGTTCCATGTAGCGATCAAAGGGAATCCTGCCGCCGGCTGCGGCGATCTCATCACGGATCAGCGACACCAGTTTCAGACTATGGGCACGGGCTTGTGCATCGGGCTCCGGCATCCGGGCGACAGCGGCCTCGAGCGCCCGGGGGTTGATCCGTTCAATCATGAATTTCGTAAACTCGTCGGTTCGGTATAAAGTGACAGCTTATGCATCACGGCCTGTTCCCGGCTAGTTTAGCAAGACCGGGGGTAGAGCAGAAATCGAGGGAGTACCCAGCGTGACTCAAGACCATCCACCCGTCGCCCTGATTACCGGCGCTGCCCAGCGGATCGGCGCGACAATTGCCCGCCACCTGCACCAGCGCGGCCTGGCTATTGCCCTGCACTATCACCGTTCCCAGGCGCCCGCCGCCGCCCTCAAAGCGGAACTGGAACAGGCACGGCCGGACTCCGTGCAGCTGATTCAGGCCGACCTGAACGAGACAGAACAGCTGGCGGGTATTATTGAACAGGTCGAAGAGTGGCGCGGCCGGCTCGACCTGCTGGTCAACAACGCCTCCAGCTTCTACCCCACGCCGCTGGCACAAGTAACCGCCGGGCAGTGGGATGACCTGATGGGAACCAACCTCAAGGCGCCGTTTTTTCTCGCCACGGCCGCCGCGCCACTGCTGCGGGTGAACCGGGGCGCCATTATCAACCTGGTGGATATCCATGCCGAGCGGCCGCTGAAAAATCATCCGGTCTACAGCATAGCCAAGGCGGGCAACGCCATGATGGTGAAATCCCTGGCCCGGGAACTGGGACCGGAGATTCGGGTCAACGGTGTGGCGCCGGGCGCCATCCTGTGGCCGGAGCAGGCGATGACCGATCAGGTGAAGCAGGAGATCCTCTCCCGCACCGCCCTGGAACGTGCCGGAACACCGGCGGATATCGCCAGGACGGTCTGTTTTCTGGCCCTGGAAGCCCCCTACATCACCGGGCAGATTGTGGCGGTGGACGGCGGTCGCAGCGTGCAGCAGTGAGCCGCTTCAGGAGTCCAGCCCGGTGTCAAACGGCACCGGCCAGAGTCGCTGGGAGGTCCGGTCAAAACCCTGCCAGATTTCGTTATAGGTCTGCCCCAGTTCCGGATGGCGGCTCTCCCCGGCCAGCTCGGTCAGGGGCAACAACACAAAGGCGTAGCGGGTGATCTCATCCCGCGGCAGGTGCAAGCCGGCCATATCGATAACCCGGTCACCATAGGTCAGCAGGTCGATATCCAGGGTACGCGGGGCAAAACCACCCCCTTCACGGGTTCGGCCGTGGGCCGACTCAATGGCCCGAAACAGCTGCACCAGTTCCGCCACCGGCAGCTCGGTATCGGCTCCCACCACCAGGTTATAAAAGGCATCGCCGGAAAAGCCGACCGCCTCACTCTCGTAGACCCGGGAGACCAGCAGGTGACCGAATTGAGCCTGCAGATCCTGCAAAGCCGCGCGGATATTGCGCTCCCGATCGATATTGCTGCCGAGGCTTATCCAGACTCTGGCCATCAGAACCGTTCGCCCCGCTCGATGATCACTCCCACATCGGAGGCGGCACTGACGGCACCGATCTTGTTCACCGTCAATCGAACCCAGCGCACATCAAACTCCTGACGGATAATCTCTGCACAGCGTTCCGCCAGGGTCTCCACCAGCTGAAACTCGCTATCCTGGACAAAACTGATCAGCCGCTTCGAGACCGCCTTGTAATCCACCGCATCGGCGATATCCTCGGAGGCGGCGGCACGTTGCACATCGGTGCTCATATCAATATCGAGCACCACGGTCTGCCTGATCTCCCGCTCCCAGTCATAGATGCCGATGACAGTGTCGATCCTGAGATCACGTAAGAAAACTATATCCATGGTCATTCCAATTCTTGTGGCAATAGCCGGCCATGGTAAAACAGCCGCGCCGCAGAACAAATACCCTTGACCCTGAACCCCTCCTGCCGGGAGAATTCCGCAGACCCGATGGGCACCGGCCCAGCGTACAGGATTTGCCATGACCAATGCCTTACTGATTATTGCCGCCTACCTGCTGGGCTCCCTCTCCAGCGCCATTATCGTCTGTCGCCTGATGGGGCTGCCCGACCCGCGCACCCAGGGCTCCAACAACCCGGGGGCCACCAATGTACTGCGCCTGGGCGGCAAGAAAGCGGCCGCCATCACCTTGCTGGGCGACAGCCTGAAGGGGTTGCTGCCGGTGCTGGCAGCCAAGTTCATGGGCGTTTCACCGCTGATACTGGCGGCGGTCGCCATGGCGGCCTTCCTGGGCCACCTCTATCCGCTGTTCTTCCGTTTCGAGGGCGGCAAGGGGGTGGCCACCGCACTGGGGACTCAATTCGGCATCCACTGGCAGATCGGCGGTTTGGTGGCACTCCTCTGGCTGCTGATGGCAAAGGGGCTGAATATCTCGTCGCTGGCCGCGCTGGTATCGATGGCCCTGGCCCCGCTGGTGGTCTGGTATATCTGGCCAGCACCGGAGCTGATCTGGATGCAGGTGGTGATGAGTCTGATGTTGTTCTGGCGTCACCGCAGCAATATCCGCAACCTGCTGGCCGGTTCCGAGGGCAAGATAAAGAACGAACAGGGACCGGACGCCTAGACCCGCCCGGCGACCGGCTCAGAGGCCGGCCAGTGACTCCATCGGCCAGCGGGCGCGAACACCGAATCCCAGCGCTTCATGGGCACCACTGCGCAGCCGTTGCCAGCCGGCATAGGCGATCATTGCGCCGTTGTCGGTGCAGAACTCGGTGCGGGGATAGAACACCCGGGCGCCCTCCTTCGCCATAGCCGCCTGCATCCGTTCACGCAGGTGGCGGTTGGCACTGACGCCGCCAGCCAGTACCAGGGTGGCGGCGCCACATTCGCGAACCGCCCGGCGACACTTGATGACCAGGGTATCCACCACCGCCTCCTCGAAGGCGCGGGCGATGTCCGCCCTGGTCTGCTGTTTTGCTGCTTCGCTATCCTGCGGTCCCAGCTCCCGCTGCAACGTGTTCAGCGCAAAGGTCTTGAGCCCGCTAAAACTGAAATCCAAGCCGGGCCGGTCGGTCATGGGGCGGGGGAAACGGAACCGCTTGGGATCGCCGGATAACGCCAATGCCGCCAGTTCCGGGCCGCCGGGATAGGGCAGCCCCATCATCTTGGCCGTTTTGTCGAACGCCTCGCCCGCCGCATCATCCAGCGACTCACCCAACAACCGGTACTGGCCAATGCCCTTCACCTCCACCAGCTGGGTGTGGCCGCCGGAGACCAGCAGGGCAACAAAGGGGAACTCGGGACGCTCCGGCTCCAGCATCGGCGCCAGCAGGTGTCCCTCCATATGGTGTACACCCACCGCCGGCACGCCCCAGGCCCAGGCCAGGGTACGACCAATGGCGGTGCCCACCAGCAGGGCCCCCACCAGGCCCGGGCCGGCGGTGTAGGCAACACCGTCGATGTCGCTTTTTGCCAGGCCGGTTTGTGCCAGCAGGTTGTCCAGCAGGGGCAGGGTCTTGCGCACATGATCCCGCGACGCCAGCTCCGGCACCACGCCACCATAGACCGCATGCAGATCAATCTGGCTGTGCAGCACATGTCCCAGCAGCCCCTGCTCGCTGTCATAAATGGCTAAGCCTGTCTCATCACAGGAGGTTTCTATCCCCAGTACCCGCATCTGTTACCCGAACCCCGGCAGCGCGATGATCGTTCACCGCCACACACCATCATTAACAACACCGGCCGGATTGGGCGCACTCATGCACCGCCATCCGGCTCTACCGACCCGCTATCCCCGGCACACCGGCCGGGATGGACTACAATTCCATCACAACCCGGGAATAATCCATAATTTTTTTGCAAAACGTCTCCACAGTGCGTAGAATTCGCGCTCTTATATTTCCAGCATTCCGTTGGTACGATTTTTGAGGTGGGAAATGCCCAACGTACGAGTTAAAGAAAACGAGCCCTTTGAAGTTGCAATGCGTCGCTTTAAGCGCGGCTGCGAAAAAGCCGGAGTTCTGGCTGAAGTGCGTCGCCGTGAGCACTATGAGAAACCGACCACCGAGCGTAAGCGCAAGGCGGCCGCTGCAGTGAAGCGTCACCTGAAGAAAATCTCCCGCGAAAATCGCAAGTGGGATCGTCAGTACTGATCTCATCACTTCGGTCTGATACTCATGCTCAAACAACGCATCCAGGATGACATGAAGTCCGCCATGAAGGGGGGCGATAAAGCCCGCCTTGGCGTAATCCGTCTGCTGATGGCTGCCATAAAGCAGCGGGAAGTGGACGAGCGCGTCGAGCTGGATGACGAGCAGATTCTGGCCGTACTGGACAAGATGGTGAAGCAGCGTCGCGACTCCATCAGCCAGTATGAGCAGGCGGGACGCGCCGAACTGGCCGAGCAGGAAGCCTTTGAGATCACCGTCCTGCAGGACTACCTGCCGGAAGCCCTGAGCGAGGACGAGATCAACACCATGATCAGCGAAGTGATTCAGGCCACCGGGGCCACATCACTGCGTGACATGGGCAAGGTGATGGGTCAGCTGAAGCCCAAAATGCAGGGCCGTGCCGATATGGGAGCCGTCAGCGCCCTGATCAAGCAGAAACTCGGCAGCTGATCCTTCCTGACCAGCAAGCAATTGGAGCTCTGGCATCTTGCATGACCGGGGCTTTTTTTGTATCTGTTGATCGGATAACCGAGGGTACTATTGCAGCATGGCCGGAAAGATCCCTGCGCACTTCATCGACGAACTGCTGAACCGGATCGATATCGTCGACCTGATCAACAGCCGCGTGCCATTAAAAAAGGCCGGCAAGGATTACCAGGCCTGTTGTCCGTTCCATAACGAAAAGACCCCCTCATTCACCGTCAGCCGGGAGAAACAGTTCTACCACTGCTTCGGCTGCGGCGCCCATGGCACCGCCATCGGCTTCCTCATGGAGTATGACAATCTGGGGTTCGTTGACTCGGTTGAGGAGCTGGCCAGCAAAGCCGGGATGGAAGTCCCGCGCGAAGGCAGGGAGGAGAGCGGCCCCGACTACCGGCCACTCTACGCCACCCTGGAGGAGGCCGCCCGTTTCTACCAATGGCAGCTACGCCAACACCCGGATGCCGGCAAGGCGATCAGCTACCTGAAGCAGCGCGGACTGACCGGCGAGATCAGTCTCGATTACGGCATCGGCTACGCTCCCCATGGCTGGGACAACCTGATCCGGCAAATGGGACAGGATGCCAAAGCACTGGAGCAGCTGCGCGTGACCGGCATGATCTCGGAACCGGAAGAAGACAAGTGCTACGACCGCTTCCGGGATCGCATCATGTTCCCCATACGCAACCATCGCGGCCACACCATCGGCTTCGGCGGCCGGCTCCTGGGGGACGGAAAGCCCAAATACCTGAACTCACCCGAGACCCCGGTATTTCACAAGGGCCGTGAGTTGTACGGCCTTTACGAGGCCCGCAAGGCGCTGCGGAAAATCGAGCGTCTGCTGGTGGTGGAAGGCTACATGGACGTGGTCGCCCTGGCCCAGTTCGGCATCCGCTACGCCGTGGCAACCCTGGGAACCGCCACCACCCCGGAACACCTGGAGCGACTGTTTCGCACCACGTCGGAAGTGATCTTCTGTTTCGATGGCGACCGGGCCGGCAGCGAGGCCGGCTGGAAAGCGCTGGAGACCGCCCTGCCCCAGATGCGTGACGGGCGCGAAACGCGCTTTCTGTTCCTGCCAGACGGCGAAGACCCGGACAGCCTGATTCGCAGGGAGGGGCGCGCACAATTCGAGAAGCGCATTGCCAACTCCACCCCACTCTCCAGCTTTCTGTTCGACAAGCTTGAAGCCGAGGTGGACATGACCTCCCTCGGCGGGCGTGCCCGCCTGGCGGAACTGGCCAAGCCGCTGCTGGCCAAACTACCAGCCGGCCTGTTCCGGGACATGATGTACCAGCGACTGGCCCAGAAGGTTGGCGTAGCGACCGGACAACTGGGTGTTCAGCCGGAAGAACCAGACAACAAACGGCATCGGGCGCCAGTACGCAAAAAGGCCGGCGCACAGCAGATGCTGTCGCCGGTGCGCCGTGCCATCACCCTGCTGCTGCTGAAACCGGAACTGGGGCAGATCACCGACCTGCCCTCGCAATGGCGCGCATTTCGCGCACCCGGCATCGATTTATTAAGCCAAATCCTTGAAATCGCGCAAAACCAACCTAACCTTAGGACTGCGCAAATCATTGAACGCTGGCGCGACAGACCGGAATATCACCATCTGGAGAAGATCTGGAGCACGGCTACCGAGCTGCCCACCCCCGAAGACGGCATGGAGACGGAATTCCGTGGAGCCCTGCAGCGGCTCGTGGAACAACAGCACGAACAGGAAACCACCCAATTGCTGGAGAGAGTCAGTACGGGAGATGCTTCCGAACAGGAGAAGCAGCGCCTGCGCCAGCTACTTTCTGAAAAACAGAAATTTGCTGACTCGCACAGACATTCGGATTGAAGTGACCGGCAGCAGGTGAGCCAGCACACATCGAATCGAATTTTTTGCAGTGCACGTATAGAAAGCAAGCGATATACAGGTTATACTTCGCCGCTTGACATTCGAGCACGCTCCTTAGAATTTAAGGTAGGAAATGGATAAGGTACAGCAGCAATCCCAGCTCAAGCAACTGATCGCGAAAGGTAAAGAGCAAGGCTTTCTCACCTACGCCGAAGTAAACGACCACCTACCGGACGGCATCGTAGAACCCGAGCAGATCGAAGACATCATTCGGATGATCAACGATATGGGCATCCAGGTGCATGAGAGCGCCCCTGATGCCGACGACCAGGTGATGAGCGACTCCGCCGTTTCTGCCGATGAAGATGCGGCTGAAGAGGCCGCAGCGGCACTGGCCAGCGTGGATAGTGACTTTGGTCGCACCACCGATCCGGTACGCATGTACATGCGTGAAATGGGCACCGTGGAGCTACTCACCCGCGAAGGCGAACTGAAAATCGCCAAGCGTATCGAAGAGGGACAGAACCAGGTCCTGACCGCCCTGTCCACCTACCCGGACACCATCAGTACAGTTATCGAATTGCTGGACAAGGTCGACGCGGAAGAGATGCGTCTGACCGATGTTATCGTCGGCTTCGCCCAGACTGAAGAGGAAGAGGCAGCCCTCGCAGCGCCGGCGCCCAGCCCGAAAAGCAGCGACGCAGATGCTTCCGATAAGGATGTCGATGACGACGATGATGACGAGGACGCGGAAGAGGAAGATCCCAACCGCGGCCCCGACCCTGAAGAGGCCGCGCGCAAGAGCGAGGCTCTGAAGAAGGCATTTAAAACCCACAGCTCCCTGCTGGAGAAACACGGACGCGAGCACAAGAAGACCGCCGCTGCCGCGGAGGCGCTCACCGACGCGTTCATGGACTTCCGCTACAGCCCCAAGGTGTTCGCCACGCTGGTGGAAAACCTGCGTGAAGCGATCGCATTCGTGCGCAGCCAGGAGCGCGCCATCATGGATCTGTGTGTCAACACAGCTCACATGCCGCGCAAAGAGTTCATCACCTCCTTCCCGGACAACGAGACAGACATCAACTGGATCGACCGGCAGATCGAGAAAGGCCAGGACTACTCCTCAGCCCTCGAAGAGATCAAGGAAGAGGTGCTACGGGCCCAGAGAAAACTGCTTGAGCTGGAACAGCGCTGCAAGCTGACCATCTCGGAAGTGAAAGAGATCAACCGGCAGATGTCCATTGGCGAAGCCAAGGCACGCCGGGCCAAGAAAGAGATGGTGGAGGCCAACCTGCGCCTGGTGATCTCCATCGCCAAGAAATACACCAACCGCGGCCTGCAGTTCCTGGACCTGATCCAGGAGGGCAACATCGGCCTCATGAAGGCGGTGGACAAGTTCGAGTACCGGCGCGGTTACAAATTCTCCACCTATGCCACCTGGTGGATCCGGCAGGCCATCACCCGCTCCATCGCGGATCAGGCCCGCACCATCCGTATCCCGGTTCACATGATTGAGACCATCAACAAGCTCAATCGTATCTCCCGCCAGATGGTGCAGGAGATGGGACGCGAGGCCACACCGGAAGAGTTGGCGGAACGCATGGACATGCCCGAGGACAAGGTTCGCAAGGTGCTGAAAATCGCCAAGGAACCGATCTCCATGGAGACCCCCATCGGTGATGATGAAGATTCACACCTGGGTGACTTTATCGAGGATTCCGGTGTAATATCGCCCATCGATTCCGCCACCGGCGAAGGTCTGCGCGAAGCGACCCAGAACATGCTCTGCGGACTCACCTCGCGGGAAGCCAAGGTGTTGCGTATGCGTTTCGGTATCGACATGAATACCGACCACACCCTGGAAGAGGTGGGCAAGCAGTTCGACGTGACCCGCGAGCGCATTCGCCAGATCGAGGCCAAGGCACTGCGCAAGCTGCGCCACCCCTCGCGCTCTGAGAATCTGCGCAGCTTCCTGGACGGAGATCTGTAACCACATCGATTTACGGGCCTATAGCTCAGTTGGTTAGAGCAGTGGACTCATAATCCATTGGTCGTAGGTTCGAGTCCTACTGGGCCCACCAATATTAAGCTTTTAAAAAACAAAGGGTTACACGTTTCGTGTAACCCTTTGTTTGTTTCGCCTTACACCCCCTCCCCTGCAACTTCATCTTCAACCAATCCAAAGCAACATGCTAACGGGTGATATGCGGTATGAAGACGTTGAGCAAATGCCAATACCCAGAGTGGTAACACAGCATCCGTTCGCCGGTAACTCTACAGGGATATCTAACACTTCGCCCTCGATCAGAAGCGGCCAGCCCGCACCACTGAGTCGGTAGAACCCGCACATTTAGTTACTGATCTGGATCCCGCTCTGGTTTATGCTAACAGGCGAGGCCGGAGAATATGCCCAGTCAGTAAAGGGAGGACAGCATGCAACGTCGGGTCACCATTGACGGCAATGAAGCCGCCGCCACCATCGCTCACCTGACTAACGAAGTTATCGCTATCTACCCCATCACCCCTGCCTCGCCCATGGGTGAGCATGCGGATGAGTGGTCAGCCCAGGGACGCAAGAACCTCTGGGGGACGGTACCCAGCATTATCGAGATGCAGAGCGAGGGAGGAGCCGCCGGCGCTCTGCACGGCGCTCTGCAGGCCGGGGCACTCTGCACCAGCTTCACCGCCTCCCAGGGCCTGCTGCTGATGATCCCCAACATGTATAAAATCGCCGCCGAGCTGACCCCCATGGTGCTGCATGTGGCGGCCCGCTCCCTGGCGGCCCAGGCGCTCTCGATCTTCTGCGATCACAGCGATGTGATGGCCACCCGCGGCACCGGTTTCGCCCTGTTGTGTGCCAACTCGGTACAGGAAGCGATGGACATGGCGCTCATTGCCCAGGCCGCGACCCTGGAGGGCCGGGTGCCGATCCTGCACTTCTTTGATGGTTTCCGCACCTCCCATGAAGTGGCGAAAATAGAGACCATCGATCCGGCCACGGTGCGGGAAATGATCCGCGACGAGTGGGTGCAGGCACACCGGGAACGGGCCCTCAACCCGGAACATCCGGTGCTGCGCGGCAGCTCCCAGAACCCCGATGCCTATTTCCAGAGCCGGGAAAGCATCAACCCCTATTATCAAAAGATACCCGGGATTGTGCAGGCCGCCATGGATCGCTTTGCGGCGCTGACCGGTCGCCATTACCACCTGTTTGACTATGTCGGCGCCCCGGATGCCGAGCGCGTCGTGGTACTGATGGGCTCTGGCGCCGAGGCGGCACACGAGACGGTGGGTCATCTGCTGGCCCGGGGCGAAAAGGTGGGCCTGCTCAAGGTACGGCTCTACCGGCCGTTTGATGCCAACGCCCTGCTCGCCGCCCTGCCGGCCACCACCCGTCGCATCGCCGTGCTCGACCGGACCAAGGAGCCGGGGGCCGACGGCGAGCCGCTGTACAAGGATATCCTCACCGCCATCGCCCAGGCCTGCTGCAGCGGGCAGTCGCCTTTCGACGAAATGCCGCGGGTCATCGGCGGACGCTACGGCCTCTCCTCCAAGGAGTTCACGCCCGGCATGATCAAGGCGGTATTCGACGAGCTGGAGAGCACACAGCCGAAAAACGGATTTACCATCGGCATCCACGACGATGTCAGTCACACCAGCCTGGCATGGGACGAGCATTTCCGCAGCGATGCGACCAGGGACGTTAACTGCGCCCTGTTCTACGGACTCGGCTCCGATGGCACGGTCAGCGCCAACAAGAACAGCATCAAGATTATCGGTTCGACCACGGAACTGCATGCCCAGGGTTACTTTGAATACGACTCCAAGAAGTCCGGTGCGGTTACTATCTCGCACCTCCGTTTCGGCAAGCAGCCGATCCGTTCCAGCTACCTGATCGGCAGCAACCAGGCGCAGTTTGTCGGCTGTCACCAGACCATCTTCCTGGAACGCTACGACATGCTGGAGCGGGCTGCGCCGGGCGCCGTGTTCCTGCTCAATACGGCCACAGCGCCGGAACAGGCCTGGGACACCCTGCCGCGACACATGCAGCAGCAGATGATCGACAAACAGATACGCTTCTTCGTCATCGATGCCTACCGGGTGGCACAGGAGAGCGGCCTGCAGCAGCGCATCAACACCATCATGCAGACCTGCCATTTCGCCATCTCCGGTCTGCTGCCCCGGGACCAGGCCATCGCAGCCATCAAGCATGCGGTGGAAGAGACCTACGGCAAGAAGGGCGGCAAGATCATTGAACTGAATTTCAAGGCCATCGATGCCGCCCTGGCCAACCTGCATCAGGTTCAGGTACCGGACCGGGCCACCTCCCGGTTTGAGCGGCCGCCGGTGGTCGCCGCTGATGCCCCGCCATTCGTGCAGCAGGTCACCGCCCGGCTGATCGCCGGCGACGGCAATCAGCTGCCGGTCAGCGCCTTCCCGGCCGATGGCACCTGGCCTACCGGCACCACCCGCTGGGAGAAACGCAATATTGCACGGGAGATACCGGTATGGGATGAAACCCTCTGCATCGCCTGCGGCAAGTGCCCGTTCGTCTGCCCCCACAGCGCCATCCGCAGCAAGCTGTTTGATCCCGGCCAGGCCAGCGACGCACCGGCCACCTTCAAGCACATGCCGGTCAAGGGCAAGGAGTTTCCGGCCGGCGCCCACATCGTCTACCAGGTGGCACCGGAGGACTGCACCGGCTGCGGACTCTGCGTGGACATCTGCCCGGTGAAGGACAAGGCCCATCCCGGCCGACGCGCCCTCAACATGGCCCCGCAACCACCCCTGCGGGAACAGGAGCGGACCAATTTCGACTATTTCCTCAACTTGCCGGAGTTCGACCGGCGCGAGGTGCGCGGCACGGTGATGAAAAGCGCCATGCTGCTGCAGCCGCTGTTCGAGTTCTCCAGCGCCTGCTCCGGGTGTGGTGAAACCCCCTACCTGCGACTCGCCACGCAACTCTTCGGCGATCGCATGGTGGTGGCGAATGCCACCGGTTGCTCCTCCATCTACGGCGGTAACCTGCCCACCACGCCCTGGGCGCAAAATGGCCAGGGCCGTGGCCCGGCCTGGAACAACTCGCTGTTCGAGGACAACGCCGAATTCGGCCTGGGCCTGCGCATCGCCATCGACAAGCAACGCGAGCACGCCAACGAACTGCTGGAGGCGCTGGCTCCCCGCATCGACCGCGACCTGGCCACCCGGCTGCTTGCCAACCAACAGCAGGACGAATCACAGATTCAGGCACAGCGTGAATGGGTCGCTGCCCTGCGCAGCCAACTGCAACAGCTTGACCGGCCCGAGGCACGCCAACTGGAGAACCTGGCCGACAGCCTGATCAGGCGCAGCGTCTGGATCGTGGGTGGCGACGGCTGGGCCTACGACATCGGATTTGGCGGGCTGGATCATGTCTTGTCATCCGGTCGCAACGTCAACATCCTGGTACTGGATACCGAGGTCTATTCCAATACCGGCGGCCAGACCTCCAAGGCCACGCCGCGCGGTGCCGTCGCCAAGTTCTCCGCCGGCGGCAAGCCGACGGCGAAAAAGGACCTGGCCATGATCGCCATGGCCTACGGTGACGTGTACGTGGCCCAGGTCGCCTACGGCGCCAAGGACGTACAGACCCTGAAGGCCTTCACGGAGGCGGAATCCTGGCCTGGTGTCTCGCTGATCATCGCCTACAGCCCCTGTACCGCCTGGGGCACCGACATGGTACATAATCACGCCATGCAGGATCGCGCCGTGCGCAGTGGCCACTGGCCGCTGTTCCGTTACGATCCGCGCCGTGTTGCTGAACAGGAGAACCCGCTGCAACTCGACTCCAAGGAGCCGTCCATCGCCTATCGCGATTTCGTCAGCCAGGAGACGCGCTTCAGCATGCTGTGGCGCAGCCATCCGGAGATGGCCGAACAGTATCTGGGCGAGGCACAGAAACACGCCCTCGACAACTTCCGGCACTACCGGCAACTGGCGGAACTCAGCTACGCGAATCCGTCGGACGCTGAACCTAATGGAACAAAGGAGTGACCATGGACCTGCGAACCACTTACCTTGGCCTGCCGCTGAAAAATCCCCTGGTGCCCTCCGCCTCGCCCTTGTCGCGCAACCTCGACACCGCCAAACGACTGGAGGATGCGGGAGCCGCGGCCCTGGTCATGTATTCCCTGTTTGAAGAGGAGTTACAACACGACCAGGCGGTGATGGACGGCTACCTGCAAAATCAGGCCCTGGGCCATGGCGAGGCCAGCAGTTTCCTGCCGATGCACGCCGACCTGCCCTCCCGGCTGGAGCACTACCTGGAGCAGTTGCAACGTCTCAAGCAGGCGCTGGATATTCCCGTTATCGCCAGCCTTAACGGCATCACACCGGGAGGCTGGATCGAACATGGGCGGGCACTGCAGGAGGCCGGCGCCGACGCGCTGGAGCTGAATGTCTACTATATCGCCGGTGATATGCAGATCAGCGGGTCCGAAGTGGAGCGACGCTATATCGATCTGCTGCATGAACTGCGTCAGCACGTCACCCTGCCCATCGCCATGAAGCTGTCTCCCCAGTTCAGCTCGGTTACCAATATGGTTGCCCATCTGGAACGGGTGGGCGCTGCGGGGGTCAGCCTGTTCAATCGCTTCTACCAGCCCGATATCGATATCGACAGCCTGCGGGTGGCGCCGCAACTGCACCTGTCAAACTCCGCCGAGGCGTTGCTGGCGCTGCGCTGGATCGCCATCCTGCACGGCCGGGTCAAGCTGACCCTGGCAGCCACCGGCGGGATACACAATCACGAGGATGCACTGAAGATGCTGCTGGCCGGGGCCGACGTGGTACACCTGTGCAGCGCCCTGTTAAAGCATGGTCCCGGAAGACTGGCCAAAATCCTCCGCGGCATCGAAGGGTGGCTGGAGGAGAGCCCCTACGAGTCGATCGAGCAGCTCAAGGGCACGCTCAGCCAGCGCCATAACGGAGATGCTTCCGCCTACGCCCGGGCCAATTATCTGCAACTGCTGGATAGTTACACACCGGCACAACATGAGCGTTGAACCCGTGACCAGCCACCTGTCAGACAGGAGTCGAAACACCTGGGCGCCCGACGCAGGACGAAGCACGCACCGTGCTATTGCAGGGCCCATTTGTTGACATGAACCTGAAACCACGCTTCCTTCTGGTCACCCTGCTGTTGATCGCCGTCTCGGCGGTCGCCGTCTGGTGGTCGGTCCGCACCATGGCGGAGGATATTGTCGAGCAGTGGGCAACCCGTTACGCGGAAAAACAGGTCCTGTACGACAAGAGCCGCACCCTGCAACCGATTCTGCGCGAGGTGGCGCTGGCGCGACAACTGGCCAATTCCCAGTATATCCGGGAGTGGGCCAGGCAACCGGGCGACCCGGAGAGCACCCGCCGGGCGATTGCCGAGATGGAGAGTTTCCGCCTCAATTTCCAGGGCAAGAACTACTTTGTCGGGCTGCTGGGCAATGGACACTACTACTATAACAACGCCAAAAACGAGTATGCCGGCAAAGAGTTCCGCTACATTCTCGATCCACAAAAGGACAAGGACGCCTGGTTCTACAACCTGATAGGACAGGGGCGGGATCTGCATATCAACGTAAACCCGGACCCGGAACTGGGTATCACCAAGCTCTGGATCGATGTGCTGATCCGCGACGGCAACGACATTCTTGGCATCGCCGGCACCGGACTGGACCTGACCGGATTTATCCGGAATGTAGTGGAAGAGGGTGTCCCCGGGGTCACCAGCCTGTTTGTCGATCATGCCGGCGCCATCCAGATCCACCGCAACGAATCACTGATCGACTTCGGCTCCATCGGCAAACAAATCACGGAACAGAACACCCTGAACCTGCTGTTTGATCAGGATGCCGATCGCAAGGCAATCCTGGCCGCCATGAAAGAGCTGGAGGATCTGCGGAAAACCGTAATCACCGAGTTTGTCAGCGTTAACGGCAAGCGACATCTGGCCGGGGTCACCTATTTGCCGGAGATCGGCTGGTATGAAATCACCCTGATGGACCTGGATGTGGTGCTGCCGCTGAATCAGTTCAGCAGCCTGCTGCTGGTGTATGCCGCCACGCTGCTGGGCGCGCTCTTTCTGCTCAACCTGTTTCTCAATCACCAGGTACTCACCCCGCTGAGCCAGCTCGACCGGGCCATGACCCGGGTCGAAGCCGGCGAGGATGTGCCGGAGCAACTGGGTCACCTGGGAACGGGTGAAGTGCGGCGACTGATGCAGCGCTTTATCCACATGGCGCATACCGTGGGTCAGTCACGGTATGAACTGGAGCGCAAGGTGCAGGAGCGCACCCTGGCGCTGGAACAACTGGCCAAAGTGGACCCGCTCACCGGCCTGCTGAACCGGCGCGGCATGACGGAACGGATCGAATCAGAACTGCAACGCATCCAGCGCGAACCGAATCGCCTGGGCCTGCTCTGGCTGGATGTGGACTGGTTCAAGCAGATTAACGATACCTACGGCCATGCGATGGGTGACCAGGCCCTGAAAGCCATCGCGGAGGATATTCACGAGACCCTGCGCCTGTATGACGTGGCCTCCCGCTGGGGGGGTGATGAGTTTTTGGTGCTGATCCAGCCGGCCGATCCCGAAACCCTGCACAACATTGGTGTGCGCATCTGTCAGCGCATCGCCGCCAACCGGCGGCTCACCACACCCAATGGGGAGAGTATCCGTTTAAGCGCCAGCATCGGCGGGCATCTGTCCCGGGAAGACGAACCGCTGGACAGCCTGCTGCAACGGGCCGACCAGGCTCTCTATGCCGCCAAGGCGGCGGGTCGCAACTGTTACCGTTCATCCGAGACGCTGCCCGACCGCCCGGAACGAATACCACCACCGGCCCCGGTCAACAACTGATGGGGGTGGAATAATGGCATTCCGTGATCATGCGTCCTTGTGCCCCAGTTGCAGGTCGATACCGCGCAGGGTCGGGCTGGAGGAGCTGACCCGGCTGATTTTAAGATGAGCCCGTCGGCGCTCTTTGCGCGACTCTTTCGTGCGGCCACCGGAACGGCGCTCCATGAACTTCCGGGCAGTCAGGCGCTGACCATGCAGTCGCTGTTCTCGGAAATGGTCAATAAGCCAGCTACCGGCATCGTCGGGGTGTATGGAGACCAGACCGTGATACTCAACCACGCCTTCACCATCCCGAAACTGGAGCACCTCGCAACTGCTCACGACGGGCCACCGGGTAAACGGAAAGTGAAAACGCCGCTTCAGCAGACCATCAACCAGGCGCTTCAGCTCCCGACTGGTTACTGTGCCGGGTAACCGGGGTATAAAAATCTTCATAACACGATATCCCTGTTGGTTTTTGCATTATAGCGGGTGCCGGTTAAAGCGATTCGCAGGAAAACACCGCTCTGGCTATAATAATTACCACTACGACGCAGGGGCCATCCAACCCCGGCGCCATTATCCACCACAAAGGACAGAATAAAAACGTATGGCCACACCAACAATCAAAGATGACCCGCTCTACCTGCTGCTGCGCGAGGGGCGTATCGACGAGTTTAATCAACGCCGTCAGTCCGGGGTAAGTTGTGACCTGCGGGGAGCTGACCTGCGCTCACTGGATCTGCGTAACCTGGATGCAAAGGACCTCGATCTTCGAGACGCCTACCTGCGCCAGGCCGACCTGCGCGGGGTGGATCTTTCCAAAACCAACCTGGATGGCGCCAGTATCAGCGGCGCAAAAATCTCCGGCGCCCTGTTCCCCTTACAACTGACGGCAGAGGAGATCACGCTGTCACTGGTGCACGGCACACGCATGCGCTACCGCTAGAGGCTCCGGCCGGGGCTATCCGGGGCCAGGAATCCGGCAGTCACACGGGAGCTATCACTTCTGGCGGGATTGAAGTAGCACCGGAGAGGCCGGTGCATACACCAGCGATTGGTGCCGGAGGTATTATCCGATCCGCTCACCGCCTGGGTGACGGACCGGACAGACCCGGACAAGCGGCATTCTGAATGGAACGGGAAAATCAGACCGGGCTCACCCTGAGTTGTGAACGGCCGGCTAATATCCCTTAATAATCCTCATCCAGCTGGTTGAGAATATTCCGGGCCACCTTGGCCTGTTCCGGTCCCGCTTCGCCGAGGATCTCATAGAGTAATCCACGCGCCTTCACCGGCTCATTCTGGTCACGCAGTTCCTGAACCCGTCGCAACTTCTCATCAATCGCCGGGTCATGCTCCGCCTGGGCGTCGGGTGTCTCCGACTCCTGCTCCGCTTCCTCGGCAGCCTCAATGATGTCCAGTTCCGCCTCCAGCTCATCTTCTGTCAATGGCTCAAAGCGTTCCGGATCGGCCGGGTCTTCCACCATATCAAAGGCCGGATCAACACCTGCCACCGCGGCAGCGGCGCCTGGACCGGGTTTGTCGGGGCCCGACGGGGGCGTATCATCCACACCAGCCCCAGAACCCTCTTCACCGGCCGCTTCCGCCTGTTCACGCCGCTCCTTGTCACGCTTGATAATCCGGGAGAAGAAGACGCCGATTTCAAACAGCAACCACATGGGCAATGCCAGCAGGGTCTGGGAGATCACATCCGGCGGTGTCAGCAGCATCCCCAGCGCAAAGGCACCCACAATGATATAGGGCCGCTTCTGCACCAGGCTTTCGGGCGTCGTCATGCCCATGGAGACCAGGATAATGGTGGCAATCGGCACTTCAAAGGCGATACCGAAAGCAAAAAACAGGCTGAGGACAAAATCGAGATACTTGGCGATATCGGTCGCCATCACCACACCCTCAGGCGTGGTACTGGCCATGAACGCGAATACCAGCGGGAAAACCACAAAGTAGGCGAACATAACACCGATATAAAACAGCAGCGCACTGGAGGCCACCAGTGGAATCATCAGCCGCTTTTCATGCTTGTAGAGCCCCGGGGCGATAAAGGCCCAGAGCTGGTAGAGAATGAACGGCATGCCGATAAAAATCGACGACATCAGGGTCAGTTTAAACGGCGTCAGGAAGGGCGAGGCCACCTCGGTGGCAATCATGGATGAGCCTTCCGGCAAATGGGCCATGAGCGGCCCGGCCACCATCTGGTAAATGTCGTTACTGAAAGGAAACAACCCGGTAAAGATGATACCGACCGCGATCACCGCCCGCAGCAGTCGATCCCGCAGCTCCAGCAGGTGGGAAACAAAGGGTTGTTCAGTCAGGGCATCTTCCCCGCGGTTGTCTGTCGTCATGGGGTTCGTTGCGGCTATTTGGTGGAATCGGCCGGCTGCTCCGGTTTGGCGTCGGCCGCCCCGGAAGTCTGTTCAGCCTCGCGTACCGTCTTTTGGGCTTCAGCAGTAAAATCGCGCAGTGTTTCGCCGGTCTCCTCCACGATCTCTTCCAGTGGATTGAGCTGCTTTTTCTGCTCTGCCAGAATCTCCTTCAGCTCTTCCGCCTTGATCTCCTTGTCGATCTCGGTTTTTACCTGCTGTATGACCTTGCGACCCTTGCCCAGCCACTTGCCAGCGGTATACGCCAGTTTCGGCAGGCGCTCCGGCCCAACCACCACCAACGCCACCAGCGCAATGATCGCCAACTCCCAGAAGCCGATATCAAACATAGTTTAATAAACCTGACAATCTGTTAACCGGGCCGGCAGTTCAGGAGTTTTTGCTATTGGAGGGCTCTTCCTTTTTGGTCACCTCACCTTCGATAACCTTCTCTTCGTCGGCCTGCTCCAGCCGGGCGTTGTCATCTCCCTTGTTTTCGTCCTTCATGGCGCCCTTGAAGCCTTTAACCGCGTTCCCGAGGTCGGAGCCGATATTTTTAAGTCGCTTGGTTCCAAACAGCAACAGGACAATTACCAGGACGATCAACAACTGCCAGATACTGATTCCGCCAAAACCCATAATATTCTCCACACATATAACAATGGCCTGATTCGAATCGAACGCATGGCCTACCGAGATTACCACTCCAGCCAGCGAATACTGATGCACCGGGAGAGAGTGGGTGATAATAACTGAAAAAGCGTTCAGGCGCAGGGTTTTTAACCGCCTGACTCACTTACCTCGCCGGGCCTTCTCCTCCAACCCCGAGAGGCCAAATCGACGATCCAGTTCATCCAGCACATCCTGGGGTTTGAGTCCCTGGTGGGCCAGCAGCACCAGGCTGTGGAACCAGAGATCGGCCGTTTCGTAAATAATCTTTTCCGGCACACCATCCTTGGCGGCCATCACGGTCTCAGTCGCTTCCTCACCGATTTTTTTGAGAATGGCATCCAGCCCCTTGTCATACAGCTTGGCCACATAGGATGACTCGGGATCGGCGTTCTTGCGCGCCTCCAGCAACTCGCCCAACCGCTCCAGCAGATCACTCACAACCGCACCTCCACGCCCTGGTCGGCCATGAATCGCTTGGCCTGTTCAATACTGTATTCGGCAAAGTGGAAGATACTCGCAGCCAGTACCGCGTCCGCCCCGCCCTGTGCCACACCATCCACCAGGTGCTGCAGATTACCCACACCGCCGGAGGCGATCACCGGTACACTCACGGCATCACTGATGGCGCGGGTCAGTTCCAGGTCGAAACCGATCCGGGTACCGTCCCGGTCCATGCTGGTCAGGAGGATCTCGCCGGCGCCGTAGTCGACCATCTTGCGCGCCCACTCGATGGCATCCAGGCCGGTCGGCTTGCGACCACCATGGGTGAAAATCTCCCACCTGGCCGGCTCCCCCTCGCCACTGGTGCGCTTGGCGTCGATGGCCACCACGATACACTGGGAGCCGAACCGGCTGGTGGCCTCCCGGACAACTTCCGGATTGAACACCGCCGCGGTATTGATGGCCACCTTGTCGGCCCCGGCATTGAGCATGCGGCGCACATCCTCGGTGGTGCGGATACCGCCGCCCACGGTAAGCGGGATAAACACCTCGCTGGCCACCTGCTCCACCACATGCACGATGGTCTCCCGGTCATCGGAGCTGGCGGTAATATCCAGGAAGGTGATCTCGTCGGCCCCCTCGCTGTTATAGCGGCGCGCCACCTCCACCGGATCGCCGGCATCGCGGATATCCACAAACTTGACGCCTTTCACCACACGTCCGGCGTCCACATCCAGGCAGGGTATGATTCTCTTGGCCAGCATCTTCTCTGATCTCTGTAGTTGTTTTCCGGGGCTCAGGCGCTGAGCCGGTCGGCCAGGGTCTGTCCGGCGGCAAAATCCAGGGTGCCTTCGTAGATGGCACGTCCGGTGATCGCCCCCATGATGTTGCGGGTATCCGCCTGGCACAGCGCCTCGATATCCCCAATGTCAGTGATACCGCCGGAGGCGACAATGGGGATGTTAACCGCATTAGCCAGGGCGGCGGTGGCCGCCACGTTGGGTCCGGTGAGCATACCGTCCCGGCCGATATCGGTGTAGACGATTGCGGAGACCCCATCCTGCTCGAAGCGGCGTGACAGTTCGGTCACCTCCTGATCGGTCACCGTGGCCCAACCGTCAATCGCCACCATCCCCTCCTTGGCATCCAGGCCAACGATCACATGGCCCGGAAAGGCGCTGCAGGCACGGCCCACAAAGGCCGGTTCCTTGACTGCCTGGGTGCCGATAATGACAAAACTGACCCCGGCATCCAGATAGGCCTGGATGGTCTGCTCGTCACGGATACCCCCGCCCACCTGAATCGGCAGGTCGGGATAGGCCCGGGCGATCGCCCGGATCACCTCACCATTGACCGGCTCACCGGCAAAGGCACCGTTCAGGTCCACCAGGTGCAGCCGACGGGCGCCCGCCTCGACCCAGCGACCGGCCACCTCGACCGGGTCATCGGAAAAGATAGTCTCATCGTCCATACGACCCTGGCGCAGCCGGACACAGCGGCCATCTTTCAGATCAATTGCGGGTATCAGTAACACGTTCAGTTCCTAAAGTAGCGAAGTTAATGGCAACAGGCGTTGCCCTCAGGGTTTCCAGTTAATGAAATTGGCCAGCAGCCGCAGGCCGGCATCGGCGCTCTTTTCCGGGTGAAACTGGGTGGCAAACAGGTTGTCCCGGGCGATCACACTGGTAAAGGAGATACCGTAGTCGGTGGTTCCCGCGACCAGATCCGGCTCTTCCGGATCCACGTAATAACTGTGTACAAAGTAGAACCGGGTCTGGTCCTCAATACCCTCCCAGAGTGGGTGCGCTTTAGCCTGAAAAACCTGGTTCCAGCCCATCTGGGGGATTTTCAGTCGTTTCCCGTCGGCGTCACGGGACTCGGGAAAGTGCCGGACCTGTCCGGGGAACAGCTTCATCAGCGGCGTGCCCTGGTTCTCTTCACTGAAGCTCATCAGCACCTGCATACCCATGCAGATACCGAGAAAGGGCTTGTTTTTAGCCGCTTCCAGCACCGCCTGATTCAGGTGGTGACTGGAGATCGCCGCCATGCAGTCCCGGGCCGCGCCCTGCCCCGGAAACACCACCCGGTCCGCCTGCTGGATCAGTTCCGGATCATCGGTGACCAGCACCCGGGCATCAGCGCCGGCTACATGCTCGATCGCCTTGGAGACCGAGCGCAGATTACCCATGCCATAATCAATGACTGCAATGGTTTTCGACATAACTTAAAACTGCCAGCAGGTAGTAAAGGTTAAAGGCTGCCCTTGGTGGAAGGGATTACCCCGGTCATACGCGGATCGGGTTCCAGCGCCATGCGCAGCGCCCGGCCGAAGGCCTTGAAAACGGTTTCCGCAATATGGTGACTGTTGCGGCCGCGCAGGTTATCCACGTGCAGCGTCACCCCGGCGTGATTAACGAAGCCCTGGAAGAACTCGTAGAACAGATCGGTATCGAATGCGCCGATCATGGCCCGCGGGAAAGTCACCCCGAACTCCAGGCCGGGTCGGCCGGAAAAATCGAGTACCACCCGACTAAGCGCCTCATCCAGCGGGACATAGGCGTGACCGTAGCGACGGATACCCTTTTTATCACCCACGGCCTGCGCCACCGCCTGGCCGATACTGATACCGATATCTTCCGCCGTGTGGTGTCCGTCAATGTGCAGATCGCCCTGGGCGGTAATTTCAAGATCGATCAGGCCATGCCGGGCGACCTGGTCCAGCATGTGTTCCAGGAACGGCATGCCCGTATCCAGGCGCGACTCACCGCTACCGTCCAGGTTCAGGCTGACCCGGATTTGGGTCTCCAGGGTATTGCGTTCGATTTCAGCTTGACGCTGCATGGGTCGACTCCAGCGGGTTTAAATCAGGTCCAGGGATGGACGGCCACATCGGGACACGGGGCTCAATCACACCACGATAGCCAATAGGCCATTCTATGGGAAATGCCTGTTTTGTCCAAGGATGGACTTATGCCGCGAAGGCCAGGGATGGCCGGGAGCGGCTTTGCCAAGGATGGACTTATGCCGCGAAGGCCAGGCGAAGTGGTACAGGGATGTACCGGGTACGAAGCCGAGGATGCAATGGCCGGGAGCGGCTTTGCCAAGGATGGACTGATGCCGCGCAGGCCAGGCGAAGTGGTACAGGGATGTACCGGGTACGCAGCCAGGGATGCAATGGCCGGAAACCAGCAGGAACCGCTGCCGCGCTCTCCGCCACCCCAATATCCGCCGATATCAGACCTGCAGCCAGAAGGTGACCGGGCCGTCATTCACCAGCCCCACCTGCATATCCGCACCAAACTGCCCCAGGGCAACCGGCGTATCGAGGGCATCCGCCTGGCGACACAGGTACTGGAACAGCCGGGCACCGGTTTCCGGATCGGCTGCGGTGGAAAAACCGGGCCGGGTCCCTTTACGGGTGTCCGCCGCCAGGGTGAACTGGGGAACCAGCAACAGACCGCCACCAATATCCCGAAGACTCCGATTCATGCGCCCCTCGGCATCCGGAAACACCCGGTAACCCAGCAAGCGTTCCAGCAGCCGGTCCGCTTGCTGTTCGCTATCCTGGCGTTCTACCCCCACCAGCACCAGCAATCCGCGCCCGATCGATCCGACCCGCTGGCCGGCGATATCCACCCGGGCCTCCGAGACCCGTTGCAGCAATCCGATCACACTACCCCCTTCTGCTACACTGCAGTGTCAGCGGCCGGCAAGATAGTGGAGTGGCCGAGGGCCGGACGCCAATATTCAGATTATTCCTACAAAGCACCGGGATTCAACTCACAGTACTGTCGCGCCAACAGTGGCAATCTATAGCTGTCGCCAAACAACGGAAGCCAACGGAACCGGCGCTACACTTCACGGACGATTCCAAGGACTGGAACCCTTTGCCAACCAAGCCCGGCGACATACCCCGACAGCAGGGAAAGCTGGCGGGGTTTTTTATTGGCCGGAAGAAAATGATAACGGCCGGGGCGATTGGCGACATGAACGCGCCCAACCCCGTTATAAACCGGCCACCGGTATAACGCACCCCCTGAAGGGGGTACGCCATGCCCAACGCTCAGTCTGAGTTGGTATCCCGGGCGGCGCGCTTGCGTTCGTGCTCCTTAAGATGACGCTTGCGGATACGAATCGCGCTGGGTGTCACCTCCACCAACTCATCACTTTCGATAAATTCCAGCGCCTGCTCCAGCGAGAAGCGCACCGGCGGTGTCAGGACGATATTCTCATCACTGCCGGCCGCCCGGATATTGGTCAGCTGCTTGCCCTTCAGGGGATTGACCGTCAGGTCATTGGCCCGCGAATGGATACCGATCACCTGCCCCTCGTAGACCGACTGGCCGTGCTCAATGAACAGGCGACCGCGCTCCTGCAGGTTGAACAGGGCATAACCGAGCGCCTTGCCGGTGGAGTTGGCGATCATCACCCCGTTGATGCGCGGCGCGATACCCCCGTGCTGGGCCGGGCCGTAGTGGTCAAACACGTGGTAGATAAGTCCGGTGCCGGAGGTCAGGGTCATAAACTCCGTCTGGAACCCGATCAGGCCCCGTGACGGTATAATATAGTCCAGACGCACTCGCCCCTTGCCATCGGGCACCATGTCCTGCAGGTCGCCCTTACGGCTGCCCAGGGCCTCCATAATGCCGCCCTGGTGCTCCTCCTCCACGTCCACGGTCAGTTGTTCGTAGGGTTCGCACACCTCGCCATCCACTTCACGGAAGATCACTTCCGGCCGGGAGACGGCCAGTTCGTAGCCTTCACGGCGCATGGTCTCCAGCAGAATGGAGAGATGCAGTTCGCCACGGCCGGACACCCGGAACTTCTCCGGATCGGTGCCCTCTTCCACCCGCAGCGCCACGTTGTGGATCAACTCCCGCTCCAGGCGCTCTTTCAACTGCCTGGAGGTGAGATACTTGCCCTCCTTGCCGGCAAAGGGCGAGGTGTTGACCTGGAAGGTCATATTGACGGTCGGTTCGTCCACCGTCAGGGCAGGCATGATCTCCGGGTGCTCCGGATCGCACAGGGTATCGGATACGTTCGGCGCGGCAATGCCGGACAGGGCGATAATATCGCCGGCCGAGGCACTCTCCACCTCAACCCGGTCCAGGCCCAGGAAACCGAACACCTTGCCGACCTTCTCCCTTCTTTCATCACCATCACGGGTGATCAGGGTGATCGGCATGTTGCGCCGTACCGTGCCGCGGGTGATGCGGCCCACCGCGATAGCGCCCACGTAGCTGTTATAGGCCAGGGTGGTAACCTGCATCTGGAACGGCCCATCCCGATCCACATCCGGGGCGCGGCAGTTGTCCACAATGGCCTCGAACAGCGGGGTCATATCACCATCCCGAGCGTCACTGTCCAGGCTCGCGTAACCGTTGATGGCGGAGGCGTAAATAATGGGAAAATCGAGTTGCTCATCGCTGGCACCCAGGCGATCGAACAGCTCAAAGGTCTGATCGATCACCCAGTCCGGACGGGCACCTTCGCGATCGATCTTGTTCACCACCACGATCGGCTTCAAACCGTGCTGAAACGCCTTCTGGGTGACGAACCGGGTCTGGGGCATCGGGCCTTCCACCGCGTCCACCAGCAGCAGCACCGAGTCGACCATGGAGAGCACCCGCTCCACCTCGCCGCCGAAATCGGCATGGCCCGGGGTATCCACGATGTTGATTCGGTAGTCATTCCAGGTGATCGAGGTGTTCTTGGAGAGGATGGTGATACCCCGCTCCTTCTCCAGATCATTGGAGTCCATCAGGCGCTCCACCGGCCCGAACCGCTCGCCGAGCGTGCCCGACTGCTGCAGTAGCTGATCAACCAGGGTGGTTTTTCCATGATCGACGTGGGCGATGATGGCGATATTACGTAACTGTTTCATGTGTGGGACCGGGAACCAAGATGGAATAAAGGCGGCGCATTATATACAACTTAACGTTGCGTAGCTCATCTATCAGTATGAACTGGACGATTTTTCTGTCCTTCGCGTTACTCCTCAGTAGGTTAGGTCCCCTTTATAAAGAAAAGCATGCAACAAAAGTGACATCCGACTGTCATAGAAGCGGTTTGTCGGTTATTCACAGAACCTGTGGATAACTTTGTGGACAAATCGGGGGAAAACCGCCCAAAGCCGCAAGATTACTGTCATTGCGTTAAATTGATAATTTTTCATACAGTTTACAATATCCAATAATTTCAACCACTTAAAGAATTAACACAAAACAGTGAACGAACTATTGACATCATTTTTCATCTGGGATAAAGACAGCGGCCCGATGTGTATAACAGGCTTGAAATCGGCTCCAACGGGGAAAAATATGTGATCTCCGGCTTGGACAGATTGGAGTCGATCTGAAAGAATGCCTGAAAAAATCCCCACCCCAATTCCGAGGTACCTGTGAAAAAGATCCTGATTCTTTTGCTGTTGCTCTGTGCGGCAGCAAACCTGCAGGCTGAATCCCGTTATGTGACGGATCAGTTTAAAGTCACCCTGCGCTCCGGCGAGAGCTCCTCCCACAAGATCATCCGCATGCTGCCCAGCGGCTACCAGCTGGAGCTGATCAGCAGCAATGCGGAAAACGGCTACTCCAAGGTAAAAACCCGGGACGGCACCACCGGTTATATCCTGACCCGGCAGCTGATGAAGATCCCCAGTGCCCGTGACCGCCTGGTGGCGGCAGAGGCCAAGCTGGCAGAGTTGCAGGAGGCCCCCGAGCTGCTGAGCGCCAAACTGAGCAAGCTGCAGGACGCCTACAAGGCCCTGGAGAGCGAACACAAAAAACTGCAGCGTGAAAGGGAAGCGCTGGACGACGAACTGCAGGCCATCAAGCGCACAGCGGCCAACGCGGTACGCATCTCCAACGAACGCAATGAGTTACGCAAACAGGTAGCCACCCTCACCAGGGAGGCGGAAGAGCTGAAACAGACCAATCGGGAGTTGGGTAACGACAGCGCCCAGCGCTGGTTCCTGATCGGCGGCGGCGTGGTGGTTGGGGGTATTATCCTGGGACTGATCCTGCCGAGTCTGCGGGTGCGCAAACGCAAGAGCTCCTGGGGTTCACTGTAACAGCAACCCCGAAGAGATCCACGCCAGAATGCCCTTACCAAGCGCGGCGCCCAAGCGGGCGCCGCGTTAGTTTTGGGATCCACCCCTGAGCCGGAAAAGGCTTTTGGGAATTTTTGACCACAAAAGCAGCTCACCGAAAGCCATCAGACCGGGCGAGATCCCTTTGACCGTTCACCCCGTTCTTCACCATCATCCGCGAAGAACTGTTTTAATTACCGGTTAACAATCCGCGCTCAACGCTTCAGCTGATCCAGATCGCGCACAGCACCGCGGGCGGCACTGGTGGTGAGGGCGGCATAGGCCTGCAACGCCTTGGAGACCACCCGTTCCCGGTTAACCGGCTTCCAGGCCAGCTCCCCTTTGGCATTCATCGCCTCACGGCGGGCGGCCAGCTCCTGCTCGGAAACCGCCAGATTAATGGTCCGGCCGGGGATATCAATCTCGATCCGATCCCCCTCCTGCACCAGCCCAATGGTGCCTCCTTCGGCCGCCTCCGGAGAGCAGTGGCCAATGGAGAGGCCCGAAGTACCGCCCGAGAAGCGTCCGTCGGTAATCAGGGCGCACGCCTTGCCCAACCCCTTGGATTTCAGATAGCTGGTGGGATAGAGCATCTCCTGCATGCCGGGTCCGCCCTTGGGGCCCTCGTAGCGGATCAGCACCACATCGCCGGCCTGGATCTTATCCCCCAGGATCGCCTCCACGGCGGCATCCTGGCTCTCAAAGATGCGCGCCGGTCCACTGAACTTGAGAATGGACTCGTCCACCCCGGCGGTCTTGACGATACAACCGGCCTCCGCCAGGTTGCCGTACAGCACCGCCAGTCCCCCATCCAGGCTGTAGGCGTGCTCGATATCCCGGATACAGCCACCGGCCCGGTCCAGGTCCAGGTCGGGCCAGCGGGTCGACTGGCTGAATGCGGTCTGGGTCGGGATGCCGCCCGGCCCGGCCAGATAGCGGGTGCGGGCCGTTTCATCCTGGCTGCGGCCGATATCCCACTTTTCGATCGCCTTCCCCAGGGTGCCACTGTGCACATTGCCGGCCTCGGTGTGGATCAGCCCCCCTTTCTCCAGTTCACCCAGGATCGCCAGCACACCACCGGCACGATGCACATCCTCCATGTGGTACAGCTGGGTGGAGGGAGCCACCTTGCTCAGGTGGGGCACCTTGCGCGACAGCCGGTCGATATCGGCCATGGTGAAATCAACCCCGGCCTCGTGGGCAGCGGCCAGCAGATGCAGCACCGTGTTGGTAGATCCGCCCATGGCGATATCCAGACACATGGCATTCTCAAACGACTCAAAACTGGCGATGGCGCGGGGCAGCACCGCCTCTTCGTCCTGTTCGTAGTAGCGGCGGGCGATATCCACCACCAGCCGGCCCGCCTCCAGGAACAGTTCGCGCCGGTCTGCATGGGTAGCCAGCAGGGAGCCATTACCCGGCAGACTCAGGCCCAGTGCCTCGGTCAGACAGTTCATGGAGTTGGCGGTGAACATGCCGGAACAGGAACCGCAGGTGGGACAGGCGGAGCGCTCGATAGCGGCCACATCCTCGTCCGACTCGCTGTCATCCACCGCCATCACCATGGCATCCACCAGATCCAGCTTCAGATCCTTGCCGTGCAACCGGGTCTTGCCGGACTCCATGGGACCGCCGGAGACGAACACCGCGGGAATATTCAAACGCAGGGCCGCCATCAGCATGCCCGGGGTGATCTTGTCGCAGTTGGAGATACAGACCATGGCGTCGGCACAATGGGCGTTAACCATGTACTCCACCGAGTCGGCGATAATATCCCGCGATGGCAGGGAGTAGAGCATGCCGCCGTGGCCCATGGCGATGCCATCATCCACCGCGATGGTATTGAACTCCTTGGCCACGCCGCCGGCCTTTTCGATCTCCCGCGCCACCAGTTGCCCCATATCCTTCAGATGCACGTGGCCCGGCACGAACTGGGTGAACGAATTGACCACGGCGATGATCGGCTTGTCGAAATCCCCGTCGGTCATGCCGGTGGCGCGCCACAGCGCGCGTGCGCCGGCCATGTTGCGTCCATGGGTGGTAGTACGGGAACGGTATTTGGGCATGCTCTTCTCCAACTGAATTCGGTAAACATCTGGCCCGATTATCCACCATTTGGACCCTGTCGGCACCCCTGGTGAACCGGAACTGGACGGGACTGATCGGTGCGCTGCGCCCTCAGGCCAACCACTGTCAGTGAATCACGACATGGCAACCGGGCGCGGGAAGTAAAACAGCCGCTCCATGGCAGGACGGTTTGACCCCGCCGGACGAACAGCGTCTAGGGAGTATAGGTGATACGGTAAACGACACCGGCGTGATCGTCCGACACCAGCAGTGCACCATCCGGCATGACCAGCAGATCCACCGGCCGGCCACTCACCCCATCCGGAGTAAGCCAGCCCTCGGCAAACGGGGTGTAGCCGGTAACCCGGTCACCCTCGATCCGCGCCAGTCCGATACGATAACCATCCGGGACAGTCCGGTTCCAGGAGCCGTGCTCGGCGATAAACAGCTGTCCCTGGTACCCGGGCGGGAACTGCTGGCCAGTGTAGAAGCGTATCCCCAGGGCGGCCACGTGGGCGCCCAGCTTCAGCGCCGGCGGGGTGAACTCGCTGCAGGACCGCTGACTGCCAAACTCCGGGTCGGCAATATCACCGGCGTGACAATAGGGATAGCCGAAGTGCAAGCCGGGCTTCGCCGCACGGTTCAGCTCATCGGCCGGCAGATCATCCCCCAGCCAGTCCCGGCCGTTGTCGCTGAACCAAAGCACCCCGCTGTCCGGCTGCCAGTCAAAGCCCACCGAGTTGCGTACCCCCTCGGCCATCACTTCCCGCTCACGGCCATCCGCCCGCATGCGGATGATGGTGCCGAATCCCGTCTCATTGCAGTTGTTGCAGGGCGCGCCAATGGCGAGATAGAGCCGGTCGTCAGGCCCGAAGGCCAGGTAGCGCCAGCCGTGGTGTGTCTCGCTGGGGAGCCGGGCCAGCACGACCGCTTCAGGCGGCTGATCCAGCTGGCGCTCGATCTGTTCGTAGCGGACGAGGCGGTGATTCTCCGCCACATAGAGCGCCCCCTGGCGGAAGGCGATGCCGTTAGGCATACGCAGCCCCCGCAGCAGGACCTGTGGCGGATCAAAACGGCCATCGCCATCCCGGTCGGTCACGGCGTAGACCCGTCCCGAACGGCGCGTACCGATAAACAGGGTGCCCTGGTCACCCAGCGCCATGGAGCGGGCATCCGGCACACCCGCTACTGCGATTTCGATCCGAAACCCGTCCGGCAGGCGGATATCCGGCAGTTCTTCCGCCTGGGTGAGGCCGGCCAGAAACAGCAGCCCGATCAGTATTACCCGTCGCATCATTCAACCCCACTGTTATCCATAATTAATTAGCATAGTAGATTCCATTTCCGCTCAAAATTTAGGACTATAATCCAAACCACAATTTGAACACTCAGCGACACTATGGCCACAAAAAGCGAACGCACCCAGCAACGAATCATCGATGCCGCCAACCAGCTCTTCTACCGCAAGGGCTACAACCGCACCTCCTTCACCGACGTGGTGGATGAGGCGGAAGTCCCGCGGGGCAACATCTATTACTATTTCAAGACCAAGGAAGAGATGCTGCGGGCGGTCATCAAACACCGCATGGATACCACCCGACTGATGCTGTCGGAGTGGGAGAAGAGTATCAAGACCCCGCTCGACCGGCTGGAACGGTTCGTACAGATCATGTATGACAGCACCCCCGCCCTGCTCCGCTCCGGTTGCCCCATGGGCTCCCTCAATGTGGAGCTGGCGAAGGATCAGCCGGAGCTGAAAAATGACGCCAAACAGCTGTTCGACCTGTTCCAGCAGTGGCTGGCCAAACAGTTCGCCCAGATGGGTTATCCGGAAGAGGCGCGGGAGCTTTCACTGGAACTGCTGGCCCGGGGGCAGGGTATCATCGTGATTGCCCAGGTCTACCAGGACCCCGGTTTCCTGGAGCGGGGCACCAAGGAGATCAACCGCTGGCTGGAGAACCTCGACCGTTACGCCTGATCAGCGGTTGCCGCAGCGCCACCGCAACCCCCTAACCGACCGGAACCTGCAGAGAGACTATGCCCATACCCGCCCTGATCCCGATGATTCAGCAGCTAATCGCCGCCCCCTCGGTGAGCAGTATCAGCCCCCAGTGGGATCAATCCAATGAGCTGGTCATACAGCAGCTGGCGGACTGGTGCCGCAGTGCCGGATTCCAGGTGGAAGTGCTGCCAATCCCCGGCCACAGCAACAAATTCAACCTGGTCGCCAGTGCCGGCCGGGGGCCTGGCGGGCTGGTGCTGTCCGGCCACACCGATACGGTGCCCTATGACGAGCAGCGCTGGCAGAGCGATCCGTTCCGGCTGGTGGAGCGGGACAACCGGCTCTACGGGCTCGGCACCTCGGACATGAAGGCATTCTTCGCCCTGGTACTGGAGGCGGTCCGGGAGCTGGATCTGAACCAGCTGAAACAGCCCCTGACCCTGTTGGCCACCGCCGATGAAGAGAGCAACATGTGCGGCGCCCAGTCCCTGCTGGACACCAACCGCCGGTTGGGCCGCTACGCGGTGATCGGCGAGCCGACCGGACTCAAGCCGGTGCGCATGCACAAGGGGATCACCATGGAGATCATCCGTCTGCAGGGGCGCTCCGGCCACTCCAGCAATCCGGCCCTGGGGGTAAACGCCCTGGAGGGGATGTACCGGGTGATCGGCAATATCCTGGCCTGGCGCGACGAGCTGCAGGCACGTTATAAAAATCCGCTGTTCGAGGTGCAGGTGCCGACCCTCAACCTGGGCCATATCCATGGTGGCGATAACCCCAACCGGATCTGCGCCAGTTGCGAGCTGCAGATCGACCTGCGCCCGCTGCCGGGCATGCCGCTGGCGGAGCTGCATAACGAGCTGGCACAGCGGCTGGAACAGCTGTTGAGCGACAGCGAACTGGTCCTGGAGATAGTCACCCCGTTCCCCGGCATCCCGCCCATGGAGACCGCGGCCAACAGCCAGATTGTGCAGATCGCCGAACAACTGACCGGCCACAGCGCCGGCTCGGTCGCCTTCGGTACCGAAGGTCCCTACCTGCAGCAGCTCGGCATGGATACCCTGATTCTGGGTCCGGGTGATATCGACCAGGCCCACCAACCCAACGAGTTCATCGGCCTGGAGCGCATCCAGCCGATGATCAACCTGCTACAGGGCCTGATTCGTCGATTCTGCCTGTGAGGCGGGATGAAAGCGGGAAGAGACCACCTGTCACTGGCCGGTTATGGCGTAGGGCAACCGCAGGCTGGCGCCCGCTTCCAACGCATTGCGCTCGAACCAGCCCCGGTTCATCTCCAGGGCGTAGAGGGTCCCGGGCGGCGAGTGGTAGAGCCGCTCACCGCCATCCGGCTGCATGGAGAGCACCGCTTGCAGGACACCCTGTCGATCAAAAAAACCCACATCCAGCGCCAGCGGGGTGTTGAGCATCCAGAGGCTGACTTCCCGGGGCTCCGCAAAGACCATCAGCAGACCTTCGTCGGCGCCCAGTTGCTCCCGGTACATCAGGCCAAACTGACGGGTATCGGGGGTGGCCGCCACCTCCACCCGGGCAGCGACCCCATTCACCCGGATGGTTACCCGGTCAACTTCCCGACAACCGGCCAGCAAGGCGACCAGCAGTGCGGCAAGAAGATAGAGGCGGCATCGTTTGTGTTCAGGCATCGCCGTTTCGGCCCCATCAGACCGGACAACCAGAAATTGACCGGAATTGTAGTCCCCGGTGCGGCCGGAAAACAATCACGCCGGCGTCCCAGCCATCACCTGATCCGCCACCCGGTGCAGCATGGCTAATGTGGGCGTAATCAGCGGATTATTGCCGGAACCGGGATAGACCACATAGGCCGGCAACTGGAAACTGGGCGCCCCGGCCACCCGGTACAGCCGCTGTTGCAGAATCAGATCCTGTACCAGGCGACGGGGGAAATAGCCCGACCCACCTTCGCTCATGATCAGTTGCAGGGCCAGCCAGCTGATGCCGACAATCAGCCGGGGACTGCTCAACGCCGGCAGACTGCCGCTCAACTGGGCCAGAAATTCGGGCCCCCAATCCACGTGGATATAACTGTCCGGATCCGGTGTGGCGGCAGCATCTGATCGGCTGGTCACCAGTATCAGCTCCTCTTCCAGCAACCGCTCGACCCGCAGGGCCGGCCGATTCTGGGGCGTATACATGATGCCGATATCCAGGCTACCGTCCACCAGCGCCTGCATCAGCCCCTCCTCAAAACCGATTTCGGCGCGAATCTGTATATCGGACCGCTCACCCCGCATCTGCTCCAGCAGCCGCAACAACAGCCCGTCCCACAGACCGAAACGGCCGCCAATGGTCAGGGAGCCGTTGAACGCCTGCGCCACACCGATCTCATGCCGGGCACGCTCCAGGGTCTGCACCATGTTGGCGGCATAGCGCAGAAAACGCCGGCCACTGGGCGTCAACACCGCCCCCGCCTTGTTACGCACAAAAAGATCGCACCCCAGGTACGCCTCCAGGGTGCGGATTCTGCGACTTACCGCGGCCTGGGTCACATGCAGGGTTCTGGCTGCCCGGATAAAGCTGCCGGTATCCACCACCTTCAAAAACGTGCGGGCGAGTTCGATGTCCATCGGGGCACTCCATGAGTGGCGGTCTTAATAAACAGTTAAAACAACTAAATGTTATATTAACCTCAATTATTTATCGTTTGTGTAATTTGTAACCCCGCTATAGAGTGATCAGCATCACAGCTCACCACGTCGGCGCCGATACATGGGACTGGTTCAGCAGCCGTCCCATCACGACCGCCAGAGACAGGAGTGACAGACCATGCCACATAAAACATCACCGCTCATCACCCGCAAAAACCACCCGTCCCTTGAACAACGCCTGCACGACCTGTTCAGCGGTTATGACGGGTTTGGCATCATCATCTATTTCTGGGCATTGATCGGCTCATTTATCGCCGCCATGGCACTGATCGTGGCCGGCTTCGCCTTCTGGAACTGGTGGGTATTGCTGCTCGGACTGCTGGCCCTGCGCAGCTACGCCTACCTGGGTAACATCGGCCAGGATCTGCTGGACAAGATCGCCCCCCACGACAGCTAGAGATCTGCGACTCGCCACGCTTGCCCGAAATCTGTCACCGGCCGGGTGTCTGTCCGTTCCCACACCGGGGTCACGGCCCCCTGGATAAGCCGTTTTTCCCGCTAAACGCTCGAATTATTCCTGAATGCGGTTTACAGTTAGGAGCTTCAGACCGGGGAATCTGAAGCCGCCGCCCCGGACGTTGGTCCAACAGGAACATTTGCGTGACAAACAGAAGTAAAAACAGGCCTGATCCTTTCGTCGACTGGTTTCGCAACGCATCGCCCTATATCCATGCCCACCGCGGCAAGACGGTGGTCATCCTGTTTGGTGGCGAAGCGGTAGCCGAGGAGAGTTTCGCCGACCTGATTCACGATATATCCCTGTTGCACGGACTGGGCATCAAGCTGGTGCTGGTGCATGGCGCGCGCCCCCAGATCGAGGAGCGGCTCGGGCTGCACCAGACCGAAATGCAGTACATCAACGGCCTGCGGGTCACGGATGAGGCGGCACTGGCCTGCGTCAAGGACGCCACCGGCGCGGTGCGGGTCGAGATCGAGGCGCGCCTCTCCATGGGGCTGGCCAATTCACCCATGGCGGGGGTGCATATCCGGGTGGTGTCGGGCAACTTTGTCACCGCACAACCGATCGGCATCCATGGTGGCGTCGATTACGGCCACACCGGCATGGTACGGCGCATCGACGCGGAAGCGATCCAGCGGGTGGTGGATGCGGGTGCCATCGCCCTGGTGCCCTCGCTGGGCTACTCACCCACCGGGGAGGTATTCAACCTGGGCGCGGCCGATGTGGCCAGCGCCGTGGCTATCGCCCTGGGTGCCGACAAGCTGATCATGCTGATCGAAGGGAAAGGGGTCACCGATACCCGCGGCCGGGTCATGACCAACGTGATCCCCCGGGAGGTGGAAGCAATCATACAGCGACGCAAGAGCCTGCCGGAAGACCTGGTCCAGCAGCTGAACTGTGCCATCAAGGCATGCCGGGGCGGCGTCAAGCGGACCCACCTGATCGGCCGCCAGATGAACGGCGCCCTGCTCAAGGAGCTGTTCACCCGGGACGGTGTCGGTACCATGCTGACAGCAGAGCCCTACGAAGAGATCCGCGGCGCACGCATCGATGACATCGGCGGCATCCTGGAACTGCTCGGTCCTCTCGAAGCCAACGGAACCCTGGTGCGCCGTTCACGGGATCTGCTGGAGACCGAGATCGACCGATTTACCGTGGTGGAACTGGACGGCACCATCATCGGCTGTGCCTCCCTGCACCCCTATCCGGAGGAGCAGATCGGCGAACTGGCCGGGGTTGCGGTGCACCCGGACTACCGCAACAGCGGACGCGGCGACGCGCTGCTTGCCTATATGGAGAAACGGGCCCAGGCCGTCGGCATCAACCGGTTGTTTGTCCTCACCACCCAGACGGCCCACTGGTTCCGGGAGCGGGGTTTTGTCCCCACACCGGTCAGCAGCCTCCCCATGGCCAGACAGCAGCTGTACAATTATCAGCGTAACTCAAAAGTCTTCATCAAGGGGCTCTGAACAGGATGGCACACGGTTCCAGAAAAGCGGTATTGACGGCTATCGTCTCCAACGCCATCGTCACGGTGATCAAGTTTCTGGCCGCCGTGATCAGCGGATCCGCCGCCATGATGAACGAGGCGGTCCACTCCCTGATGGATACCCTCAACCAGCTGTTCCTGCTGCTGGGCCTGCGGGAGGGCTCCCGTCCGGCCGATCAACTCTACGCCTTCGGGCATGGCCAGAAAAAGTACCTCTGGAACCTGTGGAGCGCCATCGGCCTGTTCTCCATCGGCTCCGGACTCGGACTGTCCCACGCCTGGCACTCCTGGCACGGCCTGGAGCAGCAGACCGCACCTGACCCGACCATCTTCATGGGTCTGACGCTGAACCCGCTCTGGATCAACCTGGCGGTGCTGGCGATTGCGTTTCTGCTGGAGGGTTACTCCTTCCTGGTGGCCCTCAGGACATTCCTGAAAAAGATGCATGGCGCCGGCATCCGCAGCCCGTTCCGTTATCTGCTGGTGGCGGACGATCCGACCCTGGTGGCGGTGGTACTGGAAGATTCGGTCGCCATGCTGGGCCTGCTGTTTGCCGCACTGGGCGTCGGCCTCACCGCCCTGACCGGTAACGGTATCTGGGACGTGGGCTTTTCCGCCCTGATCGCCATCATGCTCGGTGCCATCGCCTTCTACCTCGGCTATACCAATATGCGCTTTCTGGCCGACATGCGGGATAACGAGGCGGAACAGCTGTTCATGGAGATTGCCGGGTCACATCAGCAGGTAGAGCGCTGCCACGACCTGCGCTCCATCATTATTGATGAAACCCATACCATTCTGGTCGCCGAGGTGGAACTGCGCGAGGAGGCGGTTGTACCCGGACTGCATGAACGCATCGAGGCTGAGCGGGCCGCCATCCTGGAACAGCTATCAGCAGAACAGCGGGAAGACAGCCGGCAGCACTGCTATGCGGCAGCCAGAGCGGCGATCATCGTCAGCCTGCGACGCACCGAAGAGATTATTGATGAGCTGGAAGCGGCGGTAAAAAGCCGCCTGCCCCGGGTCAGCCACATCACCCTGGAAGTGGAAGGCCTCAGCCAGTCCAGCAAACCTCCCTCCTGATACACCCCGGGGTCCCTGCTCACACAGACCCGCTACACTCTGTAGAACACCCTCTGTTGATAAACGGGCAGCTACTGCCGTTTCCGCGCCGCCCGACAAGAAGCGTTAACCATGACCAGCGAAACCGAAACCACCCCATCCCAGACCCAGTTACTGGATCAGGTCATTGCCGACCTGGAGACCGGCCGCCAGGACGCACTGGCGGAGACCCTGCTCGCCACCCACCCGGCCGACGTGGCCAGTCTGCTCGAATCATTGCCGCCGGAACAGCGCAGTGAACTGTGGGAGGTGGTGCCGGCCGCCCAGGAGAGCGAGGTACTCTCATTTCTGCACGATGAGGCGCGCACCACCATCGTGGACGAGATGGATCAGGGTGAACTGGTGGCGGCGGCCGGCTCCATGGCACCGGAGGATCTGGCCGAGTTTATTGACGAGCTGCCTGAGGACCTGACCAATCACCTGCTATTGGCACTGGATGCCGACCACCGAAAACGGCTCGACAACGTGCTCAACTATGAAGAGGGCAGCGCCGGCCGCCTGATGAGCACCGACGTCATCAGCGTACGCAAGGACGTTACCATTGCGGTGGTACTGCGCTGGTTGCGCCGACATGAAGCGCTGCCGCCCCACACCGACAGCTTGATGGTGATCGACGACGCGGGAGAAGGGCTCTATCTGGGCAAGCTGGATGTGGCCGACCTGCTTATCAGCAATCCGGGCACCATGGTCGAAGAGGTCATGCAGCCGGAGGCGGTAACCGTACGGGCCGATCTCAGCGAACATGAAGTGGCCAACCTGTTCGAGCGCCGCGACCTGATCTCGGTGGCCGTCCTGGATGATGCCGGCAAACTGCTGGGACGCATCACCATTGACGATATTGTGGACGTGATCCGGGAAGAGTCCGACCGCACCCTGTTGCGTAGCGCCGGTCTGAACGAGGAGGAGGATATGTACGCTCCGGTGCTGCCCAGCGCACGGCGACGGGGTCTCTGGCTGGGTATCAACCTGATCACCGTATTTGCCGCCGCCTGGGTCATCGGCCGCTTCGAAGCGGCACTGGGCCAGATCGTGGCGCTGGCGGTGTTGATGCCGATCGTGGCCAGCATGGGTGGTATCGCCGGCAGCCAGACACTGACCCTGACCATCCGCGGTCTGGCGTTGAACCAGATCGCCAGTGCCAATGTGCGCTGGCTCACGGTCAAGGAGTTACTGGTGGGTGGGGTCAACGGAGTGGTCTGGGCCCTGGTAGTCGCCCTGGTCACCTTTTTCTGGTTTGGTGAACCGGGTATCGCCATCATCATCGGTGCCGCCATGGTGCTCAATCTGCTGGCGGCGGCCCTGGCCGGTATCGCCATTCCCCTGCTGCTGAACCGCTGGGGTATGGATCCGGCACTCTCCGGGGCAGTCATCCTCACCACGATCACCGATATTATCGGCTTTCTCAGCTTCCTCGGTCTGGCAACCCTGTTCCTGCTCTGATGCGGGGGCGGGCTTCCGCCCGTTTCAGCACGACAAGGTCAACCGACCAGAAAAAGGCGATCCGCAGACCAGCGGGAGCATGCCAGGGGATGCCCCCCATTAAAAAAGGGTTATCGGACCCATCCGATAACCCTTTCCACAACTTCGCAAGCAATGCTTTCAGGTCTTGATCAGGCCTGCAGCGCCAGCCCCGAATCGTTCTGACCCGCCTTTCTGCCACGCATGGTCATGATCAGGAGCGCGCCACCCAGCAATAACAGGGTTGAAGGTTCCGGCACAGACGTGCTGGGCGGTGGGGGGGGAGCGAATCCGGCGATCGCTTTCAGTTTAAAGAAGTCATTGGCGTAGTAATTGGTGTTGCTCTCCCCGCCAAGGTAGGGGTTAAGCGCACTGATCAGCCAGAAACTGGAAGCCACTTCGCCACCATTAACCGGGGTCGTGTCATATTTCACGTCGTAGTAACTGCCGATAGTGGTCCAACCGTTACTGGTCAATTCACTGTATTCCATGCTGGACAGGTTGGTGCTGCCGCCACCGGTGTAGGCCGCCAGGGAGATATCAGAATCACCGCTGTACCAGCCCAGCCTCACCTGGTCCAGGGTCACCGCGGTTCCGCCAAAATCGAGCAGAATAGCGTCAATCCTTTTTTCATTATCGATCGCATGCTCCGGGCTGCCCTCTCCTACATCATCGGGACTTTCCACACCCAGACCACCGCTCCATTTCTTTAACGACCGCTGAGTCAGATCACCCGTACCGTAGTTACTGGAACCCCTCGAAGCCGACTTGGAATTGGACCAGGCAGTCACAGTAACGTCCGGCGCACCGCCACTACCACTAAAGGTCATGCCGTTGCTATTACCAGAGGATGAACCGGTAAAATTCCACGACCAGTCGGCCAATGCAGAACCGGAGACCACCAGGGTCAGCAATCCAAGAATCAAACTCTTTACAATGCCTGTTCTGTTTTTCATCGTTCGAACCTAATTTATTGCGAATTTGTGGGTGCGGCGAAAACATGCCCACCAGCCCTTTGACAGCTTAAATGCAAGACCCGTACCAGAAATAATTACATTTTTAATTCAAACAGTTAGACAGGTCACATTGACACAGGGAAACAAGAGTGTAAAAAATACCGACACTAATCCCCGGACTTCAGCTCTCTGAGTAATGCCTTTGCCTGGGCCTGATCGGCGAACGCCTCGCCAGAATCAATCAGCCGCTGCAACTCCCGCCGCGCTTCGTCCTTGCGGCCCAGGGCTGACAGCGCGACGGCGATATGAAACCGGATACCCTTGTTCGATGCCTCCCGCAAGCTGGCATTACGCAGATAGGGCAAGCCCTCGGCAGGCTTGCCCGTTTTTACCAGTATCCAGCCCAGGGTGTCGTTGATGGCCGGGTTGTCCGGCGCCAGTTCATGGGCGTTCCGGGCCAGCTCAAGGGCGTTTGCATCACCCCGGCCGAAGCGAATCATGGCCAGATTGTTGAACAGCTGCGGATCTTTACTGCCGGCATTGATCAGCGCCTCATAAATTTGCTCGGCCGCGGGCAGGTCGCCCAGGCGCAGGTACCCTTCGGCCAGGGCCATGTTTAATGGATAACGATCCGGACCTTCGGGCGTGTCCGCTATCTGCTGCTGCAGAAAGCTCACGCCGGCCTGGATATCACCGCCGGCCAGATAGGCCCGGTAAAGCCGCAACATCACCGCTTGTCCGCCACCCAAGGCGAGGGCCTTTTCATAACCGACAATAGCCCCGGGTAAATCACCCCGTTGCATAGCCAGTTCGGCCTGCAGCCGGTGACTATCCGCCTGATCGGCATGGAACTGCAGCAACCGGCCGATAACCTTTTCCGCCGACCCGCTTCTACCCGATGCCAACAGCACCTCGGCCAGACCGGTCTGCGCCGGGACAGAACGGGGATTGTCCTCCAGCACCTTGCGCAACGCCCAGGCCGCACCGTCCAGATCGCCCGCCGATCGCAACAAGCGCGACGCATCCAGCAGCAGTGGCGCCCGATAACCGGCCATTTTTGTCATGCGTCTGAACAGGGTTCTCGCCATCTCCAGATTACCCTGGGAGAGGTGGCCGACGCCGATCAGCCGAACGACCTGTATATCATCCGGGAACAGCCGTTCCAGGGTCTGCAACTGCCGGTTGAGCGCCTCCTGTTTACCCAGGCGGATGTAGAGTTCGCCCAGGTAGATCTGGCTCTCGACAGACCGCTCATCCAAGGCCACCGCCTTTAGCAGCAACTCCACCGCCACTTCCGGTTTACCCACGGCCTCTTCGAGCCGCGCCTGTTCCAGCATCACCAGCGTGTTGTCGGGATGGTGGGTCCGGGCCCTTTCAAGACGGGTCCGGGCCTGGGCCATACGGCCCGCGGCCCGATCGATCTTGGCCAGATTCAACTCGGCACCGAGGAACTTTTCATCCTGCTTGAGGATCTGCTCCAGATGGTCGGTGGCGGCAGGGATATTCCCGGCAGCAATCTCCGCTGAAGCCAGCAGATTGAGCAGCTTCAAATCCTGTGGGTTACGCTGACTGAGGAGTCTGGCAATCTTGACTGCCTGGCTGTTCTCTTCCCGCCGGAGATGTTCCAGTACCAGGGTCATGCCCGCCAGGCGGGCCTCATCCGTACTGGCAAACACCTCGCTGAGCTGCTCCACACCCAGGTCACTCTGCCCCTGGGCCAGATGGCTCAGGGCGATCTGGGTGCGGGCATCCACCGCATCACCGCCCACGGCCACCGCCCGATCCAGCAAGTCAATGGCACGCAGGTGACGCCCCTTTTTGCTGTAGGCCGTACCCAGCATGGTCAGCAGCCGGTAGTCGTTGGGGATCTGCTCCAGTGCCGGCTTGAGCACCTGGATAACCCGATCATACTGGCCCCGTTTGAACAGTATGGAACCCAGCAACTTGCGCGCTCCCGGATTGCCCGGGTCACGCCGGACATAGAGATCCAGATTGGCATAGGCCTCGTCCATCCGGTTCAGACTGTAATCGATCAGACCGGCCAGCAGCAGTGTTTCCAGGTGCGCCTGCTTCATCTCGCTTGGCAGCTTGGCCATGATGCCGTCGGCCTCCAGCATCGCCTCCCGGGACGCCTCCGGGTTGCCCAGGCGGGCGTAGGAGACACTGCGCAGATAGGCCACCTGGGGATCCGGGATCTGTGGCTCGCCTATCTGGTTCAGCACCTCCAGGGCAAGATCGTAGTTACCCATATCCATATAGGTACTGGCCATGGCGACCTGAACCTTGTAGTTGCCGGGCTGCAACTCCAGTGACCTGCTGTAGGCGGCAATCGCCTCATCAAACCGGGCCCGCGCATGGGCCACCGCCCCCTTGGTGTGCCACACCGCCGAATCCTCCGGACCCAGATCCAGCGCCTGTTGCAGAACGCTGTCCACTGCATCGAAGTCAGCCTTGCGCAACAGGACGTTGATCAGTCCCAGCAGCGGACTGGTGGCGATCGGGTCGTACCGGGCGGCCTCCCGGTAGGCCTGCTCCGCCTTCACCAGTTCATTCAGTTCCAGGTGGGCGTCCCCCCGTATCACCATGATTTTTGCATTCAGATCCGGAAGAAACTCGCCGGGATGGATCTCATCCAGAATCTCCCGGTACTTCCGCTGCAGCACGTACGCCTGCCCCAGGGGCACTGAAACAAGCGCCCGGTCCGCACCCAGTCGCAGGGCCAGGATCAGTTCCCGCTCGGCCAGCGCACCTTCACCCTGTTGCAGGTAGGCCCGCCCCAGCAGCAGGTGGGCCGCCATGAACTCAGGGTCTTCACTGAGGGCATTTTTCAGATGGATAACCGCCGTGGATAACTCCTTGTTCTGAAATTTGATCAGCGCCTCCTCGTACAGGGAAGCGGTGCCCGGCTGTTCCACCACGGCAAAGGCGGATACGGCGGGCAGCGCACCCAGCAGACAACCCACAGCAACCGACTTGAAAAATTGTTTTGTATTCATAACTGATACTGGATTCACCCCGATCGACTTGATTATGCGCTACGCTGACGGGCCTTGAGACCGGGCCCTCGTCACACCATAAACACCCCGCCCCCATCAGGCAACCATTCACTGAATAAGTGGTCTGTAATCCATAGATAATCGAATAGTATCCAGGAACGCTATATGTCAAAACAGTATCCAAGCCTGTTTATCTCCCACGGGGCACCCGACTTTATCCTGACCGACGACCCGGCCATCGCAGCCCTTCAGGCCCTCGGCACACGCTTTCCCCAGCCACGGGCTATTGTGATCATCTCCGCCCACTGGCTCCGCCAGCCGATCGGGGTCACCAGCGGTGCGACGCACCCGACCATCCATGACTTCAGCGGCTTTCCTGAAAAACTCTATCAGCTCACCTACCCGGCTAAGGGTGATCCGGAACTGGCCCGTGAGATTGTCGACACACTGACCGCCCAGGGCATGGCGAGTGCGCCGATAGCAGACCGGGGACTGGATCACGGCAGCTGGATACCGCTGTTGATAAGTTATCCGCAGGCCACCATCCCGGTGATTCAGGTGTCGCTACCGGGCGGCGACCTGCAGGCATCAGCAGAGCTGGGGACGGCCTTGATGCCGCTGCGGGAACAGGGCGTGCTGATAATCGGCTCCGGCAGCTCGGTGCACAACCTGAGCGCCCTGAACAGGGAAGCGCGTATCGATCCCTGGGCCAGTGAGTTTGAGGACTGGTTGCAAACCACCGTCGAGGGCAACCGGTTTGACGACCTGCTGAGGGCCGAACAACTGGCACCCGGATTTCATACTGCACACCCGACCAGTGAACACTTTGCACCACTGCTGACAGCCTGGGCAGCAGGAGATCAATCCAGACCGGGCAAGCGTTTTCACCATAGCTATATGTACGGCACCCTGGGCATGTCCATGTTTGAATTTCACTAAGCCTCAGCAAGCAAAAAACAGTCTTCGGGAAGCCTTTACCAGCGGCTTGAAAAACCAATATAAGCACACAATCCTCACAATGGGGACAGACGTTTTTGTAACCAGAAAATCATGTATCAAAGTCTCACTAAGGAACAGAAACTACGTAATTTGGGTCATACCCTGCTCCTGATCGGGAGCATGGCTCTGCTACTGGCCCTGACCAGTGAATTGTTGTTTGGCGAGGGCGTCCGGCCCTGGGTGTTTGCCGGGGTAATCCTGGCCATGAGTACACTGCCGGATATTTCGCCACGCTGGATACTGCGCCTCTACCAGGCGCGCCGGATCTATCCCAGTGAAGCGCCGGAGCTGACCCGTCTGATGGAGCATATCGGCCGGCGTTCCGGGGTCACGCCCATACCGGATCTCTACTGGATACCCAGCAGCACCAGTAACGCCTTCGCGGTGGGCAGCGGCCACAATGCCGCCATTGCCCTCACCGACGGTCTCCTGCGACTACTCAACACCCGGGAGCTGGCTGGCGTGCTGGCCCATGAAACCAGCCATATCGTCAATCACGATATGCGCCTGATGAACCTGGCGGACCTGATCAGTCGCCTCACCCACATGCTCTCCATGATCGGCATCCTGCTGGCGGTCATCTCCCTGCCCCTGGCGCTGATGGGCATGGCTCCCCTGCCCCTGTCGGGCCTGCTGTTACTGATTATTGCGCCCACCCTCAGCGCCCTGTTGCAACTGGGCCTCTCCCGGGTGCGGGAGTTCCAGGCCGATTTGAGCGCCGTGCATATTACCGGCGACCCGGAAGGGCTTGCTTCCGCCCTGGGAAAGATTGAGCAGCGCCAGACCAGTCTATGGCAACAGATCCTGCTGCCGGGCTATCGTGATCCCCAACCGTCCATACTGCGCACCCATCCTGACACCGCCGAGCGGGTGCGACGCCTGCTGACACTGCGGGACCACGCCCGTACAACGGCTCAATCGCCTTTCCTCAGCCGGGGACGCAGCCCCCGACTGCCGGGCAGTTTTCGGGTGGTGCGCGCACCCCGTCACCGCCTGTTTTTCCGTACCTGGCATTGAGTCGGTGTAACAATTTTCGGTTTCGTTTAAGGACGCCTTACAGGCACGCCTCCGGTGAGGAGGCAAGCCAGTGATAGCAGACCCAATGAAAAACAAGGCATGCCGAAAGGAATTCAGGCGCTGATCACTCCTGTGGATCGCTGATTCGCGGGGTGACCGGAGGTGTCTTGCCGGCTTCGATGCGGGCCAGGAACTCCATCATGATGGCCTCATACAGACTATCGCCAAGCAGCTGATCCTCAACCCCGGATTCGATACTCGGGTTGTCATTCACCTCGATCACCACCACCCCCGCTGCGGTCTCCTTCAGGTCCACCCCGTAGAGTCCGTCGCCCACCAGGTTGGCCGCCCGGAGCGCCATCTCCACCACCCCTCCGGGTGCATCTTCAACGGCAAAGGTACGGAAATCGCCCTCCTTGTCCTGGCTGGCATGGTCATAGATCTGCCAGTGGTCCTTGGACATGAAATACTGGCAGACAAACAGCGGTTGCCGATTCAGCACACCGACCCGCCAGTCGAACGGCGTGTAGGTGTAAGCCTGCCCCAGCAGCAGATCCGAGTCCTTGAACAGCCGCCTGGCGATCTGCTCCAGCTGGGACCGGTTCTCCACCTTGTAGACGCCCAGGGAGAACGACCCATCCGGTACCTTGAGTACAATCGGGTAATCCAACCGTTGCTCCAGCTCATCCAGCCCCCCGGCACGCACAACCACAGTCTCCGGCGTGGCCACCCGGTTGGCTTTCAACAACTCCGCCAGGTAGATCTTGTTGGTACAGCGCAGGATGGAATCGGGATCATCGATCACCACCAGCCCCTCCGAGGCAGCCTTGCGGGAGAAGCGGTAGGTATGGTGATCAATGGCGGTGGTCTCCCGGATAAACAGGGCATCGAATTCACCCAGGCGGGCAAAATCCCTGGGCTGTATCAGCTCCGCATCCAGTCCATGCTTTTTTGCCGCCCGGACAAACTTCTTCAGGGCCCTGGCGTCGGACGGGGGCATCGGCTCCTGCGGATTGTGCAGAATGGCCAGGTCATAACGGCCCAGACGTTTCTGCCGCGGCGCCTGCCAGCGTTTGCTCAGGTAGCCCTGTAACGCCTCGCCAAACGCGCACTCCTGCTCTTCGGAGAGATCCTGGATGCCCAGCGAACGGATGCCGGTGATACGCCATTCAGCTTTCTTCTCAAACGAGACCCGCAGCAGGGGCGCGCGAAACAGCTCGAACAGCTCGCGGCCCAATGACTGGAAATCCCGCAGCGGCGAGTTGCCGAACATCATGGTGACGCTGAAGGAAGTGGTCTCCACCCCCTTGTGACGGCGCCCCAGGATGCGTTGCACCTGTTTATCCAGGTCTTCGGTCTCCAGTGAATAGAGCGACTTGCGACTCAGGTCGCGCAGGGTGCGTACCGACGGGATAACCTTGTGACCCCGCGCCTCCGCCAGCAGGGAACAGTAGTAACCCTCCCCCAGGTAGCGCTGGGAACGGCACAGGTTAACGATGCGCAACCCCCGCTTCTGCTGCCACACCGGATCGGTCAGGTACTCCGCCGCCGTCACCACCGGATAGCCGTCAACCCGGCCTTTCCAGTGGCTGGCGCGCTCCACAAGCAATAGATGTTCAGGCATGGTTATGTTCTACCTTTTGTAATCCTGATTATTCACGGTACAGCACCACCATCGCCTGCAGGCCAACCCGGCCATAACGGGTCATGCTGGCAAATTTCTCTTTCAGGATCGGCATGTGGATGGAGTCGATCCGGGTCTCCCCCTCTTCCCGGTCCACATAGGGATCATTGACGTAGATGAAGTTCTCATCCGAGCCGGTCACCACCACCCAGTGGGGTACCCGGGCCTTGTAGATCTGCCAGGAGCTGATCAGCACCAGCGGAATGCCGCCCCGGGCCAGGCAGGTCTCGATCTCTTTCACGGTGACACCCCCGCTGGTGATGGAGACGCCGCGGGCGCACAGCTGTTCGAACATGTCCGCCTGCACCAGCCGCATCACTTCCCGCTTGTGTTCGCTGCGCACCGAGTCGCCCAGGTGAGTGCCCTCGCCGGAGATGAAGATATCCACCCCATAGCCACGTTTAACAGCCGCCAGTGCCAGACCGTAGGGTCCGCAACCGCCGTGACCGGATGTCATGAAAATGGTGGTCGCCTCGCGCCACAAACGCAGCTCCAGGGTACGGGAGAGCTCCAGCGTCGGCGTCAGCGCCTTCATGGCCATCATCAGAGCCGCCGCCCCACAGGTAAACTCCAGACTCTGTTCATAGTAGGGGACCGGTGCCAGCTCCGGGTGCTGGTCCGGCGCCAGCGACTTCTCCAACCGCCAGGCATCCATGTGATCGTCGTAATAATCGGGCGACTCACCCAGCCGGCGATAGCCCAGGGATTCATACAGGCTGACAGCCGGCAGGTTATCCTTGCGCACTTCCAGCCGCAGGTAGGCGCGCTGATGGGCCCAGGCTTCCCGCTCCGCTGCCTTCATCAGGCTACGCCCCAGGCCCCGTTCCCGGTACTCGCCCAATACGGCGATCGAGTAGAGCCGTGCCACCGAGGTGGCCCGGGAAAACAGCAGCACCGCGTCGCCGCATAGCGCACTGTCCAGCTCGGCCACCAGAATCGCCGCATTGCCCTTGCTCAGCAGATAGCGGAACTGGCGCCGGGATATCCGGTCGCTATCGAAACAGCGCTGCTCCAGCACCACCAGGTCATCCAGGTCTGCGGGACCTGCCAAGCGGATGCTGATGCCGGTGCGATCACCCGCATGGCTCATGCCGTGTGCCTGAAAAACAGCTCGTACAGGGTCAGCACGATTTCAATCACGATCAGGATAACGATGTACCACTCGACCCGCAGGGTACGGCGATCCTGCAACAACCCGAGCAGGGTCTCGGCGGTACCGCTGATCAGGTCCAGCTTGCGTTCCAGGGCGATCTGCCGCTCGCCGATCTCGTACTCGTTTTCCAGCCGCTGCCAGATACGCTCCAGCTCCGGGTGATCCCACAGGATATCCGGCTTTTCACCGACCTGGGCACGACCCACCATGCGGTGCTGGATCTGCAATATCTCGCCGATATGACCAAGCAGGTCGTTGACCTGCCGGGGCAGACGCCCACCGGACTGCATGCGTTCCGCCAGCGGTTCTATCCGCTCAAAAGCGCCGGCGGCGCGTTGTTCATAATCGTCCAGCACCAGGCTCTTGGCCAGGATATCCGCCACCACCTGCAGCAGGGGCAACTCCGCTACCGGCAGAATCAGTCTGCCCTCCTCCAGCCGTTCGGCGGCGTCCGGGATCACCTCAATCTCCAGGGATTCAACCGTGGGGGTGACAAAAGGCTCGATAACAAAACCGTTCAGCCGCTGCAGAAAAGTGGCCTCGGCCAAGGCCGGCACGTTGAACAGTACCACCACGCCGAAACGGAACAGCACCCCGTAGCCACCCTCTTCCACCTCGATGGTGGTGGGGTCGCGCGAGAGAATTTTCACATGACTGAGCCGGCGCAGCTCAATACCCTGCCCGATGAGCAGCGAGCGAACCGTGGTGATGGATTGCAACATGAGACGATCCCGGTCAAAAGAGTTAGGGTGCACCCTGGCCGGGAACAGCCCTTTCAGGTGGCAGGTGGGGGCGATCAGTCCCGGAATCCTGTACCCCATCCGGCCAGCCGGCAAATGCATCGCCAGGATATGGGCAAGCAACCGCAGTCCAGCATGGGATAAGCAGGCTGGCGTTAAGCCACCTGAACAGGACCGGTCCGGTCCAGCAACGTACAGTGACACACGGGAGGGGCTAGCCCTCCCGTGGATGGTCAGTAGTCCGGGTGACTACGCCGCACCGATCGGGCGCGGTTTCGGCTCCTGCCCTGCGGTGCTTCATCATCAACAAAACGGGTTTTCTCCCGCCCGTTGCGATTCCGGCTGTGTGTCCGATATTCCAGTTCCTCGAACTCGTCAACAAAGCCATTCCGAAACCTTTTACTCACGACGGCAATCTCCTGATTCAGCCAAGGATACCCAACGGGTATCTGGCGCAGAGATTTAAACCATAGCGGGCCATTTGGAAAACAAATAATTTTTGTCGCCAGGGGCAAGATAATTTGTCGTGGAACACTTCCTGTAAACGCACCCCGGACGCAACATAGTGGCATAGCGGCAAGCGCTCCCAGCGATGCCGGAACCCAACCGATCCACCCCTTGTTTCCGGGAGTCTCCCCATGTCTGAAACTGCAAAACTGATCTATCAAGGGAATGCCTATGAACTGCCACTGGTGTATGGCAGCGAAGGCGATAATGCCGTTGATATCCGCAACCTGCGCAATCAAACCGGCCTGATCGCCTTTGACCCGGGTCTGGGTAACACCGGTAGTTGTGAGAGTGCCATCACCTTTATTGACGGCGAAAAAGGTATTTTGCGCTATCGCGGCATCTCGCTGGATGCGCTGGAACACCACCCCAATTTTGTCGAGGTCGCCCTGCTGCTGATGTTCGGCAAACTGCCCAGCAAGGCCCAGTACCAGCGCTTCAGTACCAGCCTCACCAACAACGCCAATCTGGATGAGGACATGAAACATCACTTCGCCGGTTTCCCCCGTTCGGCGCCCCCCATGGCGGTACTCTCGGCCATGATCTCCACCCTCTCCTGTTTCCATCCCGAGTTCCTGGAACTGGAAGACGCCACCCAGGTGGAGCGGGCCGCCGCCCGGCTGATCAGCAAGGTTCGCACCCTGGCCGCCTACACCTACCGGCGCTCACGGGGCCTGCCCTACAACTACCCGGACCCGGCGCTGCCCTACGTGTCCAATTTTCTGCACATGATGTTCTCCGAACCCTATCGTCAGTACAACATCGATGAAGATGTGGTGGCCGCCCTGAACATGGTGTTGATCCTGCACGCCGACCATGAACAGAACTGCAGCACCTCCACGGTGCGCATGGTGGGCTCCAGTGGCGCCAACCTGTTTGCCTCCTGTGCCGCCGGTGTCAGTGCCCTGTGGGGCCCCCTGCACGGCGGCGCCAACATGGCGGTGATCGAGATGCTGGAGGCGATCCACAACGGCAACATGACCGCCGAAGAGTATGTGGCGCTGGCCAGGGACAAGGATAGCCCGGTACGCCTGATGGGCTTCGGCCACCGGGTCTATCGCAACTTCGATCCCCGCGCCACCATCCTGCGCGAGGTGAGTGAAAAACTGCTGCAACGCCTGGGCAGAAAAGACCCGCTGCTGAACATCGCCCGCAAGCTGGAGGAGATCGCCCTCAAGGACAGTTACTTCATCGACAGAAAGCTGTACCCGAACGTGGATTTTTACAGCGGCATCATCCTGCGCGCCATCGGCATCCCAACCAACATGTTTACCGTTATCTTTGCCATCGGCCGACTGCCCGGCTGGATCGCCCACTGGTATGAACAGAAGTGCCAGGCCGATGGCAAAATCTGGCGACCGCGCCAGGTCTACACGGGGAACCGGCAGAGTGCCTATACCGCACGCACCGAGCGTGGCTGGTAGGGCTTCATGGGGTGTCGATCACTGGCGCAAAAACAGCTGACCGACCTCCTGTTGACGATCACTTTTGGCGATCGTCTCGACAACAAAAATTAGCTCGTCAGGCAGGGAGTGATCCCTTATAACAGGCGCCGGACATGCGGCTTGCCCATGATCCGGAACCTGTTTCAGGTCACTTGCCAGGCGTTAATCATCACGCGGGCAACGGACCACACTATTTGCATACCGAGGACATTTCCGTATGAAAAGAGCTTCATTATCCGGCCTGTTGATGCTGCTGCTCATCTTTGGCATCAGCGGCACCGCTTTCACTGAAGAGTCCCAGGAAAGCCTGGAACAACGCTGCCGTGATTTCGCCAAGGAAGATGGCGTGCCCGCCGCAGAACTGGCCGACTATCTCAAGGAGTGCATCGAGTCCCTTAAGGAAGAGGAAACCGACAAACCGGAAAAGAGCGACTGACACCAGACCGCTCCCATCCGGGATGATGTGCATCAGCCCGACACCGGCCAACCACCAGGTTGGCCGGTTTCTTAATGGGCATCCGACAACCTCCCCTAAGATATTTTTGGCCGACAAGGCACCTCGCCAAAGGCGGACAGTCCGGGCGAAATCGCTTGGTAGTGTCACTCCTTTCTTCCCGGCTGAACTGCAATGAACCTGTTTGATGGTCCCACGCAACACCAGCAGGGCTGCCACCACCCCGCCCGGACCGGCCTCAATACACGCGCTTCACAGGCGTTGTACCCTTGGGCTAAACTGCCCGGTCACGGCGGAGGAGGGACTCCGCGTCAAAGTACCTAGCCTGGAGTTACCATGTCTTACGATTCAAACAACATATTCGCCCGGATTCTGCGCGGTGAAATCCCCTGCAACAAAATCTATGAAGACGACTACGCCCTGGCGTTTCACGATATAAACCCCCAGGCACCGGTTCACGCACTGGTGATTCCAAAAGGAGAATACGTCTCGTTTGATGACTTCTCGAAAACCGCCCCGCCCGAGGTGATCACCGGCTTCTATCGCGCCGCCCAGAAAGTGGCCGAGATGCTGGAACTGCAGGAGGGCGGCTATCGTATTCTGGCCAATACCGGTGCCGACGCACATCAGGAAGTACCGCACTACCACCTGCATATCTTTGCCGGTTGCGACCTGGGTCGCATGGTCAAACAGGGACTGGTGTAAATTCCCCACAGCCCCTATACCGTCGCACAACGTCCCCTCCATGCAGGAGGGGGCAAATCCCCCCGCTTAAAAATAAACCCGTCGCCCGCCATGAATTGAACTATATTTACAGAAACGTTCTCTTTTTGAATCAGGCGCTTAAGATGGCCGGCACTATTGACAGCCACTGGGGTATACAGCGCCATCCCCTATGAACAGGGCAACCGGGAATAATCCGGCATTTCTGTTATCATCAAACCGGCTACCGATCATTGGGCTTCCGCCATCAGCGACTGCTACGATCAAAACAGCGGAAATCGGGCCGCAATCCAGGTCAAACAGACCAGGCCGCCGGGGGCGTTTAAATCGTCACCTGGCGCAGCCTGTTCACCCTGTCCATCACTGGCCGATCCGGCGCAGGCATTCCGCCCAGCGCCAGCGATAGCCGGACAAACCACCACCATTCAGGATATGCCATGCATCTGACTCACTATAAGACCACCATCACCGGGGACACTGTGATCACCTTTCCGCGACTCGAATGCTGGAACGCCAAAACCAAGGTGGCGACTGTCGCCGCCGACGTAAACAAACGCCGGGTGCTATGCCGGATACCGCTGGCGCTGCTGCGGGAACGGTTTGGGGCAACCCAGGAAGAGCCGATGCAGGCCGTCACCACCCATCGATTGGTGATCCAGGAGGCCGCCCGCCGCCTGATCGAGCGCGAGTCGTTTGAAGAGGATGGATCGGTCCTGATTGGCGCCCAGGATATCTGATCCGCGCCGCCACCGCGTACCACCAGTCAGCCCGCCGTGATAGCGTACCGCCGGGCCTGAATCCGGGTTACCTGTTTATGATGGACCGGTGGATTGGCACGCTGGATGGCAGCAGGCCTCCCCGTCCAGCCTGTTGAGTATGGCAGGACTGGCCAGGGACAGGCTTTCGGCCACAAAGTATTTGGCCCAGGGCCGCCGGGCCGGACGCATATCCTTTTGCAGGCCAACCCGTTCTTCACCCCATCTGCGCAGCGCTATTTTTCACCCCCATTGCCCCTGCCCGACAAAAACAAAAACCACCCGGATTCCGGGAACTTTTTATCCGCCTTCACGGTCTCCTTTACCGCGTCTGAAATATCGCTTTTCCATTGAAATGTTTTATCACGGTAAACGATGTCACGCAGAACCGTAACCGACAAAAAATCTATTCCGACCCTCAGTCGTCCGCCCCCCGGATGACCCGGCATTTCCCGAGCCAGCCAACCACGCCCGGGAAGCCTGCCAGTTGCGGCGACTCACATCCATCAAACGCAACAAACGATACAACAAGGAGAACGACACATGATTCAGGTGGAACACCTGACGCGTCGCTATGGCGATTTTACCGCCGTAAACGATGTCAGTTTTACCATCAATCGAGGTGAAGTGGTGGGCCTTCTGGGCCACAACGGGGCCGGCAAAACCACCATTATGAAAATGCTCACCGGCTATCTGGAACCCACGGCCGGAACCATCCGCATAAACAACCTGCAGATCGGCCCCGACACCGCCGCCATTCAGGGGCAGATCGGTTACCTGCCTGAAAACTGCCCGGTCTGGCCGGAGATGAGCGTGATCGACTACCTGGACTACCAGGCCGCGCTGCACGGTGTACCCAGCGCCCAACGCGGCCAGGCCATTGCACGGGCGATCCGTCGTACCGCACTGCATGACAAGGCGACCGCCGCCATCCAGACCCTGTCACGGGGTTATCGGCAACGGGTCGGTGTGGCCCAGGCACTGCTGCACGATCCAGACATCATCATCCTTGACGAACCCACCAACGGTCTCGACCCCACCCAGATCAGCCACATGCGCGAGCTGATCCACGAACTCTCCAGCCACGCCACGCTGATCATCTCCACCCACATCCTGCAGGAGGTGCAGGCGGTGTGCGAACGGGTGCTGATCCTGCGGGCCGGCGAACTGGTGGTGGATGCCCGCCTGGAAGAGCTGCAACAGACCCGGGGACTGCTGCTATCGGTCCAGGGCGATGCGCGGCACACACTGGACGGGGTGGAGGGCGTTGAATCGGTCACCGAATGCCCCGCCAGCAACGGTCTGAACCGCTACCGGCTGGCGGCCGACCAGTCGGCCGCACCACGGATTGCCAGTGCAATCACCGAAGCGGGTCTGGCGCTCTATTCACTACAACCGGAATGTCGTGACCTGGAAACCCTGTTTGCCGAGGTCAACGGGGAGGTGGCCCATGCCTAAACTGCTGTCTGATACCGCCCGGGTGGCGCGCAAGGAGTTTCGCGGTTTCTTTGCCAGTCCTGCCGCCTACCTGTTCCTGGGCTCCTTCCTGGCCGCGGTACTGTTCGCTGTCTTCTGGGTGTCCACCTACTTCGCCCGCAACATTGCCGATGTGCGCCCCCTGTTTCAGTGGCTGCCGCTGCTGCTGATTTTCCTGGTTGCCACACTCACCATGCGCAGCTGGTCGGAGGAGCGCCGCGCCGGCACCCTGGAGAGTCTGCTGACCGCCCCCCTGTCACCCAGCGCGCTGGTGCTGGGCAAGTTTGCCGCCGCCCTGGCACTGGTGGCCATCGCCCTGTTGCTGACCCTGCCCCTGCCGATCACGGTCTCCCTGATCGGGCCGCTGGACTGGGGGCCGGTGATCGGCGGATACCTGGCCACCCTGTTCCTGGCCGCCGCCTACGTGGCTATCGGTGTCTACATGAGTGTGCGCACCGACAACCCGATTGTGGCGCTGATCCTCACCGCCCTGGTTTGCGGTCTCTTCTACCTGGTCGGTTCCAACACTCTGACCAACCTGTTCGGCTACCGCATCGGTGGCCTGCTGGCCCTGCTGGGGACCGGCACCCGCTTTGAATCCATCACCCGGGGCGTGCTGGATCTGCGCGATCTCTATTACTATCTCTCCATTGTCGGCGTGTTCCTGGTACTGAACCGGTTCAGCCTGGAGCGCCTCAGCTGGTCCGGTAATCCGGTCGGCCGGCAGCATCGTCTGTGGGGCTGGGTGGCCGGACTGGCGGTGGCCAACTTTGTTGCTGCCAACCTGTGGCTGGCACCGATCGGCTGGGCCCGAGCGGATATTACCGAGGGCAAACTCTACTCCATCTCGGACGCCACCCGTCACCAGCTGGAACAGCTGCGTGAACCGCTGCTGATCCGCGGCTACTTCTCTGCCAAGACCCATCCGCTGCTCGCCCCGCTGGTGCCCCGTATCAAGGACCTGCTGGAGGAGTACGCGGTGGCCGCCGGTGGACAGGCCCGGGTCGAGTTCATCGATCCAACCCGTGATCCGGCCGCTGAAGAGGAGGCGGCGTCCCACTACGGCATACGGCCGGTACCGTTCCAGACCGCCGACCGCTATCAGGCGGCGGTGGTGAACTCCTACTTTGATCTGGTTATCGCCTATGGCGACCAGTTTGAGACCCTCGGCTACCAGGACCTGATCGAGGTGAAGGCCAAGGGTGAGCGGGATCTGGATGTGCTGCTGAAAAACCCGGAGTACGCCATCACCCGCGCCATCCGCAAGGTAACCAGCGCCTACCAGGCCGGCGGCAACCCGTTCGAAACCCTGCAACAGCCGGTCACGTTCAAAGGTTATATATCGCCCGACGAGCGCCTGCCGGAGCAGCTGCGTGACCTGCGCGGGGACCTGGACAGCCTGCTGGACGAGCTGTCCAAACAGGCGGATGGCAAGCTGAAGGTGAGCTTCGAAGATCCGGACGCCAACGGTGGCGCACTGGGCGAGACCCTGGCACAACAGTACGGTTTCGGTCCCCAGGTGGCCAGCCTGCTCGATCCCAACCCGTTTTGGTTCTACATGGTGCTGGAGGGCAAGGATGAACATGTCCAGGTACCGCTGCCCGACCCGCTGGACGAGCAGGCCCTGAAGCGTTCCATTGACGCCGCGCTGCAGCGCCTCGCGCCCGGTTTCCTGAAGACCGTCGCCCTGTTCAAACCGACCGGTTTTGGTCCCGGTGCAAAAAGCTACAGCCAGCTGAACCAGGCGCTCTCGGAAGATGTGCGGGTGAAGGAGACCGACCTCAAGAACGGGCGCGTTCCGGACGAGGCGGATGCCCTGCTGGTGCTGGCGCCACGGGATCTGGATGAGAACCAGCGTTTCGCCATTGACCAGTTCCTGATGCAGGGCGGCAGTGTCATTCTGGCCACTTCGCCTTTCGATGTGCAGGTGGCCAACACCCTGAGCGCGGAACGCCAGACATCGGGTCTGGAGGAGTGGCTGGAGCACCTGGGCCTGGATCTCCAGACCAGCATGGTGCTGGATCCGCAAAATGCCGCCCTGCCGGTGCCGATGGAGCGCAATATCGGCGGTCTGACCCTGCGGGAGATCCGCATGCTGCCCTATCCCCACTTCCCTGATCTGCGCGGCGAGCAGTTGAACCAGCAGAGCCCGATCACCGCCTCGCTGGGTCAGCTGACCCTCAACTGGGCCTCTCCCATCGAACTGGATCCGAAGAAGAACCAGCACCGGGTGGTGACCGAACTGCTGCACAGTTCGCCGGACAGCTGGCGCTCCGATGCGCTCAACCTGGTGCCCGACTACCGCAGCTATCCCGACAACGGTTTTGCGGTTGCCGGTCAACGCCAGCCGAGCCTGCTGGCCGCGGCGCTTGAGGGTCAGTTCGACTCCTTCTACCAGGACAAGCCCTCGCCGCTGGCCCAGTCGCCGGACGACCAGCCGGCGGCCGGGGATGACAACAAGGAGGACGCCACGGCGGATAAACAGGAGACGCCGCAGATCACCGGCGTCATCAGCCGCTCCCCGGCATCGGCCCGGCTGGTGCTGGTGGCCAGCAACACCTTCGCCACCGATTCGGCGCTTGACCTGGCTTCCCAGGGACTCAACACCCTCTACACCAAACCGGTGGCATTCCTGCAGAACGCCCTGGACTGGTCCCTGGAGGACAGCGGTCTGCTGGCCCTGCGCGGGCGGACCCAACTGGCCCGTACGCTGATACCCATGCCGGAGTCCGAGCAACGGCTCTGGGAATACCTGAACTACGGCCTGGCACTGGCCGGCCTGTTTGGCGTCTGGCTATGGCGCCGTCGGGTGGCCGCCGCGGATCGTCGGCGCTATCAGAAAATTCTCGCGGAGATTTGAAGCATGCAGAAGACTCTACGACTACTCGCCATTCTGCTGGGTGTACAGCTGCTGCTGGCCTTGGGACTCAGCCAGTCCGGGCCAGGGCTGGCCACGACCGACAATGACAAGGCCCCGCTGATCCCGGTGGCGTCAGAGCGCATCAATCGCATCACGCTGGAAGGCCCGGATGACGCCCGGGTCACGCTGGTCAGCCAGGGAGACGGCTGGCAGCTGCCGGCACTGGAGAACTTCCCGGCCGACGCCCAGCGGGTCAGGCAACTGATCGAGCAGCTCACCACCCTGAAACCGGGCCTCCCGGTCGCCTCCTCGCGGGGCGCGCGGGAGCGTTTCAAGGTCAGCGAGGAGCAATTCGAACGGCGAATCACCCTGGCGGACGGCGACCAGACCCTGGCCATCCTCTACCTGGGCAGCTCCCCCGGACGCAACCGTATCCACGCCCGGCTGAACGACCAGGACGAGATCCGCACCCTCAAACTGGCGGCTTACGAGGTCCCGGTACGCAGCCGCGACTGGGAGGACAAAACCATCCTGCAACTGCCTGAAGAGCAGATCAGCGCCATCCAGCTGGATGACCTGAAGCTGGAGCGGCAGGCATCCGACTGGACCGCCGACGGGCTGAAAGAGGGTGAATCACTGAATACCGAGGCCGCCGAACAGCTGGCCCGGCAGCTGGCAAAACTGCGTATCAACGAGGTGTTGGGACAGGCGCGGAAACCGGAGTACGGCCTCGAGGAGCCAGTCCTGGATCTGACGCTGGTCCGCCAGGATGGCAAACAGGTCAGCTACCGGCTGGGCAAGCAGGCCGATCAGGAGACTTACACGCTCAAGGTCTCCAGCCGGCCCGAGTACTTCAGCATCCCCGGCTTCACCGCCAAGCCATTAATCGAGGCGGCCAGCCAGCGGGACAAGCTGATCAAGCCGGCGACCACCGCCGATTCATCGGACCAGGATGACACCACACCGACCCAGGGGGCCTCATGAACCACCCCATCGCGGCCCCCGACACACCGGCAGATGCGGCGGCCCGGAGCGCCTTCCAGGACCTGCTGAACCACCTGGAGACCCAGGTCATCGGTCAGCGCAGCCTGGTCGAGCGACTGCTGATCGCCCTGCTGACCGGTGGTCACGTGCTGGTCGAGGGCGCACCCGGCCTGGCCAAAACCCGGGCCATCAAGGCGCTGGCGGGTGGGCTGGAGGCGGATTTTCACCGCGTCCAGTTCACCCCGGACCTGCTGCCGGCGGATCTCACCGGCAGTGACGTCTACCGCCCCAGCGACGCCAGCTTCCAGTTCCAGCCGGGGCCGATTTTCCATAACCTGCTGCTGGCCGACGAGATCAACCGCGCCCCCGCCAAGGTGCAGTCGGCCCTGCTGGAAGCCATGGGTGAAGGCCAGGTGACGGTGGGTGCCCGAAGCTATCCCCTGCCGCCGCTGTTTCTGGTCATGGCGACCCAGAACCCGATCGAGCAGGAGGGCACCTATCCACTCCCGGAGGCGCAACTGGACCGGTTCCTGTTCCATGTGCTGGTGGATTACCCGGCCCGGGAGGCGAGCCGCCAGATCCTGCGCCTGGTGCGGGAGGAGACCCGTGGCAACAGCGGCCCGCAGAAGCGCCCCGCCGGTCTGCCCCAGGCAACCGTATTCAGCGCCCGCAGCGAGGTGATGCAACTGCATCTGGCCGATGTGGTGGAGGAGTACATCATTGAGCTGATCGAGGCCAGCCGCGATCCGGCTGCCTATGGAGCCGAACTGGCCGACTGGATCAGCTGGGGTGCCAGTCCACGCGGCGCCATCGGCCTGGAACGGGCAGCCCGGGCCCACGCCTGGCTGGCCGGGCGCGACTTCGTCACCCCCGAGGATGTGCAGTCCATCGCAGCCGATGTGTTGCGTCACCGGATCCTGCTCAATTTCGAGGCCGAGGCCGACGGCATCACCCCGCAACGCCTGATCGAGGAGCTGCTCAACCGTGTCCCGGCGCCCTGAACCGGCCTCACCACTCTTCTCCCTGGCCGAGCTGATCGCCCTGCGCGGAGCGGCCCGGGGAGTGCACCTGGGCGCACGCCGCCTGGCACGCTCCGGCCAGGCCGGCGGTTACCGCTCGGTCTACCGCGGTCGCGGCCTGGAGTTTGACGAGGTACGCCCCTACCAGCCGGGAGACGAAGCCCGGGATATGGACTGGCGTGTCACCGCCCGGCGCGGGCGCCCCCATACCAAGCTCTACCGTGCGGAACGGGAACGGCCGGTACTGCTGCTGGCCGACCTGGGACCGGGCATGCTGTTTGGTACGCGCCGCCTGAAATCGACCCAGGCTGCCCACGTCGCCGCCCTGCTGGCCTGGGCGGCCGTTCAGGCGGGCGACCGGATTGGAGGCGTGGTCACAGCTGCCAGCGGCAGCCGGGTCCGTCCTCCCCGACCCCGCGCCGAGGCGGTTCTGGCGCTGCTGCACAACCTGGTCGAGGCCCAACCCGGCACGCCCCAGACACCCCTGTCGGGCCTGTTGGATCAGGGCCTGGCACGACTCGAACGGATCACCCGCCCGGGCAGCCTGCTACCCATCGTGAGTGACTTCCAGTCGCTGGATGACGGCGCAGAGCGGCGGCTCGGCCGCCTCTCCCGGCACAACGAGCTACTACTGATCCAGGTCTACGATCCGCTGGAGGCTGAACCGCCCCCGGCGGGGCGTTACCGTCTCGGCATACCGGGGCGACTGCTGGATCTGGACAGCCGCAGTGCCGCCAAGGCGTGGCGTCGGCAGTTCGCCCAGCGACAGGAGCGGCTGGCACAGACCGCGCGACGGCTCGGCTGTGCACTGATCCCGCTCTCCACCGATGCCAGCCCGGCCCAGATCCTGGCCCAGGGCATGGGCCGCTACGGGAGCGTGGCATGAACGGCCCGGACGACCCGCTGGCTGCACTGCGCCCGCTGCATCTGCCGGAGGCGGTGAGCTGGTGGCCACCGGCACCGGGCTGGTGGCTACTGATGCTCCTGTTACTGGTTATCGGCAGCGGCGGTTGGTGGTGGTGGCACCGCACGGCCCTGCGACGCCGCGCCCTGGCCGAACTGCAACGACTGACACGGCGCCAGCTGGATGACCGGCAACTGGCCGCCGAGCTGAACCGGCTGCTGCGGCGGGTTGCCCTGGCGCGCTTCCCGCGCCACGAAGTAGCTCCCCTGTGCGGAGAGGCGTGGCTGCAGTTCCTGGACAATCAGGCCGTCAACCTGACCTTCCGCGATGGACCGGGCCGGGCACTGGCCACCCTGCCCTACGCACCCGGTGGTGCGATTGACCGGCCGGCACTGCTGGCGCTGGCCCGCAACTGGATCCGCCAGGTCGCCCGGAGGCGGCGATGATCCAGCTCGCCTGGCTCTGGCTGCTCCTGTTACTGCCCCTGCCCTGGCTGCTGCGGCACCTGCTGCCACCGGCACAGCGACAGGCTGGCGGCGCCCTGTTCGCCCCCTTTGCGCTGGAGATCGGTGCTTCAGACACCGCCCGGCGAAGCACCGCCGGCAGGCGCTGGCGACAGGCGGCCACCACGGTCGTCTGGCTCTGCCTGTTACTGGCGGCGGCGCGTCCCCAGTGGTTGGGGGAGCCGGTTACCCTGCCCCAGACCGGGCGCAACCTGATCCTGGCAATTGATGTGTCGGGCAGCATGGAGACGCCGGACCTGGCCCTCGACGGCAGCCAGGCAACCCGGCTTGAGGTGGTCAAACAGGTGGCCGGCGACTTCCTGCAACGGCGCACCGGGGACCGAATCGGGCTGATCCTGTTCGGCACCCGGCCCTACCTGCAATCGCCCCTCACCTTTGATCATGTCACGGTGCGACACTTTCTGGACAGCGCGGTGATCGGACTGGCGGGCCGGGAGACCGCCATCGGGGATGCCATCGGCCTGGCGATCAAACGGCTACGCGCCGCACCCGGCGGCGAAGCGGTGCTGATCCTGCTGACCGATGGACAGAATACCGCCGGCACGGTGCCACCCCGGGAGGCGATGCAGCTGGCCGCCCGCAGCGGGCTGCGCATCCACACCATCGGCATCGGCGCCGACGCCATGCGGGTGCAGGGACTGTTCGGCAGCCGGCAGATCAACCCCTCGGCAGATCTGGATGAAGCGACCCTCAAGGCGGTTGCCGAGGCCACTGGCGGCCACTACTTCCGCGCCCGCAGTGTTAAGGACCTGGAACAGGTCTACCAGCGCCTGGACCAGCTGGAGCCGGTGGCGGATGAGGGCCGGCTGGTGCGGCCGGTGACAGAGCTGTTTCCCTGGCCGCTGGGGCTGGCACTGCTCATCAGCCTGTTGCTGGCGGGCCAGGCGGTGCTGCGCCGGGAGTCTGCCTCATGAGCAGCTTCCACTTCCTGCGACCCGCCTGGCTGCTGGCCCTGCTGCCGGCACTCCTGCTGCTCATCCTGGCCTGGCGACACCAGGCGCGATCGAGCGACTGGCGCCACGTGGTGGCACCGGCCCTGCTGCCGGTGCTGCTTCTGCAGACGGGGCGGCCGCTCAGCCGACTGCCCCTGCTCCTGCTGGGGATCGGCTGGTTACTGGCCATCACCGCCCTGGCCGGCCCCACCTGGGAGCGCCAATCCCTGCCGGTCTATCGCGCCCCGGTCGATCGGTTGCTGGTAATGGATATGTCGCCCTCCATGGGGGCCGCGGACCTGAAACCCGACCGGCTGACCCGGGCCCGTTTCGCCATCCAGAGTCTGCTGGACAGTGGCGGGGAGGGTCGCTTCGCCCTGGTGGTCTTCGGGGCCGAACCCCACGTGGTGGTGCCCCTCACCGATGATGTGACCACCATCCAGGCGCTGCTGCCGGCACTGTCACTGGATATTATTCCGGCGCCCGGCGACTTGGCCGGGCCCGCCCTGCGCGAGGCCGGCAAACTGCTGCAGCGGGCCGACAGCCGGCAGGGGCAGCTGATACTGTTGAGCGACGGCATCAGCGATACCGCCGATGCGATGAGCGCCATCCAGGCGCTGCGCCAGCAGGGTTTTCGCACCTCGGTGATCGGTGTCGGGACACCCCGGGGAGCCCCCGCGCCGGTACCCGAGGGCGGCTTCCGAAAGGGTTCAGATGGCACGCCCGAACTGGCCAGCCTGGATGAGACCGGACTGCGCCAGCTGGCCCGCAGCGGCGCCGGCGAATATCGGCGCCTGGGCAGGGATCAATTCGCCGATCTGCTGCAAACCGCCGACAGCCGGGATCTGGCCCGGGCATCCCGGGATCAGGGCGGCCTGGAGCGTTGGGTGGAGCACGGCCCCTGGCTGCTGCTGCCGCTGCTGCTGATCGCCGCCGGGGGCTTCCGCCGCGGCTGGCTGGGCGCGTTGGCACTGTGCATGATTATGCCGCCCCCCGCCAACGCCTTTGGCTGGCAGGACCTGTGGCAGCGGCCCGATCAGCAGGCCCATCAACTGCTGCAGCAGGGTGACGCCCGGGCCGCCGCGGAGCGTTTTGAAGATCCCCGCTGGCGCGCCACCGCACTCTACCAGGCCGGTGATTACGCAGCGGCCGCCAAGGCGTTTTCCGCCCAGGACCCGGACAGCCTATTCAACCGGGGCAACGCCCTGGCCCGTGCCGGCCAGCTGCAACAAGCCCTGGCGGCATACGATCAGGCGCTGCAGCAACAACCGGACCATCAGGATGCCCGCTTCAACCGGGACCTGGTGGCAAAGCTGCTGGAACAGAGACAATCACAGGATAACCGGTCCCAGGCCGGCGCAGGGCAACAGCAACCGCCGGCTGGACAGTCCGGGAAGAACGACCAGCCCCAGGGCGGTCGCCCACAACAGCAGGATGACCCGGGTGATCGGCAAGCCGGCGAGAAACCGGGTAGCGCCACTCCGCCAACGGCCACCACCGACAACAGCCGGTCCGAAGCTGACACGGCAAACGCTCCACAACCGGACGTCTCAAACAGCCAGCAACAGGCCGAATCCAAGCCGGACGGAACCGGGCCATCCCCCCGGCCCACGCCCGAGCACGCCGACTCACCGGCGCAGGCCCGTGCCGACCTGACGCCAGCCGACCGATCCGCAGCCCAGTCGGAAACCACCAACCCGGATCAGAGTACCGCCGCGCCCACCGAACCGATGAGCGAAGGGCAGATCGCCCTGGAACAGTGGCTGCGACAGATCCCGGATGACCCGGCCGGCCTGCTGCGCCGTAAATTTATGCTGGAGCACATTTTGCGAGAGAATGGAGAGCGCACACCATGATCCACCGACTCTGTTATGTCGCGCTGCTGTTGATTCTGTTGACGGGTAACAGCCTGGCCGCGGACGGATTGCGCGCCTGGCTGGACCGCGACCGGATCAGCGAGGGTGAAACCGTACAGCTGACCCTGGAAGCCCCGGGCCAAGTGAGTGGTCGTCCCGATACCCAACCACTGGAGGCGTCATTCGAGGTGCTGGGAATCAGCAGCGGCAGCCGTATTCAGATCATCAATGGCCAGACCGACGCCCGCACAAGCTGGACCCTGACCCTGAGCCCGAAACAGCCCGGCAAACTGACCATCCCCCCGCTACGGGTCGGTAACCTGAAGAGCAAGGCGCTGGTTGTAACCGTCAGCAACGCCCCGGCGACCGCTGCCGACAGCGGTGCTGACATACTGATCGAGAGCGAAATCTCCCCGCCACAGCCCTATGTCCAGGGTCAGGTGCTGTACAGCGTGCGCCTGCTCCACGCGGTACCGATCAGGTCCGGCACACTGACCGACCCCGAACCGGACAACACCCTGGTACAGCGGCTCGGTGAGGACCGGCGCTACAGCACCCGGCGGCACGGCCGGCGCTACCAGGTGATTGAACGCCGTTATGCCCTGTTTCCCCAGAAAAGCGGCCCCCTGCAGCTGCCGCCTCCCCTGTTCGACGGCGAGGTGCCGGATGACCGGCGGCGCGGCCGCTCACCCTTCGACCGGCTGTTTGGCCAGGATCCCCTTTTCAGTTCCACCCCGCTGGATGACCTGATGACCCCGACCCGACGGGTACGCATACGGGGCGACGCCCAGCAGTTGCAGATCCAACCCCGCCCCGCCACAGCCCAGGGCGGTCACTGGCTGCCGGCAAAAAAGCTGCAACTGCAGGGCAGCTGGTCTCCCGGAAGCAGCGAAGCGCAGGTGGGCGAGCCCATCACCCTGGAGCTGGATCTTCAGGCCGAGGGGCTGACCGCCGGACAACTGCCGGACCTGGCGCCGGCATCGGTGGCGGGATTCGATATCTATCCCGATCAGGCGCAACGTCAAACCGATACCGACTCAACCGGGGTGACCGGCCATCTGCGGCAGAAGATCGCCTTTTTACCCAAACAGCCGGGGAAGCTGACCCTGCCATCCATCACGCTGCACTGGTGGGATACCACGACAGACCAACCACAGCTGGCCACACTGCCAGGCCGTGAACTGCAGGTGAGCGGTGCTGCCATCCCGGAGCCCGACCCATCCGCCGCAGCGGGCCAGGCAACTCCCGTCCCCGAACAGACCTCGCCGGCCGCCACAGGCGGGGAAGCCCCGGCGATGCCCCCCACAGCCGCGCCTGTTAACCTTTGGTTATGGCTCAGTATCCTGTTGGCAACCGGCTGGCTGGTCACCTTGCTGCTCTGGTGGCGAGATAACCGACGCACCCGCCTGCACCACGCCGGGCAAGCCGGCAGCGAACCGTTACAGGCGCCGCGGGCCGGTAATGCCCGTCGCCAGTTCCACAACGCCTGCCAACACAACGACCCGGCTGCAGCACGGCGGGCGCTGCTGGACTGGGCCGCCGCCCACTGGCCGGAAGATCCTCCCCGGGGCCTGGAGGCAGTGGCCCGACGACTGTCCGACCCGGCGGCACGCGCCGCACTGGCGGAGTTGAACGCTGTGCTCTACCGGGAGCGAACGGCCTGGAATGGAGCCCGGCTGGCAGCGGCCCTGAAACAGTTGCCCAACACCCCTGTCCCGGCCAATCACCGTTCCCGGGAGCTACCGCCGTTGTATCCGGCCGCGTCGACCTGATCCGGCCCGGATTGGTATCCCGGCGGCAAACGGCTACAATCCCGCCATTCACACGCCACAGCACAACACCACATGATTGACCGCCGCCTCTGCATTGCCCCCATGCTGGACTGGACTGATCGCTATTGCCGGTACTTCCTGCGCCTGATCTCCCGTCACGCCCTGCTCTACACCGAGATGGTAACCACCGGTGCGCTGTTGCATGGCGACCAGCCCCGCCATCTCGATTTCGATCCGGCGGAACATCCGCTGGCCCTGCAACTGGGGGGCAGCGATCCGGACGAACTGGCAGCCTGCGCCCGCCTGGCGGAGCAGTGGGGTTATGACGAGGTAAACCTGAATGTGGGCTGCCCGTCCGACCGGGTTCAGTCGGGGCGATTCGGCGCCTGCCTGATGGCCACGCCAGACCTGGTCGCACAGGGGGTGGCCGCCATGCGTGCCGCCACCCGGCTGCCGGTCACGGTCAAGCACCGCATCGGTATCGACGAGCTGGACAGTTACGAAGCCCTGACCCGGTTTGTCGCCACCGTGGCGGAAGCCGGCTGCGAGACCTTCATCATTCACGCCCGCAAGGCGTGGCTGAGCGGCCTCAGTCCGAAAGAGAACCGGGAGATTCCGCCGCTGCGCTACGACCTGGTGCACCGGATCAAACAGGATTTCCCCCAGCTGGAGATCATTATCAATGGCGGAATCGCCAGCCTGGACCAGGCGGAGGAGCAGCTTGGGCAGGTGGACGGGGTGATGATCGGCCGCGAGGCGTACCAGAATCCCTGGATTCTGGCGGAGGCGGATCGGCGGATCTACGGCGACGATCACCCGATCCCCAGCCGTCACGACATTATTGAACAGCTGATGCCGTTCGCCGAGCGTGCCCATGCCCAGGGCACACCGGTCAACCGGATCAGCCGCCATATCCTGGGGCTGTTCCAGGGCCAGCCCAGGGCCCGGGCCTGGCGCCGGCACATCAGCGAAAACGCCCACCGGGCGGGTGCCACTCCCGAGGTGATACGGGAAGCGGCCCGACAGGTGCCGCCGGCATGATCAGTTCAAAAACGGCGGTAACCCCTTACCGCACCAAGGACGGTTCCCTGATCCGTGAACTGCTGCATCCGGATCATCAGGCAGTCAAAAACCAGAGTCTGGCCGAGGCCACCGTTCCACCCGGAGTAACCACTCACTTGCACCGGCATATTCAGAGCGAGGAAATCTACCACATCACCCAGGGGCGGGGCGTGATGCGGCTGGGGGGCGAGACGTTCCCGGTCGAAGTGGGGGACAGTGTACTGATTCCGCCCGGCACCCTCCATGCTATCCATAACAGTGGAGAGGATGATCTGCTGATCCTCTGCTGCTGCGCCCCACCCTACCGGCACGAAGACACCGAACTGCTGTAAGGATCTACCAATCGACCCGGCGTTAAAAATCCACCGGTTTTGCTAAGGCGAATAGCGGGTCAAGCGGCTACGGCGCCGAAGCGCTGCCCTGCAGGCGATCCCGCAGCGCATCCATGGGTAAGTGGTCACTCTCGACAGCCACCACGTATTTCAGCTCGTCCCGGGACAACGGCTCGGCGGTGACCAACTGCCGTTCCAGCACATCCAGGGTCGCCTCGGAGGCATCACCGCCCTGCTGCTGACGCTGTCGGACCCGCTGACGCAGCAGCGACTCCGGCACCCGAAAGTCCAGTATCAGGAAAGGGACGGCCAGGTTTTCCGCCTGCTGCCGGAAAACCTCCCGGTCGGCCCGGCGCAGGAAAGTGGCATCCACGATCGCCACCATGCCCGCATCCAGGATCCGGGTTGCCAGCTGCAGCAGCCGTTCATAGGTGCGTGCTGAAAAATCGGCCCGGTAGATCCCGTCATCCACCGCCGAATCACTGGACTGACCCCGTTCCATACCCGCCAGCCGCTTGCGCTCCACATCCGAGCGGACCCGCAACGCCGGTAACTGCCCTATGCACTCCAGGGATCTGGTGCTTTTGCCGGAGCCGGAGAGTCCGTGGGTAATGATCAGCGCACCCCGTTCCCGCCCGGTATAGCGCTGCGCCAGGTGCAGATAATTGTTCAACCCGGCAGTGAGCTGCCCCCGGGCATCCGGGCCGATATCGGGCTGGGCCAGCCGGATCGCCGTCACCTTGGCCCGCACCATAGCCCGGTAGACCTGGTAAAAACGCAGTAGCGACAGGCCGGCGTAATCGCCACTCAATTCCAGGTAGTGGTTAAGCAGACGCTGCGCCAGCGGCTGCAGCCCCTTCTCGTCCAGATCCATCAGCAGGAAGGCCAGCTCACTGATCACATCGATCCAGCGCAGTGCGGGATTGAACTCAATACCGTCGAAAATCAGTAACGCATCGCCGTCCAGCGCCATATTGCCCAGGTGCAGGTCGCCGTGGCATTCACGAATAAAGCCGCCCGCCTTCCGTTCCCGCAGTAGTGGCGTCAGCTTCTCCGCCTCCAGCTCAGTCCAGTCGGCCAGCTGCTCCAGCACCGGTGTGTCACCGATCAATTCACCCAGCTGGGTGAAGTTTTCACGCATGGGCGCCACCACTGCTTCCGGATCACCCCAGTCGGCGTCCGCGGGCACCCGGTCAACCTCGGCATGGAAGCGAGCCAGCCGTTCAGCCAGCTGATCAACCCGGGCCGGCGTCACCAGCTCCAGATGCCCGGACAGCAGGCCGGCCTGATCGAAACGGCGCATCCGTACGGCATATTCAATGGCGGGACCGGTGGTGAAGGGTTCCGGGGCAGCGGGCGTGCCGCCGATCGGGATCACCTCCAGATACACATCCGGGGCCAGGCGACCATTGAGACGGATCTCCTCCTGGCAGAAGTGGCGGCGGCGCTCCAGGGTGGAGAAGTCGAGAAAACCGAGATCCAGCGGCTTTTTGATCTTGTAGGCGTAGTCACCCACCAGCAGCACGCTGGAGATATGGGTCTCGATCACCTGATCAGGCCCAATGTGGTCCGGCCAGCAGGCCGGCTCCCGCAGCCCCGCCACCAGTTGTGCGTGAAAATCGGTTGGTTTCAAGTTGCGCAGCTCCTGGGCATAATTGACATAATATTAGGATATGCTAATGTATTTTCATTTTTCGGGGCCAGTCCCGTGCGCCCCAACTCAGACAAATTTCGTTAGAGGAAGGTATAACATGACCGTCGATCGTATGATTCTGGCCTTTGCCGGCTTCTTCATTCTGCTCAGCCTGGCACTCGGCTGGGAGCAGAGCCCCCTGTTCCACAGCACCAACTGGCACTGGTTTACCGCCTTCGTGGGCCTGAACCTGTTCCAGTCGGCCTTCACCGGCTTCTGCCCACTGGCCAGCATTCTCAAGGCACTGGGTGTTAAAACAGCCTGATTTGCCGGCTTGCACGACGGCAGCGGGCGGACTTCTGGCCCCCCCCTGCCACAACCCTTAGGGTTATAGTACCGGCTCGGCGTACAGATCGTGTGCGTCCGAGCCGGTAATTTCCACCTCGACAAAATCCCCCGGTTCCAGATCCCAGCCACCGCCAATCAGCACATTGCCGTCGATCTCGGGCGCATCGGCAGAGCTGCGGGCAATGACACTATCCTCGGTCACCCCGTCTACCAGAACGATCATCTGGCTACCCACCTTGTCCGCCAGGCGCGCCCGGCTGATCTGCTCCTGCACCGCCATGAATCGCTCCAGCCGCTCCTGCTTGAGTGACTCGGGTACCTGATCCGGCAAGGCATTGGCAGTGGCCCCTGCCACCGGCGAGTAAGTGAAACAACCGACCCGATCCAGCTGCGCCTCCTCAAGGAAATTCAACAGCTCGTTAAACGACGCCTCGGTCTCGCCGGGGAAACCGACGATAAAGGTACTGCGCAGGGTCAGATCGGGGCAGATCTGGCGCCAGCGGCGAATCCGTTCCAGCACCTTTTCACTGGCGGCTGGACGCTGCATGGCCTGCAGAATGGCGCGATTGGCATGCTGCAAAGGCATATCCAGGTAGGGCAGGATAAGCCCCTCCGCCATTAACGGGATCAGGTCATCCACGCTGGGATAGGGATAAACATAGTGCAGCCGGGTCCAGGCCTGTAACTCACCCAGGGCCGCGGCCAGCTCCCGCAGGCGGGTTTTCAGCAGTTTTCCGCCCACCAGGTCCGTGCGGTATTTGAGATCCACACCGTAGGCACTGGTATCCTGGGACACCACCAACAGTTCCCGCACACCGGCGTTCACCAGGTTCTCGGCTTCCCGCACCACCTCGCCGACCGGACGACTCACCAAGTCACCCCGTAGCTGGGGGATGATGCAGAAGGTACAGCGGTGATTGCACCCCTCAGAGATCTTCAGATAAGCGTAGTGGCGTGGGGTGAGTTTGACCCCCTGGGGCGGCAACAGACTGGTATAGGGGTCATGGGGTGCCGGCAGGTGATCGTGCACCGCCGCCATCACCGCTTCGTAGGCATGGGGGCCGGTCACTGCCAATACCCCGGGATGCACCGACCGCACCTCATCCTCCCTGACACCGAGACAACCGGTAACGATCACCCGGCCATTCTCATTCAATGCATCGCCAATGGTCTCCAGCGACTCTTCTACCGCCGCATCAATAAAGCCACAGGTGTTGACCACCACCAGGTCGGCGCCCTCGTAGGTAGGGGCAATGGCGTACCCTTCGGCGCGCAGCTGGGTAAGAATACGTTCAGAGTCGACCAGGTTTTTGGGACAGCCAAGACTGACAAAACCGATCTGCGGGGTCGGGTTGTTCATGCTGATCAGCTCAGTGGCGGGCCAGCAGATCGGTCAGGGCGACCGCCTGGCCTTCATGGCGCACCTGGAGCACAATCCGCTCTTCCAGGGCCAGGTCGCCACTGAGAATATGGGGCAGAAGCTGTTCGGCAAACTGGTAGATAATCGCCATGCCGGCCCGGTTTCGTTCATCAACCTTGTCTTTGGATTCAATGTGACTGGCTAACAAGCGCATGTAATCCTGGAACTGCGCCCCCTGCTCCTCCAGGGACAGGGCCTGGAACTCCGGGGTAAATACAATAACCAACACCTTGCCCTGACCGTCGGCTGGATCGGATATGGTGATATTCATGGGGCCTTCGATCAGCATGTCATCCTCCTCACTACAATTCTGGTACGGGTCACCGCTGAGCGATAACAGGCTGCCAATTCTACCCCATAAAGCCGCTGATAATAGCCCTCCGGAAGGTGCGGACTTGCCGGCGAACGGTTCAACCGGGAGTGGATTTTGATAGGCAAGGAGCCAGACCTGCAATCCAAGCTGATCAGCAAGGTTTATTTGCCTATAGATTTAATCCTGGGGCAGAGAGATCGACAGATGTGAGAGGATGGCGCAGCCTGACCGGCGGCCAGCCGGCGGGAGAGAGGACGAACGGATACCTAATACAGTTCGGGAGGCAGATTGAAAAATTGTAAGCTATGCGGTTTCAGTAAAGTGTGCAACAGTCTCCCCGGCATCTGTATCATCCTTCAATATGTCAGTATCGCAGTTCTACTCAGCGTACTCGGCTATCTGTTTATCACCCAGGAACTGCTCTCCTGACTATATCTCCCGCCCCTTCAGGCAGCAGCAGACCCCGATGATGCCAGACCCGACCAGGCAAAATGCCGCGCTGGTTTAGCGGTCTTGGCGTCCCGCTGCTGCCGCAGCGACTCTTTGTCCGCTGCCAGCACCAACAGCGCCTCCTCCATGCTGAGTTCTTTCACCTCATAGACAGGAAGCTCATTAGAAACGACATTACTTTTAATAATCATAGTCTTATCCAATATACGTAATTTTTTGGATTAAAAAAATCATACGCCTTATTGAAAATATTGCAATAGTCTGGAGCACCGCTCTACCAAAACCGATAAGCCATCTGCGCCCGCACCAGCCAAGACGCCCACCCCCCCAGTTGTTATAATTCCGTTTTTACCCTGCAAAGATATCGAATATGGGCTACAGATTATCCAAGATTTACACCCGCACCGGGGACAAAGGCACCACCGGTCTGGGCGACGGCCGGCGCGTAGACAAGGACAGCGCCCGCATCGAAGCCATCGGTACCATCGATGAGTTGAACTGTCTGGTCGGCATCCTGATTACCCACTCGCCACCGCCAGAGATCGAACAACTGCTGACTGCCATCCAGCACCGCCTGTTCGACCTGGGCGGAGAGCTGGCCATGCCGGGCTACAGCGTTATAAGTGATGAATCGGTCACTGAGCTGGAGCAACACCTGGACAAACTCAATGAGGCGCTACCGCCCCTGCAGGAGTTCATCCTGCCGGCCGGCAATCTGCTGGCGGCCAGCTGCCACCACGCCCGGGCGGTGTGCCGTCGTGCCGAACGGCGCCTGACCCAGCTGGCCCGGGATGAAGACGAACAGGTCAATCAGACCGGCCTGAAATACCTCAACCGGCTATCGGATCTGCTGTTTGTGGTTGCACGTGTGCTGGCCCGGCAAAACGGCGGTAAAGAGGTCTACTGGCGTAAAGAGACTTAAGCGCTGTCGAATACACCCCACACTTCCCCAACCAATACGGAATAACAACCTTGACTGAACAACCAACAGAAATCACCGGCACTGGTGAAGTGACCCTGCACTTTGCCATTGCGCTCTGTGACGGCACGGTCATAACCAGCACCTTCGAGGAGGAGCCGGTTACCCTGACCATGGGTACTGGCAACCTGGCGGAGAACCTGGAAAAAACGCTCTATGGCCTGAAACCGGGAGACAAGCAGTCGGTGATCCTGGAGGCGGAACACGCCTTCGGCCCGTGGGACGAGGAGAAGTCCTACTTCATGCCCCGCAGCTCATTCCCGCCAGAAATGGAACTGGAACCGGAACTGGTGGTCAGTTTTGCCACACCGGCGGGCGATGAACTGGCTGGTATTATCAGAGAACTGGAGGAGTCACAGGTCAAGGTCGACTTTAACCACCCGCTGGCCGGCCAGGACATTGTCTTTACCGTGCAGATTATCAGCGTCCACAACCCGTAAATTGGATCGGATATGCCCATGGAAATACTGCTCGCCAATCCCCGTGGCTTTTGTGCCGGAGTCGATCGCGCCATCGAGATCGTACAACGGGCGTTGCAGATCTACGGCGCACCGATCTATGTACGCCACGAAGTGGTACACAACCGCTACGTGGTGGACAGCCTGAAACAGGCCGGCGCCATCTTTGTCGACGAACTGGATGAGATCCCTGAAAACAGCACCGTGATCTTCAGCGCCCACGGAGTTCCCCAATCCGTCAGAGAAGAGGCAGCGCGGCGCGACCTGCAGGTGTTCGACGCCACCTGTCCACTGGTCACCAAGGTTCACCTGGAAGTAGCCCGGCACAGCAGAAACGGCCATGAAGTAATTCTGATCGGTCATCGGGGCCATCCTGAAGTGGAAGGCACCATGGGCCAATACCGCAAACGGGACGACCAGGGCGGTATCTACCTGGTGGTTACGGCCGATGATGTGGCCGACCTAAAGATCAAAGATCCCAATAATCTGGCATTCGTCACCCAGACCACGCTGTCGATGGACGACACCGCCAAGGTGATCAAGGCATTAAAGACCCGCTTTCCGAAAATACAGGGGCCCAAACAGAACGATATTTGCTACGCCACCCAGAACCGCCAGGACGCGGTTAAAGAGTTGGCAAAGCAGTGTGACCTGGTGCTGGTTGTCGGCTCACCCAACAGCTCCAACTCAAACCGACTGCGGGAACTGGCCCTGCAATCCGATACCCCCGCCTACCTGATTGACAGGGCCGATGATATAGACCCCAGCTGGTTGGACGGCATCAAAATGATAGGCCTGACAGCCGGGGCATCCGCCCCGGACCTTTTGGTGGATGAGGTGATAGAAAAGCTCAAAGAGCGCGGCGCCAATTCAGTGCGCACGCTGAGTGGACAAGAGGAGAATGTGACCTTTTCGCTGCCGAAACAATTGGAGAGCCCGCATCCGCCTATTAGTAATAAGTAATCATACTAATTAATTACACGACTTTTCCCAGCAACCTTCATCAGCATCAATAGCACCATTATTGTTTCTATCCCATCCTTTATTACCAAGGTAATCGATGGTTAGCATCCCATCTCCAGCCTGCGCTCCCTTAGGTGTGGCAGTCAAAAGAAATGTCCGGGGATTCCCACCAACAAGCGATGGCGTGATGTCATAATACTTCTCACTTGATTCCTTCGGCGATTCTCTCAAGCTTACGGGTAAAGGCGTAACAGCACCCGCCGCCACGGTGAAGCGAAAGTTATTGGAAAAATATCGATGCATCCACTGGTTAGCCTCACCAAGCACAGCCTTAGCATCGGCGCGGCGTGCCCTCTCCACATAGCTGGTATACGACGGGTAGGCTATAGCCGCCAGGATCCCAATAATCGCTACAGTCATCATCAACTCAATGAGCGTGAATCCGCGTTGTCTGTTCATTATTATCTCCGCGTCTCACCGGTAATCAGTATTCCCAAAGCAGTTATCGGAAACTCTAACTCTTCCGCCTCCATTGCAGCTGGGGAGATATAGATAGTAACGCCAAGACCTTTTTTCAGGGCGCTGCGCGATAACACCCCACCATCCCGATTGCGTACCAGTGCATTTTGCGGAAGGGAAAACACCATATCGTCAGCTACAAAAGTATCGACACCTTGCCTAAATTCATCGATCACTACTGGCATTGGATAAAGTCCAGGGAACCACCTGTTGTTAGTTTTCTCACCCTCCTCAGCATGCAATACAAAGCCTGTCGCTAAGACAGCAATAAAGAGACTTGCTCGGATCAGTTTGTTTTTCATAATTCCACCTTCACCTATCGAAGTTCGCGCCAGGAGCGCACTTGATTAAGTCCGGAATTCTCACGAACTGACTCGATAGCACCCGTTGAGGTACTCATAATCTTATCCTCGGAGAGATTATCAGGATGCATTACAACAGCCGGGGTTGTATAAATACCGGCATTATCAATACGGATACCGCTGCCAGGCGCAACATCGTTAGAGTCAATCGACCCATCCCCATTGATATCAACAGTTGCCTGAACGTTATCGTCAATCGTAAACACCCCGTCATTATTATAATCAAATGGAGTCGTTTGTAAGCGACCACCACTTACCGCATCAACTTCCATCAACCAACTCGTACCGCCGGACTCACAAGGATCATCAGAGGGCGTTGCAGTTACAAAAATAACATGACCATTGCGTATGATCGGCGGCTGATGTACACGCTCACCAGATTCTGGTAGATCAATATACCAACCTAACACCTCATCGGACTCAATGGGATTAGTGTAATTATCCCAGCGAATAGGATAATCAGAGACTATACGTGCATCATAACTAGGAAACTGGGTAAGATTAACAGTTATGATCTCCTGTTTAAGAAGATCGTTGCGTTGCGCCCCTATCTTTGGATCTTTGTTGTTGATTTTATTAATCGAGTCCCATATTCCGTAGAAAGACTGAGTGGAAGTATCAAGCAAATCCCCCGACCCATAATACTTACCAGTGCCAAAATAGACCATAACACCCATTCCCAAGGGGTGTAGATCTACTTGAGGCGCAGTCGTAATCGGTTGCGCATCACCACTGTCGTTTACTGCACTAAATAGGGGTACTCCGAGGCCGTACGCCGATTGCCATTGAGCTTTATTGGCACTGGAAAGATCCCATACCCACATGTTACCGAACAGATCGCCTGCATAGAGACGGTCGGTGACAAAATCACCATTCAAATCGACTGGACGTACACCTACGATTCCATTCGGCCTTGAATTACCCGTCGGGTCGGCTGCCTTGCCTGTATTGGTATCCAGCTTTTTAATCACATTGCCAGTAGCGATATCCACAACAAACACCACCGCGTTTCCGCTAGCGCTGACATGTCCATCATTACCTTCAGTACTGTTAAAGCCATTACCAAATACAGCCGCCCACGAACCGTCATTCAAGCGAACGATAGCTGGCTTACCAAAGCTGTTACCTAGATCGGGATCATCCGCATCCGTAAACTCCCATAGCACCATATTAGAAGCATTGGCTTCGCTGAACGAGGATGGATCGGTAATATCTAACGCGTAATAGCCTTGACCACCAAGCCCCAAACCACCGACAAGGACTGTGTGCCAGTCATTACTGTAATACACATCACCCTCTGTGATTGGACCGTCTACATAGTTAGTGTGTGCATAGTCAGTACGCGAAAGACGCCACAGGTTAGAAAAAACCTCGTTGGGAACAAAGGCAAATTTTTCATCGCCACTACTGGCGTCAAAAGCGTGGAGCATTCCATCATTAGCTCCAACATAGACCATCTCGTCCCTGCTGCTGTAGGCGCTTTTAAATGCAGGGTAAGAAGACGCTTCGTTAAAGTTAGAAGATGTCTGGTAGTAGCGACTAGGTTCCCCAACATAGGTGGGATTAGAATAGATGATATCGCCGAGCTTGCTAGTACGATTACGGAAACTTCCACCATTTGCTGCTTCTTTGGTATCATCACCACGCAAAAAGTCGAGTCGATCCATACCATACTGATCCGGCTCGTTTGGCAACGGCCCCATAGGTCCATCAGGATCTTTCAGCATATCCTTCTGGCTATTAGATAGCTGAGGCCACCGGAACGCAGTCCCAGAACCATTGACGCTATCAACGGTGATAATATGACGCGAACCGGGCGCCTTGGCTGGATAGCTGATTCCATTAGCAGCACAGACCCCACCATCCAGAAGACATGCAGCATCCCACTCAGGTGAACAGATACCACCAATCGGTACACTACCGCAGTTACTACCATCCGAAACCTTACTCGCAATCAGATGACCGGCCCATCCAGAAGTCTCAAAACGAGCTTGGTAGAGCGTGGTATTGGAAGTAATACTGCCCATATTGAGTGAGACGGGAGCAGAAGAGCCAGTTCGATCAATTATGTTTTGGATCACATCGGTGAACGATTGCACCAGCGCATCCGCATCGTCGGCAGCAAAATACTTGCCGCGACTATTTATCGCGGCATGCCAGAGATCATCAACCGTGTTATTACTCCAGGTTTTAGCACCAGATAAAAGATCCCCATAATCTGTCGGATAGGACAGATTGCCATTAACCCCCAAGCCGATGGTGTAGGTAACCATGTGCTGCCATTCTGCGGGATCGTTTACCGGATTCCAGAACTCGTCGAAATCATCCACATTACCATCGTTATTGATATCTGTAGAACTATCGACAATATTAGGCGGCACCTTATTATCAAGCGAGGGGCGCAGATCACGATACCAGTAATAAAAAGTGTTATCAGCCAAATAGCTTGAATTATTATCCTTGTACGGTGCAGCAGGCGTGTAGCTGGTGATGTTCATACTATTACTGGGTAGCGTGTGTGACTGGTTATCCTTGTTGCCGCTCACGCCAGCTGCACTATTCCAATAACCATCTGTCATCAGGACGTGGAAGTTTTGACGGCACTCTCTTTCAGGTGTGGACGAATCTGCCGGATCATCCCGGTATGGCTCTGCTTTAGTCAAGTACTCACCGGCACGATAAGTTGCGCGACGTAGCGGAGTATTACCCGTAGCGTCAACATTGAACAACCAATTGTAAAAACTCGCACGCTGTGCACCTTCAAATTTTTTAATCTGACTCACCGCGTTGGAGGAGTTATCGTTGATCAACTGCATAGACAAGCGGAAATCGTCGCTCAAGTTGGCAAACGAACGAGAGGCCGCAGCCTTCATGGCATAAAGCCGCTTACGATAATAGGAGTACCAGTTAGCAAAATTAGTCCTTTCATCCGTCCCACCTGGCCCGGATGTACTGCTAACCACTACTTTGTCATAGCAATCATCATCTGTGGTTTGGCCATTACAATTATTATTGGTGCTATCAAACAGGTAGTAATATGCTGCTTGGGTAGAATTGTGCGCATACTCATTTGAAGAGTTGTAACTGTCGCAATGGTTCCCATAATACCAAGTTGGCCGGTAGTGGTTGGAAAGGTTTACAGTACAGGTGCTGCTTTGGTTATAACCATCATTCCAAGCCGATGTGAACGAGGCGTTACCGAGCGAGTTGCCATCATGATCGACAGGTGGCGTGTAAGTCACATTAGGGTTGTAATACATTTTGTTGTAAACATATGACTTGGCACGTTTAGTATTCTTTTTTCCTGAGATCCCATCCGGCATAAATGACCAATACATACTACCGGAGTCATCCAATGTCAGGATTATATTGGGGTCTACACCCTGCATTACATAAAGTGGGGCGTCGCTGATATCAACGGGCGCCGCCTGTACATGCATCACAGGTATAGCAGTGAGCAGACAGGTAGCAAGCGCCGTTGAGAAAACTTTATATAGACTGGTCTCCATCTTATTCTCCGGTGACATCAGTTAAAGCGTTTTTCGTAGACGACCTGTAAAACTGACTCCGCACTATCGGAGCCTCCACGGCCGATCGAAGATATGGTGTAATAATTAACACCTTGCCCTTTAGCTCTAGCCTCCGGATCAAGTCCATCCGGTATGAAAGCAGTCTCCTCGACAACAAAAGATGGGGCGGCATAATGGAGACTAAATTCATTAGGGCTATTATTGGTCTTGTCGCCATACTCGATACCTTTTGACGCCCAATCAAACTGAGAGTCAGCGGGATCAGCCGCAATACTACCAGCGGTCCAAACACCACTGGAGCCGTTTGACGTAGCATTCGGTTTAACGAGAAATCCCCTAATCCACTCACTGGCATCACGCAATCCAGACTCCGCCGCCTGAAAGGCCATGTTTCGATCAGAAAAATTCCCAGCCATCCTTTCTTCAAGGGCCGTATTTTGCATCGCAGAAACACCAACCAAGGTCATTACCAACAACATCACCAGGACAATAACCAGTATCGTACCTTGCTGAGTATCAGGAGTTATTTCACTTATTGTTCTCATGGCAGCCTATTCCTGATTCCAACAGATGACCAAAATGCTTTTCGCAATCGCAGATCGCCAGAAGGGTTTCCATTAGTTCCATTAAATGTGATTGCCTGAACTTCAACGCCAACATTATTTTCCGTTCTCAGGAGCATGCCGATACGAACCCCAAGTACTGCCCCCCAGTCCGTAACCGCACTGGCATCACGAAAATCATCCGGCACCAGGTCGCCATTCGTATCCACCTCATAGATCAACTGTAAATCCTGGATACCGGAGACCAACTCGACTGCAGGGTTGACGGAATCAAGATCAAGCCAATAAAGCGCAGGGACACCATCCGGATTCAGCCCAACAAAGTAAAGCGATGACTCAAAAGTCATCACTTGCGCCGTCTCCGAGTAAGCCTTGGAAAGATTGCTTGTTGTATTCGTCGAACCATCATGGGTAATGGTGAATTGGCCTGAATTCTGAGATACGCCGGTGGCGCGAAACAGGTCCGCCCTTTGGCAGTCAGTTATATAAACAAGATCACCAGCCTCCAACCGGTCAGGATTGGCATTAAGCAAAATGTTTGCACTATTGGCGGACATATCTCCACCAAGCTTAGTCCCAACTCCTGCGGCATGGTTAATGCGGACCACATCAGTACCAGCGACATGAGTAATCCCGGTCGGATTTGCCCAGCCAATCCCAGAATCCCAACCTACGATAGCATCTTCGATTGAGGCAAAATCGGGCGGGTTGTTTGCTATCACTGCAGGGGCGATACTCATTAAGGTGCGACAACCCGAGTAGCCAGCCATCCGAATATTTCGCTGAAGCGCATCTATAGCATAACGTCCGTTTTCCTGAATCCGCGCAAACTCCGAGTCAGTGCGATAAACCGCTTTTGATGATACAAAAAGACTGATGACAGCGGCCAAAATAACCAGCATCAACATAATGCCGATCATCATTTCAACGAGAGTAAAGCCCTGTTCTTTATTGTGTCTATACATAGATTACAGCCTGGCGGTAATAATGACTTGTTGCGTGGCAATGCCTTCTGTTGCACGAGTATCATCCCATTGGACAACGATCGAACAAAGATTTGACACAGTGGTGCAGTCAATCGAGCCGTCAGCAGCAGGAAGGGCGGCATCCAGATCAGCAAACCAAGCTGTCAGATCTTGCTGGTGAATATTCGAACCAGCAGGTGGGGTAGCACCGAGCGCCAAATCATACGATCCATTAATCGCCTGATCACGATTTATCCGCATCCGATCCATAATATCGTAAGCGAGAATGGTTGCCTGTGATCGCATGTAAGCGCTTTGGCCGTTTTTCAGTGTGATAGTCTGAAGCCCCGCCATCCCAAGCAGGCCAATTGCCAGGATGATAATAGAAACCATCACTTCAATTAAGGTGAATCCCTGCTGATGTTTCTTTATCTTGAATTTATTCATCTGGTCACCTACGGACATGCAGAGCGCGTAACTGAAGGCTTTCCGGTAGTTGAAACAATCAAGGTCCTTTTTTGATCACCAGTACATCCCGGATCGGAGATAACTACCGAGAACACATCTCCTCTAGGCACAAGGGCACCGCGAGAATCAAAAACGACTACACCAGGAATATCGAGATTGTTGCCACCACCAGCGACCACTGTGGAATTCTCAAAGGGCGCCAAGACACCAATAATGTCTTCAGCATCATTAAAGTCACCATCCTTGTTGTTATCCACAAGCACACTCCAACCCTTTGCCCAATCGTTAGCATCCTGTGCGGCGACACGCACTTCTGCGCCACGCTTGGTGGCCTCGCTCCTTGCCAGCGCAAACAGAGCGACCATTTCATTGGCCTGAGAATTCAAGCGATTGTTGATCAACATGGAGGTAAAAGAAGGCACAGCGATACCCAAAAGAACCGCCGCCACTGTAATAGTGATCATTAATTCGATTAGGGTAAAACCCGAATATTTGTTGCTTTTTCTTTTCATGCCGGACATATAGCAGGTACTGACTATAGAATTCATCCGCCACAAGACAAGTGGTCAATCCTTTCCGACCAACGGCCAGCCGGGCAACAGGCGTCTAAGAATTTTGGATTGGACTTAAAAATCGTGGTGCGGCTATAATTCTCAACCATGAGCCCGAGCGAACTTCAGCAAAGCGAGCATCGCAGGAAAATCGTACACCTGCTGCGCAGTCACGGCATCAGTCCTACGGTCCAGCGGATCAAGATCGCTTCCGCCATACTGGCGCGTCCGCAACACCTGTCGGCCGATCAGGTACTCAGCCTGGCCAATCAGTCCGGGCGCCCGGTATCCAAGGCGACGGTTTACAATTCTCTCGGACTGTTTGCCCGTAAGGGATTGATTCGGGAGCTGTTTGTGGATCCGGAACGGGCCTTCTACGACTCCAGCACCCATCCGCATCACCACTTCTACAATACCGAAACCCAGGAAATCTGCGATATTGACGAGAGCGCCATCCAGATCAATCTGGATGCGATGCCGCCAGCCGGCACCGAGATCAGCGGCGTGGAACTGGTGGTACAGATCCGGCCCAAGAAGTAGCACTGAAACCGTCCATTTTCCAGACACTTACCGGGATCAGTAACGGGTTGTACCCCGGCCAACATTTCTTTATACTCCCGTTCCCTTGTCCGCTCGCCGTGTTCCGGCGCGGTGGAAGATCCTGAATATGCCACCCTAGCTCAGTTGGTAGAGCGCGTCACTCGTAATGATGAGGTCGCCGGTTCGATTCCGGCGGGTGGCTCCATCCCTCAGATGCGCCCATTTCCAGAACAAGCCTCCTGAATAACGGAATTAAAGTTCCCGTCAATCCAGCCGCTAAAATACCCCACATAACAGAGATCCGGCGCCTCAAGCCGGGCCAGCCAAACGAATCATCAAGATTCTTCAGGGGTATCACTTCGTGTTTAGTATTGTTCAAGTTCGCCATAAAATCTGGATCGGTTTCGCTGCTTTACTGATTGTCATCGCCGCCATCTCCATCCAGACCCTTACCAGCCTGAAGAACATGGAAAGTTCAGTCGTTGAGATGGTGCAGGTGCGACAGCCAACCGCCCTGCTTTCCAAGGAGCTCTCCGGCAGCGTCCACCAGACCGCCAGCGCACTCGGCTTCTTTCTGTCGACCCGGGAGGAGAGTCACCGGAACGGCTTTCTGGAGGGACTTGAACGCTCCGAAGCCCTGGTAGAGCAACTCAAAGCGCTGAAAGCGGTCGCCTCCAACAGGGAATCTGCCGAACTGGTGGAGGGATTGGCGACGGATCTGGAGCGGTTCCGCAGCCTCGGCAACCGTCTGCTGGATACCGCCACCAGCTACGAGAAGAACTTTCCCGGCATCGCCTTCGCCAACTCCGACCTGAATCCCACCAGCCGGGTGATGGTGCAGCTCACGTCACAAATGATCGCCGCCGAGCAGGAAGAGGAGGCCACCCCCGAACGGCGTATTCTGCTGACCCTGTTCGGAGATCTGCGCTACGCCTGGAGCAACGTGATGAGCAGCATCCGTGGCTATCTGGCATTCCGCTCTGACACCGTCATCAACGACCTCAACCTCTACCTGGAACGTACTGAACAACTGCTTGGCCAGTTATCCGACTACGAGGATGAGTTGACACTGGATCAGGCCGATTCGCTGGAGCAGTTCCGGGATCAACTGACGACCTACAAAACCAATATCACCAAGATGATGTCAATTCACGGTGGCGATCAATGGCGCACCGATGCCTGGCTGGTCCGCAGTGAGGCAACCCCGCTATTCAACGAGATCGACAACAAGCTGACCGCCCTGGAATCCCTGCAATCGGAGGCCATCACCCGGACCAACAGCAACTTGATCGATGAGACCGGCCAAACCACCCTGACGGTTGCCAGCCTGATGGCCATTGGCCTGATACTCGGCCTGCTGATGGCCTGGCTGATCGGCCGGTCGATCTGCAAACCACTGAGTGAAGTGGTCCACGCCCTGGATGATATCGCCCATGGCGAGGGCGATCTGACCCGCCGCCTGACCTGCCGCACCCGGGATGAGATCGGCCAGGTAGCCCAATCATTCAACACCTTTATCGACAAGATTCAGGCCCTGGTGCAGCACACCGCCAGTGCCACTGGTGAAGTCATCAACGCGGTCGCAGAAACCACCGAAAGCGCCCGTAATATCAGTGACATGGTAGTGGCCCAGGAGCAGGAGACCGAACAGGTAGCGACGGCCATCACCGAGATGTCGGCCACCATCAGTGACGTGGCGGACAACGCCGCCAATGCTTCCGAGGCTACCCGCTCGGCCACCGGCGAGGCCGCAAATGGCCGCCTGACCATGGAGCAGACCGCAAAATCAACCCAGGCTCTGCATGATGAGATCACCAATGCGGCGACCATTATCGGCCAGGTGGAGAAAAGCAGTGAAGGTATCGGTAGTGTGCTGGATGTGATCAAGGGGATCGCGGAGCAGACCAATCTGCTGGCCCTAAATGCGGCTATTGAGGCGGCCCGGGCCGGCGAACAGGGCCGCGGATTTGCCGTGGTGGCCGACGAGGTCCGCAACCTGGCAAACCGCACCCAGGAATCTGCCGGGGAGATCGAGGAGATGATCCATAACCTGCAGATGAATGCGCATCAGGCGGTGGACGCCATGGAGAAAGGCTGCAACACCGCCGAGGAGAATGTCCGGCAGGCCAATAACGCCTGTGCATCGCTGGAAGCGATCAACACCGCCATCGAAACCATCAATGACATGAATCGGCAGATTGCCTCTGCCTCTGTACAGCAAAGCGCCGTCTCGGAAGAGATCAACCGGTCGATTATCTCGATCAGCGAAGGAAGCAAGAACACCGCCACTCTCTCGCAGCAATCGATGAATACCACCGCCCACCTGGGACAACTGGCCCGGGAACTGCAGCAGGTGGTACAGCAGTTCAAAATTTCCGCCAGCACAGATCAATAGCCCGGATTGCCCCCTAGCCGAGCAGGGACGCCCTCGGTAGGCCGACCGGGTCAGATTTCGCCCCGGGCGGGCGATCTGCCCTTTGCCAGGGTACCCAGCCAAGCGGGCCATCCTGATCCTGCGAGTAGCACGGGACTTGCCTGCGCGGGCAAAGCGTGCAAAGATGCTCGCCCTCCAACGGCAGACCCACAACCATCACATGACCACACTGTTCGTTAACCGGTTGACGGCTATAGACTTCTCCTTCCTTGATCCCATCGCCGGCCTGCTGGGCGAAAGCTGGCTGGTGGATATCGAGCTGGATGGCTCACTGGATCACCAGGGCATGGTGCTCGATTTCAGCGAGGTGAAAAAACAGGTCAAACGCTGTATCGACCAGGAGTTTGATCACCGCCTGCTGGTGCCGACCCGCTATGCCCATTGCCAGATCGAACAGCAGGAACACCGCTGTGACATACGCTTCCAACTGACTTCGGGCGAAACCCTGCTGCACAGCAGCCCGAACAGCGCCGTGACCCTGATTCAGGCCGAGCATATCAATGAGCAGAGCCTGGTTCAGGCCATGGTGGAAAAGCTGCAACGGGTGCTGCCGGATAACATCCAGGCGTTGCGTCTCCGGCTCTATGCGGAACCCACGACGGACGCCTGGTATCGTTACAGTCATGGACTGAAACATCATGCCGGAAACTGCCAGCGTATCGCCCACGGCCACCGGTCCCGCATAGTGATCTATCGCAACGGGGAACGGGATCCGGCGCTGGAGACGGATTGGGCTGGCCGCTGGCGAAATATCTATATCGCCACCCGCAGCGACCTGCAGGCATCCATAGAGCAGGCCGACCATACCCGCTATCGATTCGGTTACACCGCCAACCAGGGGCTATTCAGCCTGGAACTGCCCAGCCAGCGCTGCTACCTGGTGGACAGCGATACCACCGTGGAGAATCTGGCCCAGCATATTGCCGACACGCTGAAACAGGAGCACCCCGGGGCAACCTTCCGGGTTGAGGCGTTTGAAGGGGTGGACAAGGGCGCGATCGGCTATAGCTGACGCGGCCAGCCGTTTCACCGACCTGTCAGCGATCGAACTCCAGTCGCTGCCCCCGCACCGCATCATTGACCCGGCCATCCCGGTAGGCGACCTGGCCGTTGACGATGGTGGTGATGATTTTGGATCGCAGCCGCTCACCCTCCATGGGCGACCAGCCGCACTTGTACAACACATCACGACGCTCTACCCGGGTGGGGCTGTTCAGATCAACCAGGGCAAGATCCGCCCAATAGCCTTCCCGCAGATAGCCGCGCTCCCTGACGTTAAACAGGCGCGCCGGAGCATGGCTGGTCTTCTCCACCAACTGTTCCAGGCTGATCAGCCGGTCATGATAGAGCTCGAACATCATCGGCAGCGCCCACTGCACCAGCGGCAGCCCGGCCGGCGCCTTGAAGTAGCTGTTGAGTTTCTCCTCCAGGGTGTGGGGCGCATGATCGGTGGCCACCACATCGATGCGCCCGTCCAGCAGCGCCTTACGCAACGCATCCCGGTCAGATTCCGTCTTTACCGCTGGATTGCACTTGATAAAACTGCCCTTGCGCGCGTAATCACGGTCATCAAAATAGAGGTGATGCACACAGGCCTCGGCGGTGATCCGCTTGCCATCCGGCGGACCGGGCTGGAACAGCTCCATCTCCCGTTCCGTGGTCAGATGCAGCACGTGCAGCCGGGCATCATGTTTTTTGGCCAGTTCCACGGCCATGGAGGATGAAAGGTAACAGGCCTCGGCACTGCGGATCAGCGGATGGCACTCCATCGGCACATCCTCACCGTACTGTTCCCGATAGCTCTCCTCCAGCCGCTGGATGGTCGGCGTATCTTCACAATGGGTGGCGATCAGCACCGGCGCATCCCGGAAGATCCCCTCCAGTGCCGCTTCGTTATTGACCAGCATGTTACCGGTCGAAGCCCCCATGAACACCTTGACCCCACAGGCCTGCTTGGGATCCAGTGCGGCGATCTCATCCAGATTGTCGTTGGTGGCTCCCAGGTAGAAGGCATAATTGGCCAGCGCCCGGTCCGCCGCCAGGTCATATTTGGCCTCCAGCGCTTCCCGGTTGGTGGTCTGGGGATTGGTATTGGGCATATCCATGAAACTGGTGATGCCGCCCGCCACCGCAGCCCGGGATTCACTGTGCATGTCGCCCTTGTGGGTGGCGCCCGGCTCACGGAAATGGACCTGATCATCGATCATGCCCGGAATCAGGGTATGACCCTCGGCATCCAGCACCCGGGTCTGTTCAGGTACGGCAATCTCCGGTGAGATCTGCTCAATCCGGCCATTCCGGATCAACAGGTCCCCTTCGAGAATCTGCCCATCATTCACCATGGATGCGTTTTTAATCAGGATTTGCTCGGCCATTGATTACTCGATTGGTAAGGTTAAGAGAAAGCTCCAAAAATCTCGTCGCTCCGGGACTCAGTCATACTCCCGGTCTTTCCAGAGCCGAATGGTGGTAAATACCTCGGCTGCCGTGGGCAGTGCATGCCCGGCGTAGCGTTCCGCTGCCGCTTTCACGCCCGGCTCGGTCACCCGAAGAAACGGATTGGTTGCCAGCTCGGTCTGCAGGGAAGAAGGCACGGTATTCTCTCCCCGGGCAAGCTGGGCCTGCGCCTCCCGCTCCCGTTCCAGGATGGCATCGCTTTCCGGCTCCACCCACTTGGCAAATCCCAGGTTTTCCAGGGTGTATTCATGGGCGCAATAGACCTGGGTGTCGGCCGGCAGCGCAGCAATACGCTGCAGCGATGCATGCATCTGCTCGTGGGTGCCGCCGAAAATCCCCCCGCAGCCCGCCGAAAACAGGGTATCGCCACAAAACAGCTTACCCTCTCCATAGTATGCAATATGTCCTTCAGTATGGCCCGGAATTTCCATTACGGTGAAATCCACTTCCAGACCGGGTATCTGCGGCTTATCTCCCTCTTTTAACCGGGTCTTGATCCCGCGCACCGCCTCGTTGCTGGGCCCCATCACCGCGATGCCGGGGAAGGCAAACTGCAGATCCATCACGCCGCCGGTGTGATCGATATGCCGGTGGGTAATCAGGATCGCGCTTAAACGCAAGCCGCGCTCCTTCAGCCAGGCGAGTACCGGTTCGCTCTCGCCCGGATCCACGGCAACCGCTGTCTCGCTGCCTGGATTGTGCAGCATCCAGATGAAATTATCCTTGAATGCCTTGACTGGTGTAACTTCCAACATAGCCTGAATTCCGTCGATTATTTACCGTAAAGCGTTTCCGGATCGATCAGTGGCTCACTCACCACTTCCACCCGGTCACCACGCACCGCATTGTAGAAACAACTGCGGCGACCGGTGTGGCAGGCGGGGCCGGTCTGATCGACCAAGAGTAAAATAGTATCGCCATCGCAGTCGAAGCGCATATCTTTCAATAGCTGCACCTGGCCGGAGGACTCCCCTTTGCGCCACAGTTTCTGGCGCGAGCGGGACCAGTAGCAGACCCGCCCCGTCTCCAGGGTCTCGTCCAGTGACACCCGGTTCATCCAGGCCATCATCAGTACTTCTCCGGTATCGTGCTGTTGGGCAATCGCCGGTATCAGGCCATCACTGTTGTACGGGAGCGTATCCAGCACTTGATTCAAGGGCAGGCTTTCACCCAGCTTGAACTTTTCACTCTCTTTCATTATCTGATCTCATCGTTTTACCTAGGCTTCGCAGGGAAATCATACCACCGATGGGACAGGTTCCTGTACCCCGCACCACGGAGTGTGACTGATGCCTTACCGGGAACCGGGGTGGTATACTGACGAGCAGACTATATGAGCAGGGACCAAGGCAGTGACCGAATACACAGCAAAGTTGAAAGAAGCCGGACTCAAGGTCACCCTTCCGAGGCTGAAAATCCTGGAGATTCTGAGTCAGGGCGAAGTGCAGCACGCCAGCGCCGAGGACATCTACAAAATACTGCTGAAGCATGATGAGGATATCGGCGTCGCCACCATCTACCGCGTGTTAACCCAGTGCGAGCAGGCCGGCCTGGTCAAACGTCACCAGTTTGAAGGGGGGCGCGCAGTATTTGAAATAGCCGAAGGCGACCACCATGATCACATTATCTGTGTGCGATGTGGTGTGGTCAGAGAGTTCCATGACGATATCATCGAAGCCCGGCAGGCCAAGATCGCCGAGCAGGCCGGCTTCAAGATGGCCGAACACAACATGACCCTCTACGGACTCTGTGAGAAGTGCCGGCAACTGCCGCCAGACAAGTAGATTGGACAGTTACATGCGTATATTCAGGATCGCCTTCATCAATCAGGGCAAAGTGTACCAACTCTATGCCGAGTCGATCAGACAGGCCGATGTGCTGGGTTTTCTGGAGATTCGTAACCTTATTTTTGGTGAAGCCAGCTCCCTGGTTATTGATCCCGCCGAAGAGAAGTTGAAAGCCGAGTTCAGCGGCGTAACCCGCACCCTGGTCCCGATGCATGCGGTCATCCGGGTTGACGAGGTGGAGAAACGCGGGCAATGCAAAATCATGGATCTGGACAGCAACGCCAATATCACCCCGTTTCCCAACCACTATCTGCGTCCCGACAAAGGTCCGGGAAGCTAGGGATCGCCCATCTATTGAGATTAATCATTGTCGAGGAGGCTCACCGCCATTCAGTATAAGATAATTATAATGTTAGGTGATTCAAATGAATCCGAAGCACCCATTGATTATCCCCATACTGGTTTGCATCGGCCTCCTGTTGCTGGCCGGCTGCTCGCCCGAAACCGCCGAGCAGAGCGATATCCCACCGCTGGTGGCGGCCGCCGAACAGGGTGATACAGAAAAAATTAGCGCCCTGCTTTCCGCCCGAACGCCGGTAGACAGCCGGGACAGCTGCCAGTGGACGCCACTGATGAAGGCGGCGCTCTATGGACATACCGAGGCAGCCATGCAGCTGATCGAGGCGGGAGCCAGCGTGAACCTGGTCGACAACGGCGGCTACACGGCGCTGATGCTGGCGGCATCGAACAACCACACGGAGCTGGTCAGGGCGTTGCTGGCGCGGGGCGCCGATCCCAATATCCAGGAGGCCACCAAAGGCTGGACAGCCCTGATCTGGGCCGCCAAACGGGGACACCTGGAGAGCGTCGCGGCTCTGATTGAAGGGGGAGCCCGTCTCGATCTGGCCGATTTTGCGGGAGAGACCGCCCGCTCCTGGGCGGACAAAAAGCAGCACCCGGAAGTGCTTCAACTATTGGATAATTCATAAAACCGGCGCATCCGAACCCGGACACCGCCTGCGCACAACACCAGACAGCCATGGTAAGGGAGACCCATTATGAAGATCAGCAATGACCAGGAATTCAAAAATGCTCTGGGCAATCTATCCGCACAGCAGCAGCGCCAGCTCGGCGCACGTTTCTGCCAGAGCGTATCCGGCCCGCTGGATAACCCCCGGCTCGCCGGCGCGCTGCAAGTGGCCCTGACGCCGGACAGCACCGAGCAGGAGCTGAAAGACGCCTACAAGGTGGCCAAGTCGATCGCCACCAATACCTACACCGCCTGCGGCCGGGATGCCGACTGGGGCCTGCAGGCGGAACATTTCGTCGCCGCCGCCTGTGCCGCCGCCCTGACACCCGCGGACCTGACGACAGAAACCTTTAACGCGGCCTGGAAAGCCGCTATCCAGGCACGGATGGCCAAGAACTGCCAAATGATCGAAAGCGACTCCGGTGAAGTGGAGAACGAGGCCGACAGGCAATACCGGCTTACCGAGGCGTTTCTGGCGGAGTAGCGGCGGATCAAAACCCCGCTATTCCCGTTGAATATCTGACGCCCCCTAGGTGTATCATCCACCGGGTGAACCAATTCCCGGACGGGCGTCTGTTGAAACAGGATAGCGCCCGGGCAACGAACCTCAGGCAGGCAACAATGAGAGATCGATTAAGCGCACTGATCACGGATGCCCTGCATCCGCAACATCTTGAAGTGATTGACGAAAGTCACATGCACAATGTACCCAAGGATGCCCAGTCCCACTTTAAGATCGTGGTCGTCAGCGACCAGTTTGAAGGTCTGTCCCTGGTGGGCCGCCACCGCAAAATCAACAGCCTGGTCAAACCACTCTTTTCCGACAGCCTGCATGCCCTTGCCCTGCACACCATGACACCGGCCGAGTGGGAAGCGCGGGGCGGCACCTTCCCGAAATCCCCCCCCTGCATGGGCGGATCCAAGTAAAACCGGCAGCGCGGCGGCCAGCCCGCCGCGCCCCTGTATCCGCTCCCGGCTTGCACTTTCCCCGGTTTTTCCTTACTTTCGGTAAACCATAATAAGGATAAGGGGGATGGGTATGACGATCTGTTCACGAATCAAGGGCTATGCACGCAACCATGAGCGGATTGCCGATCTCTCATCACTCCTGGCCGTCGCCCTGCTGTTCACCACAATCTGGTTTGTCATCGATTACCAGGCCGGCATCTTCAACTGGACCCACGAAAGCGTGCTGCTGCGCGGGCCGGCGGTGATACTCCTGCTGGTGCTGGATGTGTTCCTCATCTTCATGCTCCTGAATATCGGCTCCACCCGTCTGGAAGGTCCCGAGGATGCCCGGTCGGACCGCTGTTTCGGCACCTTCCGCGGCCGCCGGCACGGGGGGTCCAGCCTGGGTACAGCACTGCGCAACTGGGTGCACCATATTGAACAGGTTAACAAAAGCCACCGCTGAACACGCCTTTCGCCCTATGCCAAAAGAATCGGGAATACCCTGGGCCCTGTGTCGACTCTTGGTTATTGCGCTGCTGCTGGCCCTGCTGACCGGTTGTGCCTCACTATCCCGGGAGCGACTGGCATCCAATCTGGCCAGCGCCATGCTGAATCAGACCGATCCGGATATTGTCCGGGACGGTGCGCCGGCCTATCTGCTGTTACTCGACAGCATGATCCGTGACAACCCGCAGGACCAGGCCCTGTTGATGGCCGGAGCACGCCTCTACGGCGCCTTTGCCACCGGGTTGATCCGGGAGCCTGTGCGGGTCAAGCGCCTCACCCAGCGCTCCTGGGAGTACGCACAACGCGCCTTCTGTCCCAGCTACCAAGAGATCTGCGCACAGGCCGACACCCGTTACGACCAGTTTGCCGCCACCACCGACCGGATCGCTCCGGATGACCTGGAACTGCTCTACGTGTACGCCACCAGCTGGGCCGGCTGGATCGCGGCACGCAGCGACGACTGGAACGCCCTGGCGAACCTGCCGAAAGTGGAATACCTGCTGGAAAGGATCGTCAGCCGGGTACCCGATTACGATCGTGGCCGGGCCCAGCTCTACCTGGCGATCATGCACTCCCAGGTGCCACCCTCCCTGGGTGGCAAACCGGAAATCGGCCGGCAGCACTTTGAACTGGCCATCACCTACTCGGAAGGGCGTGATCTGATGGCCAAGGTGGAGTATGCCCGACGCTATGCCCGGCTGGTGTTTGATCAGTCGCTGCATGACCGGTTACTGAGCGAAGTCCTGGCCGCCCCGGTGGAGGCCCCCGACCTGACCCTGAGCAATATCCTGGCAAAACAGCAGGCCGAGCTGCTGCTAAAGGATGAGTACTTCTAGACCCGGTCATGGCAAAATAGGCAGTCAGGATAGACCCATCAATAACAATACCCGGATATCCCATGCCTAAATACCTGCTGATTCTGCTTCTCCTGCTCACCAATTTTCCGGCCCAGGCCACCACGCTGAAGATCGCCACCCTGCTGCCAGACGGCACCAGCTGGATGAACATGCTCAGATCCGGCGCCGAGGAACTGGAGCAGCGCACCGAGGGACGGGTAAAGCTGCGCTTTTACCCCGGTGGCGTGATGGGCAATGACAACAGCGTGCTGCGCAAGATCCGGGTCGGACAGCTGCATGGCGGTGCCCTGACCGCCGGTGGCCTGGCCGCCATCTACCCGGACATCCAGATCTACAGCCTGCCGTTCCTGTTCCGCTCTTTTGCCGAGGTGGATTACGTCCGTGAACGGATGGACCCGGAACTGGTGGCCGGCCTGAAGAGAGCCGGCTTCGTCAGTTACGGCTTCAGCGAAGGGGGCTTCGCCTATCTGATGTCCCAATTGCCGCTGGATAACGTGGATCAGCTGTTACAGCGCAAGATCTGGAGCCCGGAGGGGGACCAGATCAGTCTCAGCGCGTTCCGCAGCATCGGCGTATCGCCGGTGCCGCTGCCACTCACCGACGTGCTGACCGGCCTGCAGACCGGGCTGATCGACACGGTGGGCTCCTCCCCGTCCGGGGCCATCGCCCTGCAGTGGCACACCCGGATCAAGCACGTGGCCGATATTCCGCTCATCTATCTCTACGGCACCCTGGTGATCCGGGACAAGGCGCTGAATAAGATCTCCAGCGGCGACCGGCAGATTCTGCGGGAGATCATGGAGGATCGTTTCCGGCAGATTAATCAACAGACCCGCATCGACAACCAGGGCGCACTTAAAGCACTGGAGAAGCGGGGCATCCGGTTCTACCGGCCAAAGGCCGGAGAACGGGCCAGCTGGCAGCGCCTGATCGACAAAGTAGAGGCCAATCTGGAAGCGGAGCACCAGCTCGACCCGGCACTGTTCCGGCAGGTCCAGCAGTTGCTGGATGATTTCAGGAAGGGGCAAAGGTAAGTGATGCAGATCCGTAACCTGCTGACCGATCTGCCGCAGGTATCCGGCGAGGAGCAGAGCGACACCCTGGCCGCAAATCCACAGGCCCGGCTGCTGCGCATTGTCAGCCCGCCCCGCTACCGCTCGGAGCCCTTTATGCAGCAGGAGGATGAGTGGGTCATGGTGCTGCAGGGGGAGGCAACGCTGGATCTGGCGGGACGCCAGGTACGGCTTGGTCCCGGCGACAGCCTGCTGATCCCGGCCGGGACACCCCATCAGGTCACCGACACCTCATCCGAGCCACTGTGCATCTGGCTGGCGCTGCACCTGGAGCGCGCTATCCCGATTGCTGGAGCGGGACATTGAGAGACCGACTGAATCGACTGGTCACGCGCCTGCGGCAACTGGAAGACCTGCTGCTGGCCCTGCTGCTGACCGCCATGATCCTGCTCGCCACCAGCCAGATCCTGTTGCGCAACCTGTGGGATTATGGTCTCAGCTGGGGAGACCCGACCCTGCGGCTGATGGTGCTCTGGGTCACCCTGCTGGGTGCCATGGCCGCCACCCGGGACAACAACCACATCCGCATCGACCTGCTGACCCGCTACCTGCCCGACACCGCCGGCCGTATTGCGCGGCGCCTGACGGATGGCTTCACGGCCCTGGTCTGCGCCCTGCTGGCCTGGCATGCGGCACGCTTCGTCGGTTTTGAATACCAGGATGGAAACCGCTTTCTGGACCTCCTGCCGATCTGGCCGTTTCAGCTTGTCATGCCGATCGGCTTCGCCATCATAGCCCTGCGCCTGCTGCTCTGCAGCCTGGCCGGACAGACGCAGGAGAGCCGATGATCCTCACCGGCCTGCTGTTACTGCTACTGGCCCTGCTGGGCGCGCCGCTGTTTGGTATTATCGCCGCCAGCGCCATGCTCGGTTTCTACCGCGCCGATATCGATCTGTCGGTTGTCGCTATCGAGTTTTACCGCATCGCCGAAATGCCGGTGTTACTGGCAATCCCCCTGTTCACCTTTGCCGGCTACCTGTTGAGCGAAAGCGGCGCGCCGCGCCGCCTGGTACGTCTGACCCAGGCACTGCTGGGCTGGATGCCGGGCGGCCTGGCACTGGTATCCCTGGTGGCCTGTGCCCTGTTCACCGCCTTTACCGGAGCCTCGGGCGTCACCATTGTGGCGCTCGGCGCACTGCTCTATCCGGCCCTCACCCATTCCGGTTACCGGGACAACTTCAGCCTGGGACTGGTCACCACCTCCGGCAGTCTGGGCCTGCTGTTCGCCCCGGCGCTGCCGCTGATCCTCTATGCCGTGATCGCCCAGCAGCTGGGCATCGCCCACAACATCACCGTGGACGCCATGTTTCTGGCCGGTATCCTGCCCGGTCTGCTGATGTTGAGCCTGCTGGCGGCCTGGTCGATCTTCTCCAGCCGCTCCCTGCCCCTGACGCCCTTCTCGGCCAGCGAGGCCCTGGCCGCCCTGCGGGATGCCGTCTGGGAACTGCCACTGCCCATTGTGGTGCTGGGCGGCATCTACAGCGGCTACTTCGCCATCTCCGAAGCGGCGGCGGTCACCGCCTGTTACGTCCTGCTGGTGGAGGTGCTGATCCTGCGTGAGATACCGTTCAGCAAGCTGCCGCAAGTGATGCGGGAATCCATGGTGCTGGTGGGGGGGATACTGCTGATCCTGGGACTCTCGCTGGCCTCGACCAATTACCTGATCGACGCCGGGATACCCAGCCTGCTGTTCGACACGATCCGGGAGCTGGTGGACGACAAGCTGACCTTCCTGATACTGCTCAATATCTTTCTGCTGATTCTCGGCACCATGCTGGATATTTTCTCCGCCCTGGTGCTGATGGTGCCGCTGCTGCTGCCCATCGCCATCGGCTACGGTATCGACCCGGTGCACCTGGGCATCATCTTCCTGGCCAACATGCAGATCGGCTACTTTACGCCGCCGGTGGGGATGAACCTGTTTATCGCCAGCTATCGTTTCAAGAAACCGGTGCTGCAACTCTACCGGGCCACCCTGCCCTGGTTCCTGATCCTGCTGGCGGCGCTGCTGCTCATCACCTACTGGCCCTGGCTCTCCCTCGCCCTGTTATAAACGGCCCACCTCCCGCGAGGCCGTACCTGCTCACTGACAGCAGGGCAGGAGCGCTCCCAGACAGGTAAGGTTATGGAAAGAGAGAACAGTGAGGGTCGGTCACCCGACCGACTAACGCCCCCCCAGCAGGGCGTCCAGGTGGGCCAGTACGCTGCGGGCCAGGGATCCCAGGTCATAGCCCCCTTCCAGGGTTGAGACAATGCGTCCCTCCGCGTACTGATCGGCGATTCCCTTGAGCATGCCGGTCACCCAGTCATAATCGGCCTCGCGCAGGCGCAGGTGGCCCATCTCATCCGAGATATGGCCATCAAAGCCGGCCGAAATCATCACCAGTTGCGGCTTGAAGTGGTGCAGGGCTGGCACCCAGTGCTCTTCCACCTGTCGGCGAAACTCGGCGCCATCGGTGCCCGCCGGCAGGGCAAGATTAACGATATGATCGGTTTCGGTCTCATGCCCGGTAAAGGGATAAAAGGGGTGCTGAAAACTGGAGCAGAACAGTACCCGGGGATCGGTGGCAAAGATGTGTTCCGTGCCATTTCCGTGATGCACGTCGAAATCGATAATGGCGACCCGATCCAGGCCGTGCTTATCGATCGCGTAGGCGGCGCCGACCGCCACATTATTGAAATAACAGAACCCCATGGCCCGGTCCCGCTCGGCATGGTGACCGGGCGGGCGGACGGCGCAGAACGCCGCGGTAGCCTCCTGACTCATCACCAGGTCCACACCCATCACCACCGCCCCGGCAGCCCGCAACGCCGCATCCAGGGTTTTGGGCATCATGAAAGTGTCACCATCCAGCTCCAGAATGCCTTCATGAGGGGCATCGGTATAGAGCATTGAGATGTAGTCCGGCTCGTGCGCCAGCTCCAGATGTTCACGCTTGGCCCGTGGCGCTTCGTACATGCTCATGACAAGCTCCATGCCGGTGCTGATCAGCTGATCCTGGATGGCTCGGAGGCGTCCTGGTTGCTCCGGATGATCTTGACCAACATCATGCAACAGGCAATCGGGGTGTGAAATATAGGCTATAGACAAAACTCAACCCTCAAAAAAATGTAAAATCCCTCTCATACAAATACTCTATTCCTTTCCATCGCAACAGGCAAAAAGAACCATGGGCCCACACCACCTCGACACCCTTTTCTCGCCAAAGAGCATCGCCGTATTCGGTGCCAGCGAAAAACCCGAACGAATCGGCACCCGGGTGTTCAAGAACCTGATTCAGGCGGGTTTCAAAGGCGAGCTCTATCCGATCAACCCCAGCCACAAAACGGTTCAGGGGCATACCTGCTACAAAAAGATTGGCGATATCGAACTGCCAATCGACCTGGCAGTGATCACCTCGCCCGCCAAGACGGTACCGGGCATCATCCGCGAATGCGGCGAACAGGGCGTCCGGGCGGCGGTCATCCTGACACCCGGATTTCGTGAAACCGGCCCGGCGGGAGCAAGGATAGAACGGTCGATCCTGGAGACCGCCAAGCATTACCATTTGCGCCTGGTTGGCCCCAACTGCCTGGGCCTGATGCGGCCCAGCGTCGGCCTGGACGCCACCTTCCTGGAGACGCCCGCCCCCGCTGGCGGCCTGGCCCTGGTATCACAGTCAGGCGCACTCTGTACCGCCATTCTGGACTGGGCCAAGCCGCATCAGCTCGGTTTCTCCACCGTGGTCTCCCTGGGCAACGCCATCGATATCGATTTTGGCGATGTGCTGGACTATCTCGCCTCGGACTATAAAACATCCGCCATCCTGCTCTATATCGAGGGCGTCCACGACGCCCGGGCCTTTATGAGCGGCTTGCGCACGGCTGCCCGCGCCAAGCCGGTTATCGTGTTGAAAGTGGGACGGCACGCCAAGGGATCCCAGGCAGCCAGTACCCATACGGGCGCCATGATCGGCTCTGATGATGTGTTCGACGCCGCCCTGGAACGGGCCGGCGTGGTGCGGGCCATGACCTTCGGCCAGCTGTTCGCTGCAGCCGAGATACTCTCCGCGGGAAAAAAGGTGAACGGCAACCGGTTGGCCATTATCACCAATGGTGGCGGTCCCGGCGTATTGGCTACCGACCGGGCGGAAGACCTGCGGGTCGAGATTGCCCAGTTGAGTGACAAGACCATCATGGAGCTGGACAAGCATCTGCCGGGCAACTGGTCCCACAGCAACCCGATCGACATCACCGGCGATGCCAGTGCCGAGGCCTACGGTGAAGCGGTCAAGGCCTGCCTGAAGGATCCCGGCGTGGACGGCATCCTGACCCTGTTCACCCCTCTGCCCATGAGCAATCCACTCGATTCGGCCCAGGCCGTCATCGAGGCGGCCAAGAACAGGAAAGGCAAACCGGTGCTGGCCTGCTGGATGGGTGAGACCCGCATCCGTGAGGCCCGGGAACGCCTGTCGGCCAACCACCTGCCCAGCTTCATCACACCGGAACGGGCGGTGGAAGCATTTGCCTACCTCTCCCGCCACTGCCGGAACCAGAAACTGCTGCTCCAGACACCGGGCCCGATCTCAGACGAGCGGGAGCCGGACGTGGAAGGGGTCAGGCTGATCATGGAAGCCGCGCTCGCCGAGGGCCGGGAAATACTCACCGACCTGGAGTCCAAGGCCATCCTGCGTGCTTTCCACATCCCCTGCACCCAGACCATCGAGGCCAGTACACCGACCCAGGCACTGGTGGCGGCGGAGACAGTTGGATTTCCGATTGCCATGAAGATCAACTCCCCCGACGTGAGCCACAAGTCGGATGTGGGCGGGGTCCGGCTGAATATCAGCAGTGCACCGGACGTGCACAGTGCCTTCAAGTCACTGGTGGAATCCGTGCATAAACGCCACCCCGAGATCAACATCCAGGGGGTCACCGTGGAGCCCATGTCCTCCAATCTCAATACCCGCGAACTGATGGTCGGGGTCAAGCGGGACCCGGTCTTCGGCCCGGTCATCGCCTTTGGTTCCGGCGGTACGGCGGTGGAGATACTGCGCGACAGCGCCGTCGCCTTGCCACCCCTCAACAGCCTGCTGGCCCAGCGCCTGATTGCCCGCACCCGGGCAGCCAAGCTGCTGGAGCCGTTCCGGCAGATGTCCGCCGTCAACCCGGAACACGTGGAGCATATTCTGTTGCGGGTATCCGATATGGTGTGCGAGCTCCCCCATATCGTGGAGATGGATCTCAACCCCCTGCTGGCGGATGAGAACGGCGTGGTGGCGGCGGATGTGCGGATCCGGGTGGGCAGACCATCCACCGCGCCTATTCCCTACGCCCACATGGCCATCCATCCGTACCCCTCCGAGCTGGTCTCCCGGTTCCTTCTGTCGGACGGTACGGCGCTGACCATCCGGCCGATCCGGCCGGAAGATGCCGACACGGAGCAGGAATTCGTGCGCAACATGTCTCCTGAAGCCAAATATTTCCGCTTCATGCAGACCATTGACGAACTCACGCCGGAGATGCTGGCGCGCTTCACCCAGCCGGATTACGACCGGGAGATGGCGCTGATCGCCGTGATCAATGAAAACGGCAAGCGCACCCAGCTGGGCGTGGCCCGCTACACCGTCAACCCGGACAGCCAGTCGTGCGAATTTGCCCTGGCGGTGCTGGACACCAAGCGACGCATGGGCATCGGCTCAAAGCTGATGGAGGCGTTGATGGAGGCAGCCCGCACCCGGGGCATCCGTATGATTGAAGGTGAGGTGCTGTCGGACAACAACCGTATGCTGTCGTTGATGCGTCGACTCGGATTCTCCATCCGCAACTCGCCGGAAGATACCGGTTTACGGATAGTCGAACGCTGGTTGTAACAGAAAGCACCGAAAATCCAACCGGGCAGTACAAAAAAACCCCAGCCGGATGGCTGGGGGTTTTTCATGGATCAGCAAAGCAAGCTGACTGACTCACACCTCTATGGCGTGTTTCTGGATGCGGTAGAGCAGGGTATCCCGGGTCAACCCGAGCAGGCGTGCAGCCTTGCTGCGGTTACCACCGCTCATGCAGATCGCCTGGCGGATAATATCCCCTTCCAGCTCGAACAGGTCGACACCCTCTTCCGGCAGGGCAAACAGACCGCGCTTGGTCGCGCCGGCGGAGTCGCGCCGCATCTCCAGTGGCATATCGTCCGGCTGCACAATGGCCCCCGGCATCAGGATCACCATGCGCTCGCAGAAGTTGCGCAATTCACGCACATTACCGGGCCAGCGATACTGCTTGACCAGATTACGTGCAGTCACCGAATAACGCGGCGCCTTGCGGCCGTGGCGCCGGGCCAGATCCGCGGTGAACTGCTTCAACAGCAGCACAATATCATCGGCCCGCTCACGCAGGGGCGGCAGGGCCAGCGGTACTACATGCAACCGGTAATAGAGATCTTCACGGAACTCGCCGGACCGCTGCAACTCCAGCAGATCAGCACCGGTAGAGGCCAGCACCCTGACATCCGGGTAACCCGCGTGGCGGGCGTCAACCGACTCAAGAAAATGGAGCAGCTTGGCCTGCGCCTCTGCCGACAGATCCGCCACTTCGTCCATGTAAAGGGTGGAACCGCTGGGCGTGCTCATCAACTCGGTTTCAAGCTGCTGCTCGTCAATTCCGGCACAACCGATCATCCGGAAGTCGCCTTTGGAGCGCGGGCTGGTGGCGTGAATCTCGTGGGCCATCGATGCCTTTCCCGACCCCGGTTCCCCGGTAATCAGCACGGGTACATCGGTTCCGGCCACCATGCGCGCAGCGTTTAATGCCCGACTGAATACGGGTGAGCTGCCATACATTTTCTCTGCAACACTGTTCATAACGCTATCACTCGCTAATGAATATTTGTCTGTTGATAGGTAGTCATATCCAGCAGCCCCGGGTACCAGAGCGTCAACAGACCCATAACTATAATAATCAACCCCACCGCCACCTTCAAATAGGAATTCTGTGCGTAACGGTAAAGCCGGCCGGCCAACATGCCGGTTGCCAGTACCGACGGCAGGGTACCAAGACCAAACGCCGCCATGTACAGCGCCCCATCCAGCGGCCCCACCTTGGTCGCAGTGGAGATCAACATTGTGTAGACCAGCCCGCAGGGCAACCAGCCCCACACCGCCCCGTAGGCCAAGGCCTGGGGGATGGATTCAACCGGCATCAGGCGCCGCCCGAGCGGTTCAAGCCAGCGCCACAGGGGCGCGCCAATCCGTTCCACCTGGGCCAGCCGCGGCAACCAGCCCGCCACATGGAGGCCGATCAGCACCATGATCAACGCGGCAAACCACTGCAACCAACGATGCCCCTGTCCCGGACCGAGCGCTTCCAGCAATGCGCTGCCCAGCATACCGATCAGGGCCCCGGCGACCGCGTAACTCAGTATCCGCCCACAGTTGTAAGCGAGCAGAAACAGCATAAATCGCGTACTGTTCTGGCGCAGTGCTGGTGGCAGGCCGTAGCTTAACGCCCCCATGATGCCGCCACACATGCCGATACAGTGCACCGCGCTGAACAGCCCGACAGTAAACGCCAGTGGCAATGACAGGTCCAATTGTGCTCCATCATCTGTTATTCGGTCGCAGGAAACCGGAAACACCCTGCGAAGCCAACCGATGTGATGACCCGTCAGCGCCATCACCTGCATAGAATCTCTTGGTTCCGTTATGATATGCCATTCTATCCCAATATGAATTGATCAATAACAATTGACGCCCCCTGCCTCCCACGCCGTTACTGCGACCCGACGGAAAGATTGCTAGAGTGGACGGGTTGCATATCGACAGGAATAACCATGAAAGAGCTGCACGACCTCGAACTGATCCTGACCTCCCACACCCCGGTTATCGTGATCGAATCGCTGGAAGAGATCAGGGTGACCCAGATGCTGGCCCAGCTCGGCCTGCGCATGGATCATCCGATGTTCCAGTGGACCGTCACCGAAGGCCTCAGACGACTGGAGGCGGATTTTGGCGCACAGAAATTCACCGCAGAACCGATCGAGGTGCTGAAACACATCAAGGCACTGTCCCAACCGGGATATTTCCTGCTGCTGGATTTCCACCCGTTCCTGGACGACCCGATCCATGTGCGCCTGATCAAGGAGATCGCCCAGGAGTATGAACAGATCGGCAAGACCCTGATCTTCCTCAGCCACGACATCTCCGTCCCTCCGGAGATCAGACATCTGACCGCACGCTTCAATCTGCGTCTGCCGGATCGCGCCACGATCAAGCGATTGATCAAGGAGGAGGCGAGACGCTGGCAGTCACAGAATCGCCGCAAGGTGCAGGCCGATCACCTGGCCGTGGACCGGCTGGCCTCCAATCTTACCGGCGTGACCGCCACCGATGCCCGGCGACTGATCCGCTCCGCGATTGAAAATGACGGTGCCATCAGCCAGGAAGATCTGCCCGGCCTGATGAAGAGCAAGTATGAGCTGATTAACCAGGATGGCGTGATCGCCTTTGAATATGACACCGCCAGCTTTGCGGAGGTGGCCGGCCTGGAGAATCTGAAGGAGTGGCTGAGCCATCGTCACCACGCCTTTGCAGGCAAGGCCACCAGCCTGGATCAGCCCCGCGGCATCATGTTGCTGGGCGTCCAGGGCGGCGGCAAGAGTCTGGCCGCCAAGGCGGTGGCCGGCACCTTTGGCGTCCCCCTGCTGCGGATCGATTTTGGCGCGCTCTATAACAAGTACATCGGCGAGACCGAGAAGAACCTGCGCAACGCCCTGGAGATCGCCGAAAGCATGGCCCCCTGCGTACTCTGGATGGATGAGATCGAGAAAGGGGTCTCCGCCGGTCAATCCGATGACGGGGTTTCCCTGCGCATACTGGGCACCCTGCTCACCTGGATGGCGGAGAAGCGGCAATCGGTATTTCTTGTGGCCACGGCCAACGACGTACAGCGCCTGCCCCCCGAACTGCTGCGCAAGGGCAGACTGGACGAGATCTTCTTTGTCGATCTGCCAAGCGAGGCGACGCGCCGCAAGATCTTCGATATCCACCTGCGCCGGCGCAACCAGCCGCCCAGCGGCTTTGATCTGACCTTACTGGGCAGTGCCAGCGAAGGATTTACCGGTGCCGAGATCGAGCAGGTTATCGTCTCCGCGCTCTACGCCGCCCAGGCGCAGGAGAGCAAGCTGGATACCGAGCATCTGCTGGAGGAGATAGAGCGCACCCGGCCACTCTCGGTGGTGATGGGGGAAAAGATCAGCCAGCTGCGCGCATGGGCGGCAAACCGCACCGTGGCGGCAGACTGAAGCCCGCAAACCGGCTACCATAATCCACCCGATGAAGTCACAACCGAAGTTATCCTGATAATCATGTCCCCTACCCACCCCCTCGGGCAGCTCAGCGCCCTGCAGCAGATGATGACCCAGCTGATCGAACCGCTCAGCGAACAGCAGTGCCGATGCAGCTATCCGCCCTCGCTCGCGCCCCTGCTCTGGTACTACGGGCGCGCCACTTACCTGGAGACCTGGTGGTTGCGGGCCCAGGTCCAGGGTGAGCGTGATCTGACAGACCGGGTCGCGGATATCTTTACTCCCGGAGCCCTGCCGCAGGCGGTTCAGTGGGAACGTCTGCCACCCAAAGATCACCTGCTGAACTGGGCGCTGGAACTGCAGGAAGAGAACCTGATGCGGCTGGCCAATAGCGGCCGGTTGCCACGCCACCCGCTATTGACTGATAACCGCTTGATACTGCTGATCAACCAGGCACGGGCCCTGCTCTACGAGCAGATGCTGCAGTGCATGCTGGAGTTGCAACTGCAGGCGGCGAAACCTTATCGCGCAACACGAGCGCTGACCGCCCGGCCACCGACAGCCGACCTGGTCGCCATTTCCCAGGGCCACTACCGGGTCGGCGCCAAGGATGATCCGGCCGCCCGGGATAATGAGCTGCCACCGCAGATCGTCAACCTGAGTAACTTCCGCATCGACCGCCAACCGGTGAGCAACGCGGCCTGGCTCGCCTTTATGGAGGCGGGCGGCTACACCACGCCCGACTACTGGAGCGACACAGGATGGGCGTGGCGTCAGCATAATGACGATCACCCCCATCACTGGCGCCGTGACGACCGGGGTGCCTGGTATGGGGTGAGCCTGAACGGCCCGGCCGACCTGCCGGCAGGCGAGCCGGTCATGGGCATCTGCCAGCACGAGGCCCGGGCCTTTGCCCGCTGGGTCGATTCCCAGGGCGGCGAGCTGAGCGGCGCCGTACTGCAGCATGAATACCAGTGGGAAGTGGCGATGCGCACCCAGGCACTAAAACCATCCGGTCGTGTCTGGGAGTGGTGCGCCAACCGTTTTGAGCCCTACGATAAATTCCAGCCGGACCCCGATCCGGACGCGGGTCCGGGACAATTTGCCTTGGACCACGCTGTACTGCGCGGTGGCTGCCTGCACAGCCAGCCAGCGGTTCGCCGCCTTAGTTTCCGGCACCACGCCGCCGCGGAAGCCAGAACCCTGTTTGCCGGCATCCGGCTGGTCTATCCGCCAGAGGAGTCGTGAGTCGATGCTGAATTACGATATGCCACTCTACCGCCCGCCCAGCGAAGGCAACAACCTGATCATCCAGGCCACCCTGGGATGTCACTTCAACCAGTGCTCGTTCTGCTCCATGTACAAGCAGAAACAGTACACCGTGCGGCCGCTGGAAACCGTGTTCAACGAGATCGACACGGCGGCCCGCGCCTGGCCGGACGCCCAGCGGGTGTTCCTGGCCGATGGAGATGCCCTGACCCTGCCGAGCGATCATCTGCTGGCTATTCTGGAACGCTTGAATGCGGCTTTTCCCCGCTTAAGCCGGGTCTCCTGCTATGCCAACCCGAGCGATATCCTGCGCAAACAGGAGAACGAACTGGCACAGCTGCGGGAACATAAACTCAACCTGCTCTACGTGGGCATCGAATCCGGTGACGGCGCTATCCTGAAAAAAATCACCAAGGGAGCCAGCCCGCGCAGCATCAGGGCCGCGCTGCAGAAGGCCCACGACTGTCGGCTCAAGGTCTCTGCCACCGTCATTCTCGGCCTGGGCGGTGAGACCCGCTCGAACGAGCATATCCAGGGCACCATAGCGCTGCTGAGCCAGGCCCCGGTCACCTATTTGTCCACGTTGCAGCTGTTCTTGGAGCCCGGCGTACAGCAGGAGTTTCTGGAAAAGTTCGGCGAACCCTTCATCCCCCTGGATGACCAGGCCGTGCTGCGGGAGCAACGCCAGCTGGTAGCGGGTATAGAACCACCCCAGCCGGTCATTTTCCGCTCCAATCACGCCTCCAACGCCCTGGCCCTGGCGGGCAACCTGCCGAGAGATCGGGAGCGGCTGCTGGCCAGCATCGACCGGGCGCTGGCCCATGGCGAGCAATTGCGCCCCCGCTTTCTGCGGAGCTTATAACGAGCGGCGAGGCGTTGAGCCGGGCACGGCGCCGCCTGGCCGGATATGGGCACTGATAACAGGAAATGGAGCGCGACAGGAACCATCGTCCCCTGAAAGTGAATGGCACAACAGGGCCGCCCAATTCAGGCGGCCCTGTGGTACAGCGCTGAATTATTCAGCCTTGTTCTGCTCCAGGCTCTTGGGAGCCTCGAAGGAGAGCAGTTCAACTTCGAAGATCAGGGTTTCATTGGGTCCGATCGCTCCGGGCGCGCCCACTTCGCCATAACCCAGGTTGGAGGGGATGAACAGCTTCCACTTGGCACCCGGCTTCATCTGGCTGATACCTTCCCGGAAACCGGGAATCACCCCATCGAGTGCAAAACTGGTGGGTTCGCCCCGGTCATAGGAGCTGTCGAACTGCTCCCCGGAAATCAGCGTACCACGGTAATGTACGGTCACGGTCGCGCCAGCCACCGGCTTGTCACCCGCGCCCGCCTTCAGGACCTGATACTGCAACCCGCTGGGCAACACCACCACACCATCCTGCTTGCTGTTTTCTGCCAGGAACTTTTCCCCGGCCTCTTTCGCAGCAATTGCCTCCTGCGCCTTGACCTTGGCCATCTCCTGCTTGGTCTGGCTGAACGCCTCGGACATCTCCGCCGTACTCAACTGGGGAGTCCTGCCCTTAAGCACGTCATCCAGTGCCGCACCGAATGCACTGCCATCAACGTTGATGCCCTGCTGCTTCAGCTGCTGGGCAAATTGAAAGCCCAGCCCATAGCTGAACTTCTGCTCCAGGGTGGTCAATTCAGCCGCCTGGGCAGAGAAAGCGGCGGCTCCCAGGACCGCCGAGGCAATAATTGGTTTTATGGACAGAGTCATTGATTTTCCTTTGTGTGATTAAAATAAGCCGCCGGGGCCTGTTGGGTACAACCGGGTATCACGGGGTAACCGCCCTATGATGTGTCAATCTATTGCAAAAAGTCACTTTATTGACTATTTTATCCTTTATCAGTAGATACTTGATCCCTCACGCGGAGAGCGTGCGCCCGATCCGGAACCTAATATGGCTATTAACCCGATTTCGGATACCGCCCTGCAGGGCATCCACCGAGGCATGCGCCAGATGCGCCTCAATGCGGCAAGTATTGCCAGCGCCAACCAGATGACCGCGAAGACACCCACCAAGGATGCTGTTCGCGCGCTGGTGGAACTCCACCAAAGCAGCCTGCAGACCAGCGCCTCGGTGAAGGCCTTCAAAACCAGTGACGCCCTGATCGGCTCCCTGCTGGATGTGAAGGCCTGAAGCCATTAATCATCGATAAAACGCATCGACAGATCGATCGCTTTCACATCCTTGGTCAGGGCTCCGACCGAGATATCATCCACGCCGGTCTCGGCAATGCCCCGAATCGTCTCCAGGGTGACACCACCAGACGCCTCAAGCCGGGCACGCCCCCGGGTCCGCTTTACCGCCTGCCGCAGCATCTCCAGGCTAAAATTATCCAGCAGAATTCGCCGGGCACCGGCGGCAAGCGCCTCACCCAGCTCATCCAGCGACTCCACCTCCACTTCGATCTCGATATCCGCCGCCTGCTGCTGGGCCGCTGTCACCGCCGCCGTAATGGAACCAGCCGCCTTGATATGGTTTTCCTTGATCAGAATGGCATCAAACAGGCCGATCCGGTGATTGTGCCCGCCACCGCAGGTGACCGCATATTTCTGCTGCAGCCGCAGCCCGGGCAGGGTCTTGCGGGTGTCCAGGATGCGCACCCCGGTGCCGGCTACCGCATCGGCATAGCATTTTGTCAGAGTGGCCGTTCCGGAGAGCGTCTGCAGGTAGTTCAGCGCTGTCCGTTCACCGGACAGCAGGGCACGGGTGTTGCCCGTCAGTTCACAGACCAGTTGATCAGCCCCTATCTGGCCGCCATCCTGGCAATGCCACTCGATGGCTATGGCCGGATCAAGCTGATGAAACACCTCATCAAACCAGGCGGTACCACAGATAACCGCCGTTTCACGGCAGATGACCCTGACCCGGGAGCTGGCGTCGGCGGGAATCAATCCGGCGGTCCGGTCCCCGCTACCGAGGTCCTCCGCCAGGGCCAGGCTCACCTGCGCCCGGATATGGCCCGAATTGGGTAGTGTCAACTCAACCGATCTCCAGCAGCTCGACCTCGAACACCAGGGTCGCATTGGGCGGGATCACGCCGCCTGCACCGGTTGCACCATAACCGAGTTGGGGCGGAATGGTCAGCTTGCGCTTGCCACCGACCTTCATCCCCTGCACACCCTCTTCCCAACCACGAATTACCCGGCCGGCACCCAGTACAAAGGAGAAGGGATCATTGCGATCCAGGCTGGAATCAAACTTGCGGCCATCAGTTAACCAACCTGTATAGTGCACCACAACCCGCTGGCCCGCCGTGGCGTCCGGACCTTCCCCTTCGATCAGATCGTCATATTTAAGACCGGAGTCGGTCATCTTTTCCGCCATCGCAGTGTCCTCGGAGTTGTTTTAATCTGGATAAACGGGCTTATTGTATACTGCCGGCAGACCCGACCACCAGCCGGGCAATAACGCCCGCGGATAACACAGAAATGCCCATTCGGGATAAAAAACACCCCCGCGGAACGGGGGCATTAACCGCACAGTAAATCGATTCTCAACTACTTTTTCTTGCCGGCTTCCGGCTTATCAGAAACTGACCGGTGGAGGCTCGCCATCATTGAACTCAGCGCCCGGTCCATCAGGGGTTCGTTCACTGCCGGCAATACCACTGCCTTACCGCTACGCAACCAATCACCCAGTCCCTGCTGGGTCAGTTCCGCCACTTTCATACCCTTGCGATTGACAAACAGGCAGCTACCACTGATGTTGCTGCGCCAGGAGAGCTTGGCCCGGATCACCTTGTCGCCCTCCTCCTTCAACTCCAGCCAGGTTCCCACCTCCAGGGTCTTGGCCTGTTCATCGAATTGATCCGGTTCGTGCTCAACCGGCGCCGGAGCCTCCTGAACCGGGGCATCCGGCGACTCCAGAACAATCTCTTCCATCACACCCGGCGCTTCATGGACCGGGTTATCCGCCTCCACCTGGTTGCCGCTCACCCCATCCAGGGCACGACCACCACGCAGGCAGGCCAGGTGGCGCGCCTGCAGACCCTTGAAGGCACGGGTCATCTTGTGCTGGTTATAGGAGATACCGGCAAGACCGGCGCGCAACTCTTTCAGCAAGCCGGGAATGCAGCGCAAAAGCTCCTGGCGTTCGCTGTGGCTCGGCTTGGGCATCACGCTCCAGACCAGCCGATCCATCAGGTTGACCGCATCGGTCCACTCTTCACTCTCCCGCCCCTTGCGCAGATAGATCAACAGCAGTACGTCATTCCAGCCATCCCGGATCAGGTTCTGCACCACATCGGGAACTGTGCCGTAGCTGGACAGGCAACGACCGATCTCATCCGCCACGTGACGCTTGGCCTCAACCAGCGCCTCCTTACCCTGGGTTACCTGGGCGGCCCGTTCCTCGGCAACATGGGCTCCCCGCTGCTCGCGCTCCAGGAAGGCCACGAACTGCTCATACAACTCGTCAAACAGGGTGAGATCATCGTCAAACTTGGTCAGTATACGGTTGACCGCCGATTCGATGTGGGCATACAGGCCATCACCACTGCGACCCGACTCCTCGGTCCAGCCGATAGCCGCCTGCGCCATGGTGTTCAGCAACCGCCGCGCCGGATGGTCCTTGCGGCTGAAAAAGCTCTTGTCCAGAATCGCCACTTTGAGCATGGGGATCTGCAAGCGCGACAGCAGGGCGCGCATCGCGTCGGAAAGGCCGGGGTCATCAAGGATGAATTCAAACAACATGGAGATGACATCAATGGTGTCCTCATCCGACCGGTCAATGGCCACTTTTCCGGATGCTGCCGCCTGACCGATCTGCGGCATGCTCATCAGCGCGGACCGCATGGATCCGGCGTCCAGTATCTGACCGCTTTCGGCCATCTGATCGCCCTGGTGCTGCAACGCCGATAGCGCCGACAACAGGCTGGCTGAATCCACGTACTGAACGGGTGCGCTGCCGGGCTGCGGGGCGGCCGGACGACGTTGCGTCAACAGCTGCTGGAGCGTGGCAAATACCTCCGCCTGCAACTCCGGATTGTCGCCAGCGGTATAGCCGGCGCCCTCATCGGCGGCACCATAACCGGCGCCAGCGGGGCTGGCCGGGCGATAGCCTGTATTCCGCCGCAGCGTCGGCTTGATGTCTGGCTCGATGCCGGCTTTCGCCAGGGTCGCATTAAACTGGTCATAAAGCGGCCCCAGCTGACCGATAACCTCTTTTTCAAACTGCTTGTAGATCACCAGCTTGACGGCAAGCGTCACTTCCAGCTTGGTGATGGACTGCTTGAACGCGGTGGCAAAACAGGCTGGCGCCACCGGGCTGCCATCCTCTTTTATCTCGACGCCGTTCAGCAGATAGCTGAAGCGCTGATCCAGGGCATACAGATCCCGGTAATAGCTGTTGTTACCCTTGGAGACCATGCCGGATATCGCCAGCCCCTCCTCCAGGTCATCACTCTCCACCAGGCCCAGTTCTTCACTGGTAAAAGACGCATCCGGTGCCTCGCTCGGGACAGAACCCGGACCATGGGTCCAGAACCGGTCGAAACGCCCCAGCACCCCCTTGTTGAAGGAGTTCTGTATCTGCTGGCGCTCCCGGCGCAGTATCCGCATAGCCTCAAAGTAAGCCGCCTGACTCTTGTCATTCCCCGCTTTGTCGGCATGGGTGTACAGCACATCATCCAGCCGTTCAAACAGCGCATCCATACTCTGCGGCAAAAACTTTACCAACAGCTGTCGACACGCGTTGATCGTGCCGTGATATCCCTCTCGAAGAGTCACCGCCTGATCACCCGAGCGCTTACCACCAAATGAAACTATATTTCCGACCTTCATAGTACTGGGTTCCAATTGTCACTGTGCCTTGCTGATGCAGGAAAAGCCGTCAACCAGAGGGCCCGCCACAATTCAAAGTCTCCACGTGACCCGCCGAGACTGTCGTGAGAGGCGTCACATTTAACCATAAGTCAAAAAAACGTCACGTCAAAGCGTGATAATCATCACACGCAGTACCCGGAATCATGCACATTCCCCCGACCTGGACGATAACAAGGGGATATCTCACCGGAATAAAACTACCCCGGCCATCCGGTTAACATCAAATTCCCTGTCGTGTATTGTAACCGCGTGAACAAACTGATCCGGCATTTTAGCAAGGCCCTGACGGAAAGCATCCGTGACTTACTGCCTATTGTAGTCGTTATTGCGTTGTTCCAACTACTGGTATTCAAACAACCCCTGCCGGACCAGGGTAAACTCCTGCTGGGCACGCTGCAGGTGGTGATAGGCCTGACCCTGTTTGTCCAGGGGCTGAAAATGGGTCTGTTTCCAATCGGTGAATCAATGGCCCATGATTTCGCCTCTAAAGGCAGTATCCTGTGGCTGACCCTGTTCGCCTTCGCCCTGGGATTCGGCACCACGGTCGCCGAACCCGCCCTGATCGCCATTGCCGATGAGGCGGCCCGGGTGGCTGCCGACGGCGGCATGATAGACACCAGTCAACCGGCCATGCAGACCTATGCCGACGGCCTGCGCCTGACCGTCGCGATCTCGGTCGGACTGGCGATTGTTATTGGCGTGATCCGGATCATCAAGGGATGGCCGGTACAATACCTGATCATGGGCGGTTACGCGGGCGTTGTGGTGATGACCACCATGGCGCCTCCCGAGATCATCGGTATCGCCTATGATTCGGGCGGCGTCACCACCTCCACCATCACCGTCCCGCTGGTCACCGCCCTGGGCGTCGGACTGGCCAGCAGTATCCGTGGCCGCAATCCGATGACGGACGGCTTCGGCCTGATCGCCTTCGCCTCGCTCACGCCGATGATCTTCGTCATGGGCTACGGAATGCTGCTGCTATGAGCTGGCTGTCCGACTTTCTGGCAACGCTGAGCTCGACGATCACCGACGTGCTGCCTATCGCCGCCATCCTGTTCGGATTTCAGCTGTTTGTGCTGCGTAAACGGGTACGCCATCTCGGCCAGGTGCTGACCGGCTTTCTGCTGGTCCTGCTGGGGCTCGCCTTCTTCCTGCAGGGGCTGGAGGAGGCACTCTTCCCCCTGGGCAAGTTGATGGCGGCGCAACTGACCGCCCCGGAATTCCTCGGCACCGGCCAGACCGCCGCGGAACTGGCCAACAACTGGCAGCACTACCTGTGGGTCTACCTGTTTGCCTTCGCCATCGGCCTCTCCACCACGATCGCCGAACCCTCCCTGATTGCGGTGGCGATCAAGGCCAATCAGGTCTCCGGCGGCACAGTGGGTACCTGGGGACTGCGCATAGCCGTTGCCATAGGGGTGGCGGTGGGAATTGCCCTGGGCGCCTACCGCATCGTTAGCGGTACGCCACTGCACTACTATATTATTACCGGCTATCTGGTGGTACTGATCCAGACGCTCTACTGCCCCAAGGCGATCATCGCGCTGGCTTATGATTCGGGCGGTGTCACCACCTCCACGGTGACGGTACCCCTGGTTGCCGCCCTGGGACTGGGCCTCTCCAGTACGATCCCCGGGCGCAATCCCCTGCTGGACGGCTTTGGGTTAATCGCCTTTGCCAGCCTGTTTCCCATTATGAGTGTCATGGGCTACGCACAACTGAGCGAATGGTTTGCCCGCCGGGCAAAAGAGAAACGAGCGAAGGAAGAACAATGCATTTCAAACTGATCATCGCACTGATTGAAGACGGCAAGACCGCAACCGTGGTCGATGCGGCCAGAAATGCCGGCGCCACAGGCTCAACGGTACTTAATCAGGCCAGGGGTGAAGGGTTGCAGAAGAGCAAAACCTTTTTCGGGCTCAGCCTGGAGGTACAGCGCGACATGGTGCTGTTTCTGGTGGAGGAGCATTTGAGCCGCTGTATTCTTGAAACCATTGCCGAAGTGGGCGAGTTTGACGACAAGCCGGGGACCGGCATCGCCTTCCAGATCGACGTGGAGGATGCGGTCGGTGTCAGTCACCAGATCAGGCAACTGACCCCGGTGGTGGAGGACGAGCTGTGAAAAAACGGGAAATCGTCCGGGTTCGGGATGTGATGAAATCCCAGGTGGATACGGTGGACGGCATGGACACCGTGGAGGCGGCACTGCAGAAAATGGTGCACGTGGAGACCAAGACCCTGATCGTCAACAAGCGGGACGAGAACGACGCCTTTGGCATTGTCATGTTTTCCGATATCGCCCGGAAAGTGCTGGCGCGGGATCGTCCACCGTCCCGGGTGAACATCTATGAAGTGATGACCAAACCGGTTATTTCCGTGGAACCGGACATGGATATCCGCTACTGCGCCCGGCTGTTTGACCGGCTGCACCTGTCACGGGCACCGGTGATCAGCCAGGGGAAAGTGCTGGGCGTGGTGAGTTTTTCCGACATGATTCTGAAGGGCATCAAGCCGTGAGCACAACCACCTGTTCCGGCTGGCTGGAGTCGGTACGTCAATGCCCGTCACCCAACCAGGATGAGCGTCCGGCAACCTGCGAAGTGGATCTGCTGGTGATTCACAACATCAGCCTGCCACCGGACCAGTATGGTGGCCCTTGGATCGACCGGCTGTTCCTCAACCAGCTCCCGCCGGAGGAACACCCCTACTTTGCCGAAATTCATCAGATGCGGGTCTCGGCCCACCTGCTGATCCGCCGGGACGGCGAGCGGGTGCAGTATGTTCCGCTGCACCGGCGGGCCTGGCACGCCGGCCAGTCCTGCTTTGCCGGACGGGAGCGCTGTAACGATTTTTCCATCGGTATTGAACTGGAGGGGAGTGACGACACGCCCTATACCGAGGCCCAGTACCAGGCGCTGGCCAGAACCATCCGGGAGATTCAGCGCCTCTACCCGTCAATCAGCGACAACCGGATCACCGGCCACTGCGACATCGCGCCGGGTCGCAAGACCGACCCGGGCCCGGCCTTTGACTGGCAGCGGCTGAGACAACTGCTGGCCCGGACCGCCTAATCCGTTTCCCGGCCTGTCCCGAACAGGGCATCCACGAACATCAGCACCACCCCGAGCGAGATAGCCATATCCGCCACGTTAAACGCAGGCCAGTGGTAGGACTGGTAAAAGAAGTCCAGAAAATCAATAACATGGCCGATGAACAGGCGGTCCAGCAGATTACCCACCGCACCCCCGATCACCAGACTGAGCGACACCGCCAACATACGCTCGCCCTTCAACCGGGACAGCCAGATCACCAGCACCACCACTACCACGGCGGCTACCAGGGAAAAAAACCAGCGCTGCCAGCCGCCCTGGTCACTCAGGAAGCTGAACGCCGCACCCTCGTTATAGGCCAGGGTGAGGTTGAAAAACGGCAGCACCGGAATGGTCTCGTAGACCATCAGGCTGGCTTCAACCAACTGTTTGGTGAGCTGATCCAGCAGCACCACGCCCAGTGATAACCAAAGCCAACGGTACATAGATTCGTCCCTACTGCTGCCGTCTGTCGTACAACCGGATCAGGCGATGCGCCTGACCTCACCTGAACCGTCCACGTTCTCCACGCAACGACCACAGAGGGTCGGATGATCCGCATGGCTACCCACATCCTCACGATGGTGCCAGCAGCGGCCGCACTTCTCATGCTCCGAAGCGCGCGCCAGCAGATAGAGGCCGGCCAGATCGGTCTCCACCGCCTCGGCCGGTTTCTCCTGCAGGGCCTGCACCCGGGCATAGGAGGTGATCATGACGAAACGCAGCTCATCGCCCAGCTTCTCCAGGTCGGCCTTGATCTGGTCATCACAGTAGAGATCCAGTTCGGCGTCCAGGGAGGAGCCGATCACCCCGTTGGCCCGCAACTGCTCCAGCTGCTTACCCACCGCGGTGCGGATACCAACCACCCGGGCCCAGAAGTCGCGGTCGAAACTGTCGTTCTGGTCGAGCGCAAACAGCCCCTCGTACCAGGTCTCGACAAACACCGTCTCACTGCGCTCACCCGGGATGAAGGGCCAGATTTCGTCAGCGGTGAAGCTGAGGATCGGCGCCAGCCAGCGCACCATCGCCTCCATCACATGGTAGATGGCGGTCTGACAGGAGCGACGCGCCTGGCTGTCGGCCTGGGTGGTGTACTGGCGATCCTTGATGATATCCAGATAGACGCCACCCAGCTCCGGCCCACAGAAGTTGTGGATCTTCTGCACGATCAGATGGAACTGATAGCCCTGGTAGGCCTCGATAATCTCCTCCTGCAGCTGCAGGGCACGGTCCACCACCCAGCGATCCAGCTCCACCATCTCGGACGCCGGCAGCATATCCCGCGCCGGGTCAAAGCCGTTCAGGTTGGCCAGCAGGAACCGGGAGGTGTTGCGGATGCGCCGGTAGGCGTCGGCGGTCCGTTTCAGAATCTCCTCGGAAACGGTCATTTCGCCCCGGTAATCGGTGGCGGCCACCCAGAGCCGGATGATATCGGCACCCAACCGCTTCATCACATCCTGGGGACTGACCGTGTTGCCCAGTGACTTGGACATCTTGTACCCCTTGGCATCCACGGTAAAACCGTGGGTCAGCACACCGGCATAGGGGGCACAGTCATTGATCGCCACCGAAGTCAGCAGGGATGATTGGAACCAGCCCCGGTGCTGGTCAGAACCCTCCAGGTAAAGGTCCGCAGGAAAGCGCAGCTCCTTGCGCGGTCCCAGCACGGCGAAATGGGTCACGCCGGAGTCAAACCAGACATCCAGGGTATCCTGAACCTTGTCATAATCATCTGCCTGCTCGCCCAGCAGCTCGGCCGGATCCAGGGAGAACCAGGCCTCGATACCTTCCTTCTCAATCCGTTTTGCCACCTGCTCGATCAGCGCCGGGGTATCGGGATGGAGCTCCCCGGTGGCCTTGTGCACAAACAGGGCGATCGGCACACCCCAGGTACGCTGCCGGGAGATGCACCAGTCCGGCCGTCCCGCCACCATGCCTTCAATCCGGGCGCGGCCCCAGGCCGGCGTAAAGGTCACCTTGTCGATCTCCTTCAGCGCGGTTTGGCGCAGCCCTTTCTGCTCCATGCTGATAAACCACTGGGGAGTAGCACGGAAGATAATGGGCGTCTTGTGGCGCCAGCAGTGCGGGTAGCTGTGGGAGAGCCGCGCCTCCTGCACCAGGGCGCCGCGGGACTTCAGGACCTCGATCACCTTTTCGTTGGCATTGAATACATGCTCACCGGCGAACAGCGGGGTCCCCTCCACGAAGCGGCCGTCACTGCCGACCGGATTGTCCACTTCCAGGCCATAGCGCTGTCCGACGATATAGTCGTCCAGACCATGCCCGGGCGCGGTATGCACCGCACCGGTACCGGCCTCGAGGGTCACATGCTCGCCCAGGATCACCGGCACCGTGCGATCGTAAAAACAGTGCTTCAGCTTGAGTCCCTCAAAGGCATCACCCCGACCGTAGGCGATCACCTTGTACTCCTCGATGCCCCAGCGCAGCATGCTGTCCTTGAGCATCCCCTCGGCCACCACCAGGCGCTCCTGACCGCGCGGGCCATCCGCCTGAACCACCACATAATCGAGCGTCGGGTTGAGCGCCACCGCCTGGTTGGCCGGCAGGGTCCAGGGCGTGGTGGTCCAGATCACCACCGACAGCGGCCCATCGCCATGACCACCCGGCACCGAGTGGCAGCGCGCCATCAGAGTCTCGGGATCGAGCACCTCGAAACGCACATCGATAGCGAAGGACTCCTTGTCCTTGTACTCCACTTCCGCCTCGGCCAGCGCGGAGCGACAGTCGGTACACCAGTGCACCGGCTTGGCGCCCTTGTGCACGTGACCATTCTCCACAATACGCCCCAGGGCGCGGACGATATCCGCCTCGGTCTGGAAGGCCATGGTGAGATAGGGATTCTCCCAGTCGCCCACCACGCCCAGGCGTTTGAAATCGGTTCGCTGCCGGTCGATCTGCTTGCCGGCGTATTCCCGGCAGGCGACACGGAACTGGGCGGCAGTGACCTTGCCACCCGGCTTGCCCACCTTCTTCTCCACCTGCAGCTCAATCGGCAGACCGTGACAGTCCCAGCCCGGCACATAGGGCGAGTCCATTCCGTCCAGGGTATGGCTCTTGACGATAATATCCTTCAGCACCTTGTTGACCGCATGGCCGATATGGATCTCGCCGTTAGCGTAGGGAGGGCCGTCATGCAGAATAAACTGGGGACGCCCGGCAAAGGCCTCGCGAATCTTGTGATACAACCCCATGTTCTCCCAGCGCTTGAGCATTTCGGGCTCGCGATTGGCCAGGTTGGCCTTCATGGGGAATCCGGTCTTGGGGAGGTTCAGGGTACTTTTATAGTCAGTCACTATCGAATGCCTTGTCGCCGCCGAGTCCAGCTGGGCGATCTGTCTAGTCAAATTTCCGGTGATTATCGCCGAACAGTTGATTGGCGATGTCGCTGTAGCAATTACACCACTGATTTAAATACGATTCACTTGTTTAATCGATGCTGAAAAAAATCCGGGCCTGTTCCGCATCCTGCTCAATCTGCTGACGCAGGGCATCAAACGACTCGAAGCGTCGCTCATCACGCAACCATTTGCGGAACTCCACCTGCACATGCTCGCCATAGATGAAGCGCGAAAAGTTGAACAGGTGCACTTCCAGCAGGTAGCGGGAATCCCCGGTAATGGTTGGCCGATTACCGATATTGGCCACCCCCGGCAGCGGCCCTTCCTCCAGCCCGTACAGCATCACGGCAAACACCCCGTGCACCGGGCTCACCTTGCGGTGCAGGTCAATATTGGCGGTGGGGAAACCGATGGTCCGGCCCCGCGCATCACCATGAGCCACCCGGCCGCAGATCCGGTAGGGCCGACCCAGATTGCGCTCCGCCAGATCCAGATCCCCCCGCGCCAGCGCCTGGCGGATACGGGTGCTGCTGATCCGCGCCTCACCATCCATCAAGGTATTCATATTGGCCACTTCAAAACCGTGCCTGTCACCGGCCTGGCGCAACAGATCAATATCGCCGACCCGCTGGCGACCGAAACGAAAGTCATCACCCACATAGAGGAACTTTACATCCAGCCCGTCCACCAGCAACTCCTGGACAAACTGGGCGGCCGACATGGAAGCGAGCTTGCGACCAAACTCCAGCAGTACCACGCGGTCGATGCCGGCATCCTTCAGGGCCTGTAACTTTTCCCGCATCCGGGTCAGTCGCGCCGGGGCCCCATCCGGGGTAAAGAACTCCTGCGGTTGCGGCTCAAAGGTGACCACCGTAGTCGGCAACCCGAAGTCGGCCGCCCGCTCCCGCAGATGCCGAAAAACAGCCTGATGCCCGAGATGCACACCATCGAAATTCCCGATCGTGGCAACACAACCCCGGTGTTCAGCGCGCAGATTGTGGAGACCGCGTATAACCTGCATCGAAACCCGCCCAAAAGTTTCCAAAACGGTGCATTATAGGCAATGTTTTACCACAAGTCCCTGTTTCCTGAGCAGAACAGCGACACCACCCCTGCACCGTTCAGGAAGCGCTGTTACGGAAATGACGCGGCCCGATCCCCAGCAGGGCCAATACGGCAAAATAGCTGGCCGCCCCGGCCAGCACCCAGATCAGCAGGCGCCATACTTTGTCGCCGGTCGCCATCCCCAGCCAGGAGGTGAGATCGCCCACGCCCCAGAAAAGCACGCCCCCCATCACCGCCGACGCCGCAACGCCCCGCAGGATCAGCAGCGGCCAGCCCGGTTCCGGCCGGTAGACACCCGCCTTGCGCAGCCCCCTGAACAGCAGGAACGCGTTGAGGGTGGCCGAAAGCGAGGTGGCCAGCGCCAGGCCCGCATGGGCCAGCGGAAACACCAGGATGATATTCAGCACCATGTTGGCAAACATGGCGATCACCGCAATACGGACCGGCGTACGGGTATCCTGCCGGGAGTAGTAGCCCGGTGCCAGCACCTTGATCAGAATGAACGAGAGCAACCCCAGGGCGTAGGCCATCAGGCTCTGCCGTGACATCGCCACGTCGGCGGCATCAAACACCCCGGACTGAAACAGGGTGGCGATCATGGGACCGGCCAGCACAAACAGACCCACCGCCGAGGGAAGTCCCAGCAGCAACCCCCAGCGCAGCGCCCAGTCGATCACATGGGAAAAGCCCTGGGGCGATTCGGTGGCGTGTTTTTTGGACAGATTCGGCAGAATCACTGTTGCCAGCCCCACCCCCAGAATACCCAGCGGAAACTCCATCAGCCGGTCCGAGTAATAGAGCCAGGAGATACTGCCGGAGACCAGAAACGAAGCGATCAGGGTATCCAGCAACAGATTCAGCTGGGTCACCGAGACCCCGAACAACGCCGGCAGCATCAACCGCCCGATCCGCACCACCCCCTCATCCCTGGGTGCCGGAATAAAGCGCGGTAACAACTTGATCTGGCGTAGAAATGGGTACTGAAACAGCAGTTGCAGAATGCCGGCGAACAGCACACCCCAGGCCAGCGCCATAATGGGGCGCTCCATCATGGGCGCCAGCCAGATCGCACAGCTGATCAGCGACACATTGAGTAACACCGGAGTAAAGGCCGGTACACCAAATCGCCCGTGGGCATTGAGAATCCCCCCGGCGAAAGCGGTCAGGGAGATGAACAGCAGGTAGGGAAAGGTGAGCCGCAGCATATCCACGGCCAGGTCCAGCTTGCCTTCCGAGCCGATGAAGCCGGGCGCGAAGATCATCGCCAGCACCGGCGCGCCCAGCACACCGGCCAGGGTGACCGCCAGCAGAACGGCGCCCAGGGTACCGGCCACGTGATCGACAAACAGCTTCAGTTCTGCAAAACTGCGCCGCTCCTTGTACTCGGTCAGCACCGGTACAAAAGCGACCGCAAAGGCTCCCTCGGCAAACAGGCGGCGCAGAAAGTTGGGGATTTTGAAGGCGACGAAAAAGGCATCGGTACCCGCATTGGCCCCGAAGGTATGGGCCACCACCAGATCCCGGATAAACCCGAGAATACGCGACAGCAGGGTATTGGAGCCCACCTTGGCCAGTGATCTGAACATGCGTCTGTCTACAACCTGAGATTAAAATACCGCGGTCGCGGCCAAAAGGCGGATTATAGGCTTTTTATATCCGCTTGGTCAGGAGAATCCGGCAACACTCCGCCGGTCAGGCAGTCCTGCCGTCCAACCTAACGGCAATTGGCTGTTGACAAACCGGTGTCCAGCTATCAAAATACCGCGCTCTTTAACGAGACACTCAATTTTACTGAATTTTTGGAGACAGACCTTGGCCAATTCACCACAAGCCCGCAAACGTGCGCGTCAGGCCGAAAAGCATCGCCAGAACAATGCGTCGCGTCGCAGCAACATGCGCACCTACCTGAAAAACGTAGTGAAGGCGTTGGCAACTGGCGATAAGGAAAAGGCCACCGAGGCTTACAAACAGGCGGTACCGGTGATCGACCGTGCGGCAAACACCGGCCTTATCCACAAGAACAAGGCTGCCCGTCATAAAAGCCGCCTGAATGCGCAGATCAAATCGCTGTAAACAGTAGCACCTGCGTATCCAGAAAAAACCGGCCACAAGCCGGTTTTTTTCTGCCCGCAATTCCTTCCGGACAGCACGCAAGCCCCGCTAATACAACAGAGTGACTCAGGTTTTACCCGCCCACGACTGGGTTATACTTCCACCCCTGGAGCACACGACCAACCGCAAAGGGATGAGCCAGCATGACCGAAGTACCGGACAATAAAAATAAAACCCGTCACCGCCTGACCCTTACGCTCGCCATACTGTTAATCCTGGTAACTGCCACCCTCTCCCTGCTGCCACTGGGCATCAACTACGCACTGCAGGAGTGGATCAAACAACACGGCGGGGAACAGGTCTCGGTCGCCAATGTGGACTTCAACCCCTTTACCGCCACCCTCAGGCTGGATGATCTGCAGGTAGCCAATCAGAACGAGGAGCAGTTGGCCCTGCCCCGGCTCGACCTGCAACTGGCCTGGGGACCACTGTTCCGCAAACAGGTGGTCATCACCGGCATGAATCTGTCCGGTGTAGCGCTGAAACTGACCCAGACTGGCAACCAGAACCAACTGCAGATTGGCGGTATGCAATTCCCCGCTTCCACCGAAAAACCCCCCACAGAGGCCGCCCCCTGGGCGGTTCACCTGGACCGCCTCGGCCTGCACGACAGCGTGATCCACTACCAGAGCGCCCAATTAACCACCCGGGTTGCGGTCTCCGAGCTGCTGCTGACCGGTATCGCCACCGATAGCCCGACGGGCATTGCCCAGATAGCGCTGCAGGGCAGCATCGACCAGGCGCCGATCCAGCTCAAAGGCCAATTGACCCCCTTCGCCGACAAGCCCGGTTTCGAGGGAAATCTCCAGATGCAATCCCTGGCCCTGGCACCCTATGCCAGTCTGGCCGCATCACAACTGAGCCAATTGCAGGGGAATCTGAGCGTGGCCGGCGCCATCACCCTGTCGATGGCACAGTCAGGCAACCCCGAAATCACCCATGACGGCAGCATCAACCTGACCGATTACCAGATTGGTGACAAAGAACATGAGCTTGCCGGAAGCCGCCTCGCCTGGCAGGGCCGCGTTAAACAGGAGGCTGAAGAACTCTCGGTGGACGGCAGCCTCACATCGGCGGATATCCGCTTCAACATGATGGACGGGAACACCGGTTACCACCACCAAAGCCTGGAGTGGCAGGGCAGCCTGAACCTGACCTCAGATGACGTCGCCCGAAAGCTGATCAGCAGCAGCCGCTTACAGATACAGACACCGGACATCCAGCTCGCCGACAGCCGCGTAACCCTGGCACAGGTCGAACTGTCACTGGAAAAAGCCACCCTGGCGCTGTCCGGAGAGAGCCTGGCCGCCCAACTGCCAGGCAGTCTGAAACTGACCGGCGCCAAGCTGACCACCCCCGAACAGGAACTGGCCAATGAATCATTCAGCTGGGAGGGACAGGCAGCGCTAAACCGGGCAGAAACGCTGACCACCATTACCCTCGATGGCGCCCTCGTGGATAGCCAGGCCCGGCTCAAGTTACTGGAACAGCAGGCCACGATCGGGGTGGGAGATGTCAACTGGCAGGGCCGGCTGGAATTGACACAGGATGGGCAGGGCAACCGCTTCAAACCATCCGGCAACCTCAGCATGACGGGAGTGGAGGCGATCGACCAGCAGGCCGGCCTGCTACTGCTGGGAGTGGATTCACTGACGATCAACGACCTCGCCGGTGACAGTGAAAACAACTTGACCGCCGCAGGCATCGACGCCCGCCTCATCACTATGGGTCGAACATTAACGGGAGACAAAGACGCCGCGCCCGCCATGCTGGGCCTCAATGAACTGAAGATCCAGCGGTCCAACTACTCGTCCAGCGCCGGCCTGCAGATCGACAGGATCAACGCCAGCGGCCTGAATCAGACGGTGATTCGGCAACCGGACAAGCAACTGAACCTGCAACAGCTGGCCAACGCAGCCCAACGGCTGAGCGGCGGACAAACCGGCCAAAGCCAACCGTCCGAAAGCCAGCCCACGCCGATCACCATCGCCCAGTTGACACTCGACGGCGAGAATCGAATCAGTTTCGAGGACCGGACCACCACCCCGGTCTATCGGCTGCTCATCAAGCCGGAACAGTTCCGCATGCAAGGCATCACCAATACACCGGCGGATAAACCGGCCAACCTGGTGCTGAAGGGCATTTTGGATAAAAACACCATCCTGAACCTGGACGGGGACGTGGCCCTGTTTGCCAGCGACCCGACATTCGCAATAAAGGGCCGTATTGAGGGACTGGAACTCCCCCCGCTGTCCGCCTACACCATTCCGCTACTGGGTTATCGACTGCAGAGCGGCAAGGCCAACAGCGACATCCAGCTCAGTGCCAAGGCGGGCCAGGTCGACGGCAACAGCGACCTGACACTGAATCAGCTGGAAGTTGAACCGCTTGATGCGGACAAGATGGCGGCCATGCAGCAGCAACTGAGCATTCCGCTGGAGACCGCCCTGGGTATGCTCAAGGACAAGAACAACCGGATCCAACTCTCCCTGCCCATCAGCGGCCCCATGGATAACATCCAGGTCGACCCGAGTGACGCCATCAACCAGGCCATCGGACGGGCCATGAAAAAGGGCGCCAAAACCTATCTGGCCACAGCACTGTTCCCCTTCGGCACCCTGCTCACCCTGGTGGAGATAGCCGGAGACGCCGCCGCCAAGATCCAGCTCGACCCGATCCCGTTCACCCCCGGTTCAAGCCAACTGAACCCGGATCAGCACGCCTACCTGGACAAGATAGCGGAGTTGCTGAACGAGCGCCCCGAGGTCTATATCCGACTCTGCGGCGTTACGACAGCCAGTGATATCGGCGCCCTGCAGGAGATGGAGCGTAAACGCCTGCTGGCGGCAGCAAAAAGCGAGCAGAAGACAGCCGATGAAACAGCAGAAACGCCCGAGCCAATCGAGCCAGCGCCGGTGGTGATCAGTGAACAACAGTTGAATCAGCTGGCCAACGCACGGACCGGTAGCATCGAGCACTACCTGTCAGCGGCACGCCAGGTGAAGGCCGAGCGCCTGATCAGCTGCCAGCCACGCGTAGAAAAGGAAGAAGAGAAGCAGGCCGCACCACGGGTCGACCTGTTGATTTGACAGGACAGGGGGGAGCGGATCAAACCAGCACCAGATTGTCCCGGTGAATCAGCTCCTCCTCATCCACATAGCCCAGGATCTCCTGGATCCGGCCGGAGGCGACGCCCTTGATGCGGTCACTCTCGATGGAGTTGTAATTAACCAGACCGCGCGCCACTTCCCGGCCCTGCTCATCCACGCAAGCCACCACTTCGCCGCGGGAGAACTGGCCGATCACCTGTTTCACACCAACCGCCAGCAGGCTGCGCCCCGACTCCCGCAATACCCGTACCGCACCGGCATCCACCACCAACCGGCCACGCACCTGGAGGTGACCGGCCAGCCAGCGCTTACGCGCCGCCTGCGCCTCCTGCACCGGCAATAACAGGGTACCGACCGGTTCAGCGGCAGCGATTCGGGTCAGGATATTCTCCCCCACGCCGGGCGCGATAATAGTGGCGGTTCCGGAACGCGCCGCCAGGCGAGCCGCGCGGATTTTAGTGATCATACCGCCCCGGCCCAGCAAGCCCGAACTGCCACCGGCCACCCGGTCCAGCCGCGGATCGTCAACCCGGCTCTCGCCGATCAGCACCGCATCGGGATTATGTCTCGGGTCACTGTCATACAGCCCCTGCTGATCGGTCAACAACACCAGCAGATCGGCCTCCACCAGGTTAGCGACCAACGCCGCCAGGGTGTCATTGTCACCAAAGCGCAACTCCTGGTTGGCCACGGTATCGTTTTCGTTCACCACCGGCACCACACCGAGCTTGAGCAGCGTCCGCAGGGTGCTGCGGGCATTCAGATAACGCCGCCGGTTGGTCAGGTCATCATGGGTCAGCAGTACCTGGGCGGTATGCAGGTTATGGGAGCGAAAACAGGTTTCATAGGCGCGTACCAGCCCCATCTGACCGATAGCGGCGGCGGCCTGCAGCTGATGCAAGGTGGTGGGACGGGTAGTCCAGCCCATGCGACTCATGCCTTCGGCCACCGCCCCGGACGAGACCAGGATCAGCTCATTGCCGGCCAGCACCCAGGCGGCCATCTGCTCAACCCAGCCGGCCAGCGCTTCGCGCGCCAGGCCCTTACCGTCATCGGTCAGCAGGGCGCTGCCGATTTTGACCACCCAACGCCTGGCAGAGGTAAATTTCTCCCGGGACATGTTCATACGCTGCCGCCTACTCCTTCAGAGGGTCCCATGGCTCCTCGGTCTTCTCTTCCACCTCGACCGGCCCATCCTGTTCACGCAGCACCTTCAACCGTTTCATCAGGTCCTGCATCAATTCACGGGTTCCCTCACCGGTCAGCGCCGAAATGGAATAGACCGGCCCCTGCCAATCCAGCTCCTGCAACACGGCCTCACGCCGTGCGGCAAACTCTTCAGTCGGCAGCATATCCATTTTGTTAAGCACCAGCCAGCGCTCCCGCTCGTACAGGTCATCACTGTATTTTTCCAGCTCGGAGGCGATCAGTCGCACCTCGTCGGCGGGTGAAACCTGATCATCCATAGGCGCCATATCCACCAGGTGCAACAGCAGGCGGGTGCGGTTCAGATGCTTCAGAAACTGCAGGCCCAGCCCGGCCCCTTCGGCCGCGCCCTCGATCACGCCGGGAATATCGGCGATCACGAAACTGTTGCCGGTACCCAGACTGACTACCCCCAGGTTGGGGTGCAGGGTTGTGAAGGGGTAGTCTGCCACCTTGGGCGTAGCACTGGATACCTTGGTGATCAGACTGGACTTGCCGGCATTAGGCATCCCCAGCAGGCCCACATCCGCCAGCAGGATCAACTCCAGACGGATATCCCGCTCTTCACCCATGGATCCCGGTGTGAACTGGCGCGGCGCACGGTTGGTGCTGCTCTTGAAACGGGCATTGCCGATACCGTGGAAGCCACCCTTGGCCACCAGCAATTGCTGGCCGTGACTGAGTAGCTCACCCATCAGCTCCCCGGTCTCCATGTCGGTCACCCGGGTACCCACCGGCACTTTGACAAACAGATCCTCGGCGCTGCGCCCGGTGCAGTTACGCCCCATACCCTGCTGGCCACTGTGCGCCCGGTGACGACGCTGGTGCCGAAAATCCACCAGGGTGTTCAGCCCCGAATCGGCCACCAGGTAGACGCTGCCGCCGTCACCCCCGTCACCGCCATCGGGACCGCCGCGGGGGATATATTTCTCGCGTCGAAAACTGACGGCGCCGTTACCACCTTTGCCGGCTTCTACGCGGATCGTGGCTTCATCAACAAATTTCATGGCCGCCTGACACCCTGTTGTTAATCCATCGTCATAACGTAAAAAGCCCCGTCACCATGACGAGGCCTTTTAGAACGGTTAGAGCGGTGGCGCGATCAGGCCGGAATCACGCTGACATAGCGACGATTTTTCGGGCCCTTGGTTTCAAACTTCACCACACCATCCACCTTGGCAAACAGGGTGTGATCCCTGCCCAGGCCGACGTTTACGCCATTGTGCACCGCGGTGCCGCGCTGGCGGATGATGATGCCGCCGGCGTTGATGGACTGACCACCAAACACCTTGACGCCAAGACGTTTTGACTCTGAATCGCGGCCGTTACGTGTACTACCGCCTGCTTTCTTATGTGCCATTGCCTAACCCTGCCCTCAGCCTGCGCTGATTCCGGTAATTTCGAGTTCCGTGTACCATTGACGATGTCCCTGGCGCTTCATGTGGTGCTTACGCCGCTTGAATTTCAGAATCGTCACTTTCTTGCCCCGCCCATGGGATTTAACCGTGGCGGTGACTTTGCCACCAGCCACATAGGGGGTGCCAATCTTTATATCTTCGCCGTTGGCGACCATCAGGACCTTATCAAGGTCAAGCGTAGCACCCTCTTCGGCACTCAGCTTTTCGACTTTAACCGTGTCGCCTTCGGAAACCCGGTACTGTTTACCCCCGGTCTGAATTACGGCATACATACCAAATCCCCGCAAAAATCTGCTAATTTCGGCGCGCAAATAGACAACGCGCCAACGAAAGAGGCGGAATTCTACCCGCGACAGCGACACAGGTCAATCACCCAATAGAAAAAAGACCAAAACCGCGCCCGGCACCCCGCACATTTAATGACTATCAGTAACCGCGCTTGACAGCACCATGGCAGGCTCCTAGCATGCTCCACTCCTGAAATATTACCCTGAAACTAAAGCAGTTTAAGACACCCCCATGGAAATGAGCGCAATCCGCGAGCTGGCAGCGGAAGACATGAAGGCGGTCGACGCCCTGATCCTGCACCGGCTTCAGTCGGACGTGGTACTCATCAATCAGGTGGGTCACTACATTATTAACAGTGGCGGCAAACGGCTACGCCCGATGATCGTACTGCTGGCTGCCCGGGCGCTGGGTTACCAGGGTAAGGAACATGTTGATCTGGCCGCGGTAATCGAGTTCATCCACACTGCCACCCTGCTGCATGATGATGTGGTGGACGAATCGGACATGCGGCGCAACCGGGACACCGCCAACGCCGTGTGGGGAAACGCCGCCAGTGTACTGGTAGGCGATTTTCTCTATACCCGCTCGTTCGAGATGATGGTGGATATCAACCGGATGCGGGTCATGGAAGTGCTCGCCCACGCCACCAACCTGATTGCCGAGGGTGAAGTCCTGCAGCTGCTCAATTGCAACGACCCGGACACCACCGAAGAGAAGTATCGCGAAGTCATCCTGCGCAAGACCGCCACCCTGTTCGAGGCCGGCGCCCGGCTCGGCGCGGTGCTGGCGGATGCCACACCGGAGCAGGAGCAGGCGATCGCCGATTACGGTCTGCATCTGGGCATCGCTTTCCAGATAATTGATGACGCCCTCGACTACAGCACCTCCAGCGAGGAGATCGGCAAGAATATCGGCGACGACCTGGAAGAGGGAAAACCGACCCTGCCGATTCTGCGGGCCATGCAGGTCGGCACCCCGGAACAGCGCGCCACCCTGCGGAAAATTATCGAAGAGGGTGGCCGGGAACATATACAAACTGTCATGTCGGCCATTGAATCCACCGATGCGATCGAGTACACTGCGCGCCTCGCCGCGGAGGAAGCCGACAAGGCCAAACAAGCCCTGGAAGCGATTCCCGAATCTCCCTTCCGCGACGCACTCGCCGCGCTGGCTGAATTTTCCGTCAGGCGCAGGAGTTAAAACGATTACGGGGTGTAGCTCAGCCTGGTAGAGCACTGCCTTCGGGAGGCAGGGGCCGGAGGTTCGAATCCTCTCACCCCGACCAGACACATTCAGGCCTGCATCAGCAGGCCTTTTTGTTGCGCGCTATCCGGGCACTCCGGGGTATCACACGATCACCAGCCGGCAAGCACACCCGATACCACCGTCATGCTCCGGCTCGCCCGCAACAGGGCCACGTCGACCCGTTGCCGTTGTTGCTCGCGGCATCCAAACCAAAACCCTGCGCCGCCACATTGGCCGTAAAGCGGGTATAGGCGTCAGCTTAAATCCGTCGAAAAACCCAGCCACACCCCGATTTTGCGTTATTTGTCCTATTTTTCCACCCAAGTTGCGCTGTCGCACCGGTTATTGCCTTGTTAACGCTATCAAAGGCCCTGCGGATCATCTTAAATCTCACCACTGCGCTTAGTCAGACAAGCCCCGGAGGTGGAGAATGAAAAGTATAAAAATCGGTTGCCGTAATCTGGTGCCAGCACTCATGTTGCTCCTCTTTGCATCAACGACGATCGCTGCCCCCAGGGTCGTGGTTACTATCCCGCCGCTCCACTCCCTGGTCAGCGGCCTGATGACAGGGGTGGCTGAACCGGCACTCCTGATGGAGAGTACCGAGATCAACCAGGGCGGCTTGACCCCGGCCCAGAAGCTGCAGCTGATCTCCGCCGATATGGTGATCTGGGTGGGTGCCGGCCTGGAAAAACAGATAGCCACCACTGTACAGAACGAATTCCCGGCCGTAGACCGGAACATGTACGCCATATCCAACCACCTCCCCCTGCTACCCAAATCAGCGGATGTCGCCGGCCAGTTGCTGATGCCCGAGGCCCGCCAGGATTACAGTGACCTGGGTTTCTGGGCAGACCCGAAACTGGCCGCCATGGCAGTACGTCACATTACCCCAAAGCTGGTTCAACTGGATCCGGACAATGCCGACGCCTACCTGGAAAACGAACTGAAATTGCTCGCCCGACTCAAGGAAATGGGCCGGCAGCTGGCCGAGACGCTGGCCCCCTATCGTGGATCGCTGGGTATCAACGATTCGGTGCCCACTTATCTGGCATGGCGCTACCATCTGCATGGCAGCCAGCAGATCACGCTCGCCAGCGCCGACACCACTGCGCACCACATCGCCGGTTGCCAGAACTTTGTAAAAGTAGGCCAGGTCCAACCGGACCCCGACACGTCGGACATCTACGGCAGCAACCTTAAACCGGGCGAGGAGCTCTATTTCCAGATGATGCAACGCCAGGCCCGCTTTATCACCGGATGCAGCCAGCAGGCGAAACGAGTGGCCGGTCGCACAGCCGGGCCAATCACACAACCCAGGGTTGCCCAAAGATAACTGCTTCCAAGTCTGCTCATTGCCACCGGCGGTCCTCGCCGGTTTTTTTTGCCCCAGATCATCCGAAAGGGAAATCAACAGGATAAAAAATAATCCAGCGACAGCCGCCCCCGGCCAGATAGTTGCCAAAGAAACCATTTTATTTACAGGGTATTAACCCGTCACCCTGCATGACCGGCGGTCTTCGCAAAGCCTGGAAAAGACCACGAAGTAAGCACTAACACGCCTTCAAACCCCTTTTTTGTGCGATTCTTTCTGTTAAATGCAGATCCTGATAGGTCGATAGGCCGCCATACAACTTAAGTCAATTCATCAACACCCGATACCCGATACAATTCCTATTTGATCTGATCAATGCATCCAAGCTACCCTCTAGATGGTTCAAGGTTTACCTCTGGATGACGCTATATTGAACAGCCTTGATTACTTTTTATCAGGCCGGGCCCATCGACGGCGATGAGCACCTAAGACACGGCTCCACCTGTACCGGCACTACCGCAATAGCTGCCAGGACGGTCCATCAATAAATCAGCGATAAACGGATGCGCTGAACCGTCCCAGCAAGAAGAATTAATCTAGGGCAATTCATATCAACGACCCGATAGAGCTGCCCCTCGACAGGCCGATTTGCACTGAATGAAACCCGAACTGAGTCACACCAACCGACACGAAAGCAGTAAGTCCGGTGTAAAGATCGTAAAAATTGTCCTGATCTACGCGCTGCTCTCCATGATCTACATCCTGTTTTCCGATGCCCTGGTGAGCAGGCTGTTCGCCACCCCGGAAAGCATCAGCATCGCCAGCACCCTCAAAGGCTGGCTGTTCGTGCTGGTAACCTCACTACTGCTCTACCTGCTCATGACCCGCTTGGTGGGCCAGATCGCCAGTACCACGCAACGCAGCCAGGCCTTGCAGGCAGACCGCATCCGCACCCTCAGGCTGTTGAACTCAATTACCGAAAACTCGAGCGACGCCATATTTATCAAAGACCTGGAGGGGCGTTACCTGGTGGTCAACCCGGCCCTGGCCAAACTGCTCGGCAAGCCGATGGAGAAGATCATCGGGCAAAATGATTTCCAGCTGTTTCCAGACCATTTAGCCCAGGCCTACCGTGAAGATGACCGCGTCATCCTGGAGTCGGGGGAGACCAGAACCTTTCACGAGTCCCTGATCACCGGGGAGCAGACCCTGCCCTACCTGACGACCAAGGGCCCATTGATCATAGAAGGCAAGATTGAGGGTGTTTTTGGCATCGCCCGGGATATATCCCAGCTCAAACAGGCCGAAGATGAGATAAGGGAGGGGCTGCGCAGCATACAGGCGCAAGAAGTCGAACTGCAGGCGCTGTTTCAGGCATTGCCGGACATCTACTTCAGGATGGCCCCGGATGGCACCGTTCTGGACTATCGGACGCAAAACATTGCCGAGCTCTATGCCAAGCCAGAGACTTTTCTGGGGCGGCCAATCGGGGATGTTTTACCGGAATACCTGGCGGACCTGCTGAATGAGCGCATCCGGCAGGCCTGCCAAACCGAAGAGATGCAGGTGTTCGAGTATGACCTGGCTGTCGCCGGGGTGGAGCACCACTACGAAGCCCGCCTGATTCTGCTGCCCGATAAAGAGCAGCTGATCCTTATTATCCGCAACATCTCCGTTCAATACCGGGCACGGCAGGAGTTGGTCTTGAGCGAACAGCGGTTTCGTTCCTTCTTTGAACAGGCGGCTGTGGGCGTCGCCCTGATCGATTCCAGAACCGGGCGTATTTTGCGTATCAACCAGTGCTACTGTGACATCGTCGGTTACAGCAGCGAGGAGATGACCAGCGGCAAGACCTTCCGGCAGATCACCCATCCCCAGGATCATCAACGGGACGAAAACAACCTGCACCTGATGCTGGCGGGCGAGGTAAGCCAGTTCGAGATGGAAAAACGTTACATCCACCGGGATGGCTCCATCATCTGGTGCAACCTCACCGTATCCCCGACCTGGCAATCTGGCGAAGAGCCGACCAATCACATTGCGGTGGCCGTCGATATCACCAAACGCAAACAGGCGGAAGCTGCCCTGCAGGAGAGCGAGGAGCAACTGCGCACCCTGATCAACGCCACTCCGGACATCATCTGTTTCAAGGATGGAGAGGGGCGCTGGCTGCAGGCCAACGACGCCGATCTGGAGCTGTTTGCCCTGACTGGCGTGGACTACCGGGGCAAGACAGACTCCGAACTGGCTGACTTCACCGCGCCCATGTACCGAAATGCATTTCTTGCCTGCGAAGAGAGCGACGAAAAGGCATGGCAGCACGGCGCTACGTTGCGCTGTGAAGAGGCCATTCCCAGAATGGATGGGACTACGGCCATCTACGATGTCATTAAGGTCCCGCTCCGCGGTGATGACGGCTCACGCCATGGACTGATTATCCTGGGACGGGATATTACCGATCGAAAACGGGTGGAACAGCAACTGGCACTGGCCAATGCCGAGTGGACCCAGGCCATGGATCAGTTCGATGACTCCGTCTACCTGCTGGACACCCAGTTGCGGCTGTTAAAGGCGAACAGGGCGTTCTATGAGATGGCCGGCCTGGAGCCTGAACAGAGCCTGGGCCAAACCATCACTGACCTGATGCACCCGGACGGGGGCGCAGGTGCCTGCCCCATCTGCAGCAAACTGATAGCCGGAGAGGAATGCGTCTTCACCCTGGATGAGGACGACACGCTCAATCCGGACGAAAAACCCATCGAGGTCAAGATAAAACAGCTGCACGATAAATCGGGCGACAGTACCGGCATGCTGATCAGCCTGCATGACCTGAGCCATTCCCGGAAAATTGAAGAGCGGCTGCGTCTCGCCGCCAGCGTGTTCGAAAACACCGATGAGGGCGTCATCATCACCGACCCCAGTGCCAGGATCCTGGATGTCAATAAGGCCTTCACCCGTATCCAGGGCTACACACGGGACGAAGTGATCGGCCAGAATCCCCGCATATTCAAGTCGGGCCACCATGACCAGAGTTTCTATCGGGACATGTGGCGCACCCTGACCGAGACCGGTCACTGGCGTGGCGAGATGTGGAACCGCCGCAAGAACGGCGAGCTGTTCCCCAAGTGGCAGACCATCAACCAGGTGCTGGACGCCAACGGGAACCTGACCCACTACGTGGGTATCTTTGCCGACATCACCCATATAAAACAGTCCCAGGAGAAGCTGGATCACCTGGGTCACCATGACGCCCTGACCGATCTGCCCAATCGCCTGCTGCTGAATGAACGGCTGGAGCAGGCGGTCAAGCACGCAGAGCGCCACAACTCCCTGCTGGCGGTAATCTTCCTGGATCTGGATAACTTCAAGCACATCAACGACAGCCTGGGCCATCCGGTAGGGGACCAACTGCTGCAAGCGGTATCGCGAAAACTGCTGGAGGCAACCCGACAAGACGATACCGTGGCACGCATCGGCGTGCGACGAGTTCGTGCTGCTACTGGAAGATATCGGCAAGCCGGAGAACGCCGGCATCGCGGCGGAGAAGCTGACCGCCATATTTACCCAGCCGTTCCAGCTGGCAGAGCACTCCATTCGTATCACGGCCAGTCTCGGTATCTGTATCTGCCCACAGGATGGCGAAGACCCCAACACCCTGTTGCGCAACGCCGACTCGGCCATGTACCGGGCCAAGGAGGAGGGGCGCAACACCTACCAGTTCTACACCGAAGAGCTGACCCGCAACGCCTTCGAACGGGTGCTGCTGGAAAACAACCTGCGCCAGGCAATTGACGAGAAGCAGCTGCGGCTGCTTTATCAACCCCAATACGATCTGCAGAGCGGCCAGGTTATCGGCCTGGAAGCCCTGCTGCGCTGGATTCACCCGGAACTGGGTACCATCTCGCCCGCCAAGTTCATTCCCCTGGCAGAGGAGTCCGGGCTCATTCACCCGATTGGGGAGTGGGTACTCAGAACCGCCTGTGAGCAGGGCCAGCAGTGGCAACAGCAGGGCCTCGACTTTGGCCGCATCGCGGTCAATATCGCCGGTCCGCAGCTGCAGCGCGGCAACCTGGTCAACGAAGTGATGCGGGTACTGGAAGAGACCCGCCTGCAGACCGACCGGCTGGAACTGGAGGTGACGGAGAGCTTTATCATGCAGCAGGGCGGCTCCGCCATTCCCCAGTTGCAGGCACTGCGTGACCTGGGACTGACCCTGGCGATCGATGACTTCGGTACCGGCTACTCCTCACTCAGCTACCTGAAACAGCTGCCGATCCACAAACTGAAGATCGACCAGTCATTCGTGCGCGATATACCCGGCGACCGCAATGACATGGCCATAGCGGATGCCATTATCGCCATGGGCAAGAGTCTGGGCCTTACCGTCATTGCCGAAGGCGTGGAGACCGAGGCACAGGCCAGCTTCCTGAAACAGACCGGTTGCCAGGAGGGTCAGGGCTTCCTCTACAGTAAACCGGTCTCAGCGGACGTGATTGAGCTGATGCTTACCAGTGGCTACACCCGGCTCGACCAGTTGGTGGGGCAGCACGCCGCCCTGTCGGATAACCCCCTGGGCTGATTACTCCCCGGACCTGCTGACGTAACGGCCAGGATCCGGGTAACGATCGGCCGGTGCGGGCCCGTGATCTCAGGGTGGCCGGGCTAGAAATGGATCATTTCACCCAGGGTCGGAATGGAGGCATCCCAGTTAAACTCCTCCACGAACCGTTTCTGCAGGGCGAGCATGCTGTCACTCTCGCCATGCACCAGGTAGAGGCGCGGCATGGCTTTGCGCATATGGCCGGCCCACTCCAGTAATTGGGACTGGCCGGCATGGGCGGAGAAACCACCCAGGGTGTGAATCTGGGCCTTCACGGCTATCTCGCTGCCAAGAATCTTCACCTTCTTCACCCCGTCCACCAGCAGTCGGCCGAGGGTACCCCGGGCCTGGAAACCGGCGATGATCAGGTGGGTATTCTTGCGCCACAGGTTGTACTTCAGGTGGTGACGGATACGCCCACCGTGACACATACCGCTGCCGGCAATAATAATGGCGCCGCCGGCAATCTTGTTCAGCGCCATCGACTCCTCCACGCTGCGGGTAAAGCGCAGGATGGGCAGCCACTGCTGCCAGTCGTGGGTCATGATCTCCCGGAATTCCGGGTCATCCTTGTTGAACAGACGGGTGTTCCGCTCATAGATCTCGCTGATACTGGTGGCCATCGGACTGTCGATGTAGATGTTGTTCTGCTTCAACTGCCCGGCATGGTAGAGCTGCCCCAGGTGATAGATCAGATCCTGGGTACGGCCCACGGCAAAGGAAGGGATCAGCACATTGCCACCGCTTTCGGCCGCCTCATCCAGCGCCCCACGAAACTCGTTCAGCGTCTGTTCCAGCGGCTGGTGATCCCGGTTGCCGTAGGTGGATTCCAGTAGCAGCAGGTCGGCCTCGGTAATGATGGCCGGATCCCGCATCAGGGGCGCCTGGCTGTTCCCCAGATCGCCCGAGAACACCAGTTTGCGGGTGTCGCCCTTGTCATCGAACCAGAGCTCCACAATGGCGGATCCCAGAATATGCCCCGCCTCCCGGAAACAGAGCCGGATACCGGGCAGGATCTCGGCCATATCGCCGTAAGCCAAGCCCTGGCACAGCCCCAGTTCCAGCTCCACATCCGCCATATTGAAAAGCGGTTCAATGGCCTTTTTGCCGGCCCGGGCGCGGCGCTTGTTCTCCCACTCGGCGTCCTTCTCCTGCAGGAAAGCGGCATCCTTGTGCATGGTAGGCAGCAGCGCCTGGGTCTGCCGGGTCATATAGATCGGACCGCGATAACCCTGCTTGGCCAACAGGGGCAGCATACCGGAGTGATCCAGGTGGGCGTGGGAGATGACAACCGCATCAATATCCGCCACGTCAAACGGGAAATGCTCCCCGTTGTGCTCGGCTGTGTCGGTCTTTTTTCGTTTGCCGCCCTTCTTCCCGTTGCTGTTTTCGCCCTGCAACATGCCGCACTCCAGCAGTAACTGCTGTTGCCCGTTTCTGATCAGGTAGCAGGAACCGGTTACCCGTTGTGCTGCACCCAGAAATGTCAGTGTCGTCATGTATCCGCCTAGGGTCGTTGACCAAGAACCAAAACCATTTAAAACAATCTTATACGAGATACCCGTCGTCGTCTGACAACCCGGTCCACTTGTTGACGCCTGTCAATCCGTTCCGGCGGCAGTTGTATCATGATTCAAGTAAGCCGTTTTTAGGCCGCGTACGGAAACCACCAATCTGACCAGTGACACTGAACATGACTATCGATAACAAACTGAAAAAGAGCATGGAACCCGAAGTATCCACCCATTGGCATGCCATACCGGTAGCCGACGCCTTCCGGGCGTTGTCCAGCCGTGAACAGGGCTTGAACGCCACGGAAGTGGCGCAGCGCCTGGAACAGTATGGACCCAACCGGCTCAACCCACCGGCCGCGCGCAGTGCACTGGTGCGATTTCTTGAGCAGTTCCAGAATGTATTGATCTACGTCCTGCTGGTGGCCGGGGCGGTCACCACCGCCATGGGGCATTTCGTCGATTCCGGGGTTATTTTCGGTGTTGTGATCATCAATGCGATTATCGGTTTTATCCAGGAAGGCAAAGCCGAACGGGCACTGGAAGCGGTTCGCAACATGCTGTCACCCCAGGCCATGGTGATCCGGGATGGCAAGCGCTTTACCCTGCCGGCGGACCAGATCGTCCCGGGCGACCTGGTCTTTATCCAGTCCGGCGACCGGGTACCGGCCGATCTGCGGCTGATCAATATCCGCAACCTGCGTGTCGACGAGGCGATGCTGACCGGTGAGTCGCTGCCGGTGGAAAAGGGTGTCGAGCCGGTGGCTGCCGATGCATCCCTGGGGGATCGTGACTGCATGGCCTATTCCGGCACGCTGGTCACCTTCGGCCAGGGAACCGGCCTGGTGGTGGCCACCGGCGAACAGAGTGAGATCGGCCGAATCAGCACCCTGCTGGCCAACGTGCAGGTACTCAACACCCCGCTGACCCGGCAGATGGCGCAATTTGCCAGCCGGCTCTCCATCGCGATCCTGGGTATCGCCCTGGTGGCGGCCCTGTTTGGTGTGCTGGTCCATAACAACTCCCTGGAAGAGATGTTCCTGGCCGCGGTCGGGCTGGCGGTAGCCGCCATACCGGAGGGGCTGCCGGCCATTATCACTATCACGCTGGCCATCGGCGTGCAGCGCATGGCCTCCAGGAACGCCATTATCCGGCGTTTGCCGGCGGTGGAGACCCTCGGCTCGGTGAACGTGATCTGCTCGGACAAGACCGGCACCCTGACCCGCAATGAGATGATGGTCCAGTCACTGGTGTTTGCCGAAGCGAGCTTCGAAGTGGAAGGGAACGGCTACGATCCGCACGGCCAGTTCGTTGACCAGGCAGGTAACCCCCTGGATACGACTCATCCCCTGCTGAGCAGCTGCTGCCGGGCAGCCATGCTCTGTAACGACGCCACCCTGACCGAACAGGCGGGTAACTGGAAACTGCATGGTGATCCCATGGAGGGGGCGCTGGTGGTGCTGGGTATGAAGGGGGGCTTTGACCAGTCGTTGCTGCTCGAACAGATGCCGCGAACCGATGTGATCCCGTTTGAATCGGAACACCGTTTCATGGCCACCCTGCATCATGATCACAGCGGCTCGGGTTGTATCTACATCAAGGGGGCGATCGAGGCGATTCTGCCCCGCTGTACCAGCCAGATCACCAGCGAGGGAACGAAACCGATCGATCCGGACTTCTGGGCCGCACAGACCGAGGCCATCGCCGCCCGCGGACAGCGCACCCTGGCCATTGCCATGCGCCCGGTTGACCAGGCACAGCAGGCGCTCACATTCGACGACGTGGCGGGTGAGCTGATACTGATCGGCCTGATCGGCATTGTGGATCCGCCGCGCCAGGAGGCGATTGAAGCGATCGCCCGCTGCTACTCCGCCGGCATCCAGGTCAAGATGATCACCGGGGACCATGTGGCCACGGCCCGGGCCATCGCCGGCAATATGGGGATTCGGGACCCTGACCGTTCACTCACCGGCGCTGACCTGGAATCGATGGATGAGGCACTGCTCAGCCAGAAAGCCCGTGACAACAATGTGTTCGCCCGCACCAGCCCGGAGCAGAAGTTGCGGCTGGTCAAGGCGTTGCAGAGCAATCAGTTGGTAGTGGCCATGACCGGCGATGGGGTCAATGACGCCCCCGCCCTGAAGCGGGCCGATATCGGTGTTGCCATGGGTATCAAGGGCAGTGAAACGGCCAAGGAGTCGGCCGAGATGGTACTGGCGGATGACAACTTCGCCTCCATCGTCAAGGCGATCGAGGAGGGCCGCACGGTCTATGACAACATCAAGAAATCGATCCTCTTCATCCTGCCCACCAATGGCGGCGAGGCGCTGACCATTCTGGCCGCTATCGCCATGGGGCGCATGCTGCCGGTGACCGCCGCCCAGATCCTCTGGGTTAACATGATCACCGCCGTTACCCTGGCGCTCTCCCTGGCATTTGAACCGGCCGAAGCCAATATCATGCAACGCAATCCCCGGGACAGCCGGGATTCGTTACTCTCCCCCTTCATGGTGTGGCGTATCCTGTTTGTCTCGGTGCTCATGGTACTGGCTACATTCGGCCTGTTTATCTGGGAACGGAACAGCGGGGCCAGTATTGAGGTGGCACGCACCGTGGCGGTCAACACCCTGGTGGTGGCGGAGATCTTCTATCTGTTCAACACCCGCTATATAACGGCGCCGATACTCAACCGGAATGGCCTGTTGGGTAACCGTTATGTGCTGATAGCCGTGCTGATCGTCTCCATGTTCCAGTTGCTGTACACCTATCTGCCGGTGATGCAGCTGTTCTTCCATTCGGCACCACTGGATGTGGACGCCTGGTTGCGGATTCTGGCCGCCGGCGTGACGCTGTTCTTTGCGGTGGAGATGGAGAAGTGGGTGGTCAGGCGCTTTTTCCAGTAGCCTTGAAAATCAGGCGGAACCGGTGCTCCGGCACCGGTTCAGGCCGCTGACGAATTACCCAGGTACTCCAACCGGTAACCGTGCTGATAAATCGCTTTCAGCTGCCAGCCATGCTCGGGGGTCAGCTGCAGTTTCTGGCGTAGCCGGCTGACATGGGTATCCACGGTTCGGGTGGCGATATCGGCCGAGATGCCCCAGATATCCTCCAGCAGATGATCCCTGGAGATAATGCGGCCCAGGTTATTGAACAGCATCACGGCCAGTTTGAACTCCCGCTCGGTCAGTTCACAGCGGCGCCCGCCCTGGAGAATTTCACCTTTTTCAACATCAATCGAGATATCGTCAAAAGAGAGCAAGCGCTGCTGACGCTCCCGACTGCCCAGGCGACGCGCCAGGGCGTTGATGCGCGCCAGGGTAACCACCTGGGACGCGGGCTTGACGATATAGTCATCCGCCCCCTGCTCCAGGGCGTGCACAATGTCGGCCTCGGAATCCCGCGCGGTCATAAACAGGACCGGGATGTGCCAGTCGATATGCTTTCTGATCCATCCCAGCACCTCGATACCGGACGAAACAGGCAGTTCCCAGTCGATCATCAGCAGATCGAAACTGCTCCGTTTCAGGGTACGTAGAAAGTCGGCGGCCTCTGTATGGGGATGACAATGATAACCCGCCCCTTCCAACCAGAGCTGAACCACCTTGAGCTGATCCTGATTATCTTCCAATACGGCGATACGCACGGCTGACCTCGCAAACCGGTAACCTGATTAACAGAGAGATTTCCACCTATCTTATCACTTCACAGGGTGCGCAGGCTAAGCCGCCCAGGCAATATCCCGGTTAGTAGTTATAGCCGGACTCTTCGTGACTGACGATATCCAGCCCCTGTATCTCCTGTTCCTCGGTCACGCGCAAACCACCGGTCAACAACGCCACTCCCCGCAGAATCAGGTAGGAGGCCAGGGCGGTAAACAGAATAGTCACCAGCACACCGGTCAGCTGAACCCCAAACTGGCCGCCCATGCTGTCGATCCCGTCGGCGAAGCCAAAACCGCTGAACAGCCCCAGATCAGGCGACGAAAAAAGCCCGGCCAACAGGGTTCCCATGATGCCGCCAATACCGTGCACCGGAAACACATCCAGTGAATCATCGATCTTCAGCACCCGCTTGATAAATTGTGTGGCCCCAAAACAGACGCTCCCCGCCAGCAGGCCGATGATCAACGCGCCACCCGGGCCCACAAACCCGGAAGCCGGGGTGATGGTGCCCAGTCCCGCCACCATACCGGTCACCGCCCCCAGCACGCTCGGTTTGCCAAATTTTTTCCATTCGATCATAGACCAGGTCATGGCACCTGTTGCCGCGGCGATATGGGTGGCCAGCATGGCCATGGCCGCGTCCCCATTGGCCGCCAGCGCACTGCCACCATTAAACCCAAACCAGCCAACCCAAAGCATGCCGGCCCCCGTGACGGTCATCGGCAGGTTGTGCGGCGGCATGGCAGTGGTGGGGAAGCCCTTGCGCGGACCCAACACCAGCGCCGCCACCAGGGCCGCGACACCGGCGGTAATGTGCACCACCACACCACCGGCAAAATCGTACAGCCCCATCTGCTGCAGCCAGCCGCCGCCCCAGACCCAGTGTGTCACCGGGACGTACACCAGCAACAACCAGAAGCAACTGAACAGCAGCATGGCCGAGAAACGCATGCGTTCGGCATAGCCGCCGATAATCAGCGCCGGCGTAATCACGGCAAAGGTCATCTGAAACAGCATGAAGAGTGATTCCGGGATATCGCCCACCAGTGATTCCCGGCCGATACCGGCCATCATCACCTTGCTGAAATCGCCAATCCAGCTGTTACCTTCACCAAATGCCAGGCTGTAGCCCAGGATCAACCAGAGGATCGATGCCGCACCGGCTATCGCAAAGCAGTGCATCAGCACCGAGAGCACATTCTTGGTTCTCACCAGCCCCCCGTAGAACAGGGCCAGGCCGGGCAGGGTCATGAACAGCACCAGGGCTGTTGATGTGAGTATCCAGGCGGTGTTTGCGTCATTCAGTCCCGCCTCAGCCGCCTGCACCAGGCCAGGCAACAGACCCGACAGAGACAGAACCCATAGTGATTTTCTCATTTTCCCCACTCCAAGTATTAAGCACGGCTATCTCGTCGAGGACTGTCGCAAATCCAGGGCGGATCACCGTGAACGGAATTTCCGGCCGTTGTTGCACGATCCATGCCCAGAAATAAACATATGTATAAACAATGAGTTAGATATATGGCGCCCCAAAAACAGGCGATGACTGCACAGTTAGGGAGCGAACCACCCCGATCGACGCACCAGGAGTGTGCATGGAGCCAGTCTGGTGCAGGGAAGAAAAGACGGGCCCGTCAAAAGGGCTCGGGATCGGGGTGACAACATCCGGTAAGGCAGTTTTGCGCCCAAAAGTACCCCGACGATGGGTGGCGGCGTATTCCACGCAAAAAAAACCGCCCAGTGAGGGCGGTTACAAGTCAGACTTATTGCCTGAAGCGGAGTCCTAAACGAACAAACGTACACGTCAATCGCTGATGCCGACTACACAGCATTGGCATCACTAGTAAAGACCCGGCTGAGGGCAAAAAGTTTCCAGGCATCCGATTAATTCAGACAGCCGGCCCCTTTTTCAACGAATGTGGTGCCTGCACGCCGGGGCTGCTCGATTCTGTGTTACAAAGGGTGTGGCTATAAGAAAAACAGAGGATAACGGCTTATGAATCGTAACAACATCTGTAAACTTTTTGCCCTGGCCGCACTGATCCTGGTGCCCCTGTTCCAGCCGCTGAACGCCGGCTGGGATCCCCGCAAAGAGAGCGGTGTGAGCAAAACCAACACCGGTAACCGGGAAGTTGACGAGGCGATCTACCGACTCAAGGCCAGGGACCCCGGCCTGAAACTCTTCTTCAGCAAGGCCTACGGCTATGCCGTATTCCCCACGGTGGGCAAGGCGGGCCTGGGATTGGGCGGAGCCTATGGGGAAGGCGAGGTGTATCGCCAGGGACGCTTCATTGGCACCTCCACCCTCACCCAGTTGACGATCGGGCTTCAGCTGGGCGGCCAGGCCTATACCGAAATTATCTTTTTCAAGGACAAACGCGCCCTGGATGATTTCACCAGCGGAAATTTTGAGTTCAACGCCCAGGCATCCGCCGTGGCGGTCACGGCCGGTGCCTCCGCCGATGCGGATTATGATAATGGCGTGGCCATCTTCACCCTGCCCAAAGGCGGCCTGATGTACGAGGCCAGCGTTGGCGGGCAGAAATTCAGCTATGAGCCGGGTCGTTAAACAGCGCCCCCCAGCACCCGGTCGGCAATCAGGCCGGATGTAAAAAAGCCCCGCGACAGTCGCTGTCGCGGGGCTTTGCTATGTGGTGGCTACGGGTGGAATTGAACCACCGACCTACGGGTTATGAGTCCGTCGCTCTAACCGACTGAGCTACGTAGCCAGAAGGCGGGGAAATATACCGGGGCTTCCGCCAGCTGTCAATTCCAAACGTGCATCTAATGGCAAAAATTGTTCAGCCAGCGGCGAAGTGGCCGGTTAACCGGCACACGGCGGTGCCATAAACCCCATCAGACGTTGAAACGGAAGTGGATTACGTCGCCATCCTGAACCACATAATCCTTCCCTTCCAGGCGCAGTTTGCCAGCCTCCTTGGCCCCCTGCTCGCCCTGGCAGGCGATGAAATCCTCATAGGAGATCACCTCGGCGCGAATGAACCCCCGCTCGAAATCGGTATGGATCACACCAGCCGCCTGGGGGGCCGTGGCACCCACGGGAATGGTCCAGGCCCGCACCTCTTTTACACCGGCGGTAAAATAGGTCTCCAGCCCCAACAGGCTGTAACCGGCACGCACCACCCGATCAAGCCCCGGCTCCTCCAGGCCCATGTCGGTCAGGAACTCCTGGCGCTCCTCGTCGTCCAGTTCCGCCAGCTCGGCCTCGATCGCGGCGCACACCGGCACCACACCGGCGCCCTCGCGCTCCGCCAGCTCCTGCACTGCGCTCAGCATGGGGTTATCGACAAAGCCATCATCGGCCACGTTGGCGATATAGAGCGTCGGTTTGATGGTCAGCAGGTGCAGATCCCGCAGGGCCAGTTTCTGGTCTTCATCCAGGGACATGGAGCGCACCGGCTCGCCTGAATCCAGGTGCGCCTTGACCGCTTCCAGCAGCTCCTTAAGTGACAGGACCTGTTTATCGCCGGTTCTGGCCTGCTTGACCGCCTTCAACAGCGCTTTGTCCATCGACTCCATATCGGCCAGGGCCAGTTCGGTATTAATGATCTCGATATCCGATAACGGGTCGATTTTGCCCGCCACGTGTACCACGTCATCATTTTCAAAACAGCGCACCACATGGCAGATGGCGTCTGTCTCCCGGATATTGGCAAGGAATTTATTACCCAACCCCTCCCCTTTGGAGGCACCTTCCACCAGCCCGGCGATATCGACAAACTGCATGGTGGTCGGGATGATATTCTGCGGCTTGACGATCTTGGCCAGCTCTTTCTGCCGGGGATCGGCAACCGGCACCACGCCCACATTGGGATCGATGGTGCAAAAAGGATAGTTTTCAGCCGCAATGGTGGCTCGTGTCAATGCATTGAAAAGAGTCGATTTGCCCACATTCGGCAAGCCGACGATGCCACATTTAAAACCCATGCTGTGTCGCCCCAACAGAAAAAGGGCAAGGATAGGGTAATTGGCTACGAGTTGCCAGCCCGCGCCGCCGGTTTATCGATGGCAAAGGCCGCACAGCGTAGGGTTGAGGGACGCCTGTCAGGTCCGGGCATCCCGATTCCCGTCCACCCCGATACGTTTCAGCAGTTCCTGGGCAAGCTGCCTGAAATCAGCCGCTGAGCGGCTGTTGGGACGGTATTCGAATACCGTCCTGCCAGCGCGCCGGGCCTGGTCGATCAGTGCCGACTGGCAGATGACAGATTTGAAAAAATGCTCGGGGGCCAGACTGGAAAACCGGGAGGCTGCGGGCCCGGTCAACCGGCGGCGCTGCGGTATACGGTTCAGCAGGACAGTATAATCCAGCGACTGTTCTCTGGCGGCGCAAAACTGCCGAACAGTCTCCAGCAGATTGGGCAACGCCGCCGCTCCCGCGTCATCACCGGTCACCGGCATCAGTACCATGTCCACGCCCAACAGCACATTGGCCGTTAATGCCCCGGACCGGGCCGGGCAGTCAAATACCATGATCGATGGATCGGTCGCCCTGCTGCTGATGGCCCGCCGTAGCAGCAGACCGCCTTCCGGGTCGGATGGTCGCTCCTGCTCAAACGCCGACAGTCCGGCTCCCGCCGGGACCAGGCGCAGGGTGTCCCGGGTACTAATGGCCACCGCATCGAGCGTTGCAGCCCCCTGCAACACCTGGTCGATACCCTGTGTGGGAGGCCTGAACAGGCCCAGTCCCGCCGACAGATCGCCGGCAGGATCCAGATCCACCAGCGTCACCGGGTTACCGGCCAGCGACAGGGCGTGGCCGAGATTGATCGTGATGGCCGTTTTACCGGCACTTTTCTGGTCATTGAAAACGGCAATGCTATACATGTTTAACCCATGTTAACCCTACCGATTGGCCGCCCTGCAGAAATGCAGCGACAGCATCGCAGAACGGCTGAACGGCCATCACCGGGAGGAACGCCCGGATCACGCCGTTTCAGCCAGGCGCTTCCTTACCCCCTCCAGCAGCTGGGTCAGGTCGTTCAATGGTTTCAGATAGACATGCTCATCCTTGATGCCCAGCCGCTTCAGTTGGTCGCTGAGAGAGAACTCCACCGACCCGGTATGAATCAGGAAACGCAACTCGGGTTCTATCTGGCTCGCTTTGGCGATGAAGATATCGCCACTCTCCCCGGACAAACGCATGTCCACGATGGCCAGGTCAAATCCCTCATGCTGCAATCGCTCCAGGGCATCTTCTGCACTCTCTGCCGATTCAACCCGATAGTCGTAATCTTCCAGAAACGCGCACAGACTCTCCCGGATGGAGACCTCGTCATCGATCACAAGAATGCGGCCTGACTCAGACAAGACCCACCCCTCCGCTGGTACAACGCCGCTCGGCCACGAACGCCTCGAACTCATCCACCGGTAACGGCTTACTGAAGTAGTAGCCCTGGTAGCGCTTACAGCCCTTGTCCCGAAGGAATTTCAACTGTCCCCGGGTCTCCACGCCCTCGGCAACCACGTCCAGGCCCAGATGGTCGGCCATGGAGATGATGGTCTCCACAATGGCCGCGTTGCTCTCGTCCTCCAACACCTCTTCGACAAAGCTCCGGTCAATTTTCAGGATATCCAGCGGCAGTTTCTTCAGATAGGCCAGCGACGAATACCCGGTGCCAAAATCATCAATGGAAATTTTCACCCCCAGCGCCTTGAAAGAGGCCATCTTCTCCACTGTATCGGCCACATTATCGATAACTACGCCCTCGGTCAGTTCCAGACCCAGTTTGCGGGGATCCGCGCCGGTGTCGGCCAAAATCCGTTCCACCCGCTCGGGGAAGTCCGGCTGGCGGAATTGCCATGGACTCACATTGATCGCGATATGCTTCAGCAGCGTCCCGATCTCCGCGCCGCTCCACCGGGTGATGAGGCGGCAGGCGGTGCGCAGCACCCAGTCGCCAATGGGCAGGATCAGGCCGGTCTCCTCGGCCACCGGGATAAAACGATCAGGCATGATCATGCCGTGCTCCGGGTGCTCCCAGCGCAGCAAGCCCTCCGCACCAAACACGTTGCCATCGCTGTCGATCTGCGGCTGGAAATAGAGGCGGAGCTGATTGTGCGCAATGGCCAGGCGCAGATCCTTCTCCAATCCCAGTCGCTCATCCGCCTCCTCCTGCATGTCAGGCAGGAAGAACCGTATGGTATTCCGGCCCGATGACTTGGCCCGATACATGGCGGTATCACTATGCTTCAACACCGCATCGGCGTCCTCTTCCTGTATCGGAAACAGGGTGATACCGATACTGGGGGTGATGTAGAGCTCGTGGTCCCGGATAAGTACCGGAAAGGACAATATCTGCATGATCCTGTCCGCGATCGCCTGGGCCTTTCTTTGCGTCTCCGGGATATTCCGGCCCAGATCCGTTAGCAGCACCACAAACTCATCGCCACCAATTCTGGCCACGGTATCGCCGTCCCCAAGTACCCCCGCCAGCCGCTCGGAGACCTCGCACAACAGTTGATCGCCAACGCCGTGACCCAGTGAATCATTGATGGTTTTAAAGCGGTCCAGATCGATCAGCAGCAGGGCGCCTGAATAGCCGTGACGCCGGGAACGGTTAAGCGCCAGGTCCAGGCGCTCCAGTAACAGGCTCCTGTTTGGCAGATCAGTCAGGATGTCATAGTACGCCTGATGCTCTATCTTCGCTTCCGCCTGCTTGCGCTCGGTGATATCCCGAAACACGCCGTAGATACGCCCTTTTTCGGTCGATGAGGCCTCGCGGGTTGCACTGATGGCACAAGGTCGTTTGGAACCATCCCGTTCCAGCAACAGGACTTCGAAGTCGCTCACCATGCCGGACTGCTCCAGACGGGCCAGCAGACTGTCATAGTGGGCCGGATCCGCAAAGAAGTCCCAAAACAGACGTCCCAGCAGCTCTTCCCGCTGATAACTCAGATTGGCAGCAACAGAGGGGGACAACTCCTCAATGACGCCATTCAGGTCGATCTGGAAATAGACATCGGTAAGGCTGTCAAATATGGAGCGGTACTTCTCCTCGCTCTGTTTCAGCTGCCGGTTGGCCTCCTGCATCTCTTCATTGGCACGCCGCAGCTCTTGTGTCCGCTTCTCAACCTGCTCTTCAAGGTGCTGCTGGTAGGCGCGATTCTCCTGCATCAGCCGACTGCGTTCCAGGTTCCGTTTGACGGCATGCAGCACCACCGAAAGATCCTGCACCGGCTTGAGCATGTAATCCCAGGCACCCAGGCGCAGGGCCTGGATGGCATCATCAATAACGCCGGTACCGGATACAACAATAATCGGAGTGTCGGGCGAGTGGCTTACGACATGGTTCAGAACCTGAAGTCCGTCCACTTCGGGCATACGCAGATCGACCAGAACCAGGTCTGGATTATGCGATTCAAACAGCTCTATGCCGACCCGGCCATTCTCGGCTTCCAAGACCTTGTAACCGTAATCTTCAAGGTAAAGGTGGAAGCTCTCTCTGATTGCCGGTTCATCATCAATCGTCAGGATTGTGGCGGCGCCCAGCTCACGAGTCATGAAAGACGCCCCGAAGATGTCCGTCTCCTTGTCAGCTCATTTGCCGAGATGATGCTTGTACAGATCAAAATGCGTATCCCCAAGGTCTTCCCACAACCCAACTGATCACGGGAAAACAGCATGTTTTTTTAATCAGCCAGTGCAGCTGCCGGCGTGGTGCCATAACACGGGACCGAAACCAACAACGCAATACACCATCATATCTCGATCCCGTGAACAAAATCTTTAGGGATTTTAACACCCATTCCCTCGCAAGGCACAAATAAGCAACTGATAGCATCAAATGATAGCCGAACGACGGCAGCTCGCCGAGAGGAGGTTAACAGTATGCTCCAGCAGTCCCCCCAGCACCGGCTTAAGTGCGGAAAAAGTCGGTCGCCAGCCCCTGAACCGGGCGGGACAATCGCGTATGGAACCCTGCCCGCCCAAAACCGTTGGCAAAAAAAAGGCCGGGCGATGGTAACCACCGCCCGGCCTGCTTGGGTGTCGCTGATTATTTCTTTCTCTCCAGCGTCTCCTTGATCACCTCTTCGGCCACATTCTTGGGGCACGGCAGATAGTGGGAGAACTCCATCGAGAACTGGCCACGACCGGAAGTCATGGTACGCAGATCGCCAATGTAGCCAAACATCTCGCTCAGCGGTGCCTCGGCCTTGATACGTACGCCGGTCGGCGCGGTATCCTGGGACTTGATCATGCCGCGACGACGATTGAGATCGCCAATCACGTCACCCACATGATCTTCCGGCGTGTAGACATCCACCTTCATGATCGGCTCGATCAGCTGGGGCGCTGCCTTGGGTATGGACTGCCGGTAGGCACCCTTGGCGGCAATTTCAAACGCAACAGCCGAGGAATCAACCGCGTGGAAAGCACCATCCACCAGGGTCACCTTCACATCCAGGCAGGGGAAGCCGGCCAGTACACCTTTCTCCATACTGTTGGCAAAGCCCTTCTGGATAGCAGGCCAGTACTCCTTGGGTACGTTACCACCCACAACCACAGACTCGAACTGGAAGCCACTGCCAGGCTCTCCCGGCTCGATGATGTAGTCGATTTTACCGAACTGACCGGAACCACCGGACTGCTTCTTGTGGGTGTAGCTGTCTTCGACACGCTGGGTGATGGTTTCGCGATAGGCCACCTGCGGCTTACCAACGCTCACATCCACACCATGGGTGCGGCGCAGAATATCGATTTTGATATCCAGATGCAGCTCACCCATACCCTTCAGGATGGTCTCGCCACTCTCTTCGTCAGTCTCGACATAGAAGGAGGGATCCTCCTGAACCATCTTGTTCAGGGCAATACCCATCTTCTCAACGGCAGCCTTGTCCTTCGGGGTAATGGAGATGGCGATAACGGGATCCGGGAATACCATCGGTTCCAGGGTAGCCGGGTCTTTCGGATCACACAGGGTGTGACCGGTTTTGACATTCTTCATGCCCACGACAGCAACAATGTCACCCGCCTGTGCCCGGGTCAGTTCCTGACGGGATTCCGCGTGCATCTCCACGATACGGCCGATACGCTCGGTCTTGCCGGTGAATGAGTTCATTACCGTCATACCCTTTTCCAGCACACCGGAGTAGATGCGCACAAAGGTCAGGGCACCAAAACGGTCATCCATGATCTTGAACGCCAGGGCGCGCAGCGGCGCATCCGGGGTCACGATAGCGAATTTACCGGTCTCGTTACCTTCCAGATCCACTTCTGGCTGCGGCTTGACCTCCTGCGGGTTAGGCAGATAGTCAACCACGGCATCCAGCACCAGCTGCATACCTTTATTCTTGAACGCCGAGCCACAGTAGGTCGGGAAGAAGTCCAGGTTGATCGTGCCCTTGCGGATGCAACGCTTCAGGTCGTCGACAGAGGGCTCCTCGCCATCGAGGTATTTCTCCATCAGCTCGTCGTCCTGCTCAACAGCGGTCTCCACCAGCATCTCGCGATACTCTTCAACCTTGTCGACCATATCGGCAGGGACATCCTGCAACTCGTAGTTCATCGGGTCGCCGCTCTCATCCCAGACCCAGGCCTTGCGGGTCAGCAGATCGACAACACCCTTAAGCTCATCTTCCACACCGATCGGCAGCACCATGACCAGCGGATTGGCGCCGAGCACGTTCCTGATCTGGTCAACCACGCGATAGAAATCGGCGCCCATGCGATCAAGCTTGTTCACGAAAATGATACGTGCCACTTCCGATTCATTGGCATAGCGCCAGTTGGTCTCGGACTGGGGTTCCACACCACCGGAACCACAGAACACGCCAATGCCACCATCCAGCACCTTCAGGGAGCGGTACACCTCAATAGTGAAGTCCACGTGTCCCGGAGTGTCGATGACATTGAAGCGGTGATCTTTCCAGAAACAGGAGGTGGCCGCAGACTGGATAGTAATGCCGCGCTCGGACTCCTGGTCCATAAAGTCCATGGTGGACTCACCATCATGCGTTTCACCGAGCTTATGGATCTTACCTGTCAATTTCAGGATGCGCTCGGTGGTGGTTGTTTTACCAGCATCTACGTGAGCGAAGATACCGATGTTTCGGTAATGGCTTAGATCTGTCATGTTCGTACTCTAGGGTTAGACATTAAATATAGTATCTGGCGACCACCCATACAGACTCCCCGGAAGAGATGGATAGCGGGAATCCCCGCCAACCAAACCGCCCCAACTGAGTTATAGGCCCGGGTGATCTGCAGGCCAACAACAAATTGTTCAACGAGCCAGATGCTGGTGGTAGCATGAGATGAATCGCCCAAATCCCTGCCATTAAGACAGCACAAGGCGACCCAGCCATAAATAGCCGGCTATTCTAACCTGAAACTTTGGCTGAGTGCTAAAGTTTCCTGCGGATTTCGGAAGTTTTTTTCAATCCTGGTCGATCCCAAAAGCGCCCCAAACCAGCAGAAATGAATCTACCGACTATCGGGACAGCATCGAACCAACCACTGCCAAAAACCTTTCTTTCTACAGGAAAATAGATATGGAGCTGGCGACAGGAGTCGAACCCGCGACCTGCTGATTACAAATCAGCTGCTCTACCAACTGAGCTACGCCAGCCAAAATAGCGAGGGGCCTATTCTAGAAGATCCCACCTGATGTGACAACGCGGGAGCAAGGGTATTGTTCATTTTTTATCCCCTCCTGCGATTCCCTGATCCGGGCCGCCGCCCGGTCTACCCGGGACGGGTCGGAGCGATAGTCGATCCAATAGCTGGGAACCGTAATCAGTCTTGGCACCACGTCGGCCCGATGCCCTTTACTGGCGATCTCCTGCTGCCGTTTTTGCGCGTTAGCCTTTCTGGAAAACACGCCCAGGGAGATCCCGTCTTTCAGATCGCCTTTAACAAAGCGACGGATATCCTCGATTCCGCTGGCACGCAGCTGTTTCACTTTCTCAATCGCCGCCTGCTGGCTGGACAAGGGCGGGATCAGCACCCAGAAGCCGATCGGTTTTTCCATGGATTCCCGCCGCAATGAGGTGTCCATACCCTGACCTACCAGTGACTCGGCAATTGCTCGCGCTTCGGCCCCCCGCTCGAAGGGACCAAACGCGCCGCACACCAGAGGCGCAGGCTCCGGTGATTTTTGTTCCGGTGAAGATTCGGCTTCAGCCGTCGTAACAGCGGGGGTCGGCAACTTTTCAGGCACCGGACTTTCCCCCACTCCCTGTTCCTGCGTCGGTCCGGAGACTGACGACGGCGCCGTAGACACGGACGGGGCTTTAGCGGCCGCCGGGTCCGGCAGCGGTTGATCCGTCTGCTGCTCCGGGCCCACCCCATCCAGACTGCCATCAACCTCGGACAGCAGTTGTAAATTGCCAATACCGGGCGACACGCTGGTCGCCACCGCTACGGCATTGGGATCGCGCTGTAATCCCCAGCCAAGAATAACCAGGTTTACCAGAAGGAGCAGGGTAAAAAGCCATTTCATGATGCGGAATCCATCTGTTCTGCGATCGTCGCCAATCCTTTCATAACCAGCTCCCGGTCCAGCTGGTGGGCGATGTTAAGACACTCCGCGACCTGGGCGGCATCACTCCCGGTAAGAATCAGCTTGGGTGTGCCATGACCTGCGGCGTCCGCTTGTTCGACGGCCCGCTCGATCAGTGCCGCGGCGGAGTTGAGCGCCGCGGAGGCCACGCCGGTGGCAGTATCCCGGGCAAACAGGCTGTCGGGTGAGACATGGGTAACCCGGGGTATTTTAGTCTGTTGAAGCAGGGATTCACGCATCAGGGCGAGGCCGGGCAGAATCATGCCGCCGTGATGAACGCCCTGGCTATCCATCAGATCGACGGTAATTGCGGTCCCACAATCCACGATACAGACCGGCCCCTGCTCCTGACGGCGGACCGCCAGCAAGGTGAGCCAGCGATCCACCCCCAGCTGGGCGGGGTCCAGGTAGCCGTTGGTGACCCCACATGCGCGGCTGACCGGCTGCACCAGGCGGGGTGTTCGATCCCAGTGCGAGCGCATCCAATCACTCAACCCGGCCACCAGTTCCGCCCCGGCAACATTGGCCAGGTAGACAGCATCGGGGGGCAAGATACCGGACCAGCACTGGGCAGCCAGTAGATTCAGGTTCCCCTTTACCGCCCGGTGACTTTTGGCACTGACGGCCGACAGTTGTCCCGCCTGCAACAGCGACCATTTAAGGTTGGTATTGCCAATATCGATAAGTAGTATGTTTTTGCTTTTCATAAAGCATCCATTCAATCTGGCGACGGATCAGGCCGGTCGAAGCGAGACTTCGCCACCATGGTACGCCCGCACACCTTCAGCCGTCTCCAGCAACAGGGCGCCGCTCGCTTCCACGCCCCGGTGTATCCCTTCGATCTGACGCGTGCCCATCTGCAACAGCACCCTTTTCCCATCATAAAGATCGTATTGTCGCCACTCTGGTATCAGGGCGGTGAGACCCTGTTCTTCAAATCGGGACAATACGGCGACCAGGTTATCCAGCAGGGCAGCAACCACCTGGTTACGGGACAACCAGGCACCACCTGGCAGTTGATCCAGGCTCGTCCAGGGTTGATCAATAGCCCCGGCTTCCGCTTCGCTGAGGCGCAGATTCATGCCCAGCCCAAGCACAACCCGGCAGGGGCCGGACTGTTCACCGGATACTTCAAGTAACAGGCCGGCCAGTTTTTGATTCTCCCACAGGACATCATTTGGCCACTTCAACCCGACCTCTTCCACACCCAGCCGACGCAAGGCGCGAACCACCGCCAGTCCCGCTGCCAAACTGAGTCCGGACAGCGCCGCTGGCGCCAGCCCATACGCCCAAAACAGGGATAGATAGATATTGCATCCGAACGGGGAAACCCAGTGCCGCCCGCGCCGGCCGCGACCCTCGGTCTGTCGTTCGGCGAGACAGACATGGCCTGTCTTTAACTCACCGACAGGCTTTTCCATGAGGTGACTATTGGTGGAGGGGATGGTGTCATGAATCTCCAGATCCCTAATCCAGGCCCGGGTTGTTTCCCCCATCTGGGAGCGGATCTGCCCTGCGTCCAGCAGCTCCAGCCGGTTCGGCAGCCTGTAGCCGCGACCTGATACAGAATGTATTTGAAGCCCGAACCGCTCACGCAGCACAGCCAGTTGTTTCCAGACCGCGGCCCGACTCAGCCCCAGTTGCCCGGCCAGCTCCTCGCCTGAATGCCACTGGCCATCAGCTAGCAGGGTCAAAAGCTGCTGACGACTGTTCATGCTTGGCTCCATCTGAAGGGGTACTTACGCCTTGGCAGTTGAGCCGGCCAGCCACTGCTGGCGGCGCTCAAGTGTTTGCTCATCAATCCCATCCTTAAGCCAGAGCTCGCAAACATTGGCGACCGCAGGTAATGGAGTGACATCAAATCGCATCAATTCATCACGCCGGAACACCAGCACTTCGACCGGCGCCGCGCTACTGGCGCGATCCACTATATTATCCAGGTTCGCCTCGGTTACCCGCAGGCCGTCTATGGCTATCAACACATCACCCGCCGATATACCGGCTAGCTGGGCAGCCCCCTGATCGAACACATGGGTGATTACCACATCTTTGCCTTCGGTGCGGGTTGCCACCCCCAATACCATTCGGGGATCATCAGACTTTTCATCAGTCGCGGCCTTCCTGACTCCACCCTGATCGGAAGCGCCATACGGCGCGCGCAGCTGGAATCCCACGCCGACCTTATCCAGGTAAGCGCCCAGATCCAGATCTTCCCGACCACGTACCGCCTGATCAAAAAATCCTTTCAGTTTGATACCGGTGAGCTCCTCGATTACCTGCTCAATCTCCAGCTCCTGCAATCCGATATCACGCCGCCCATAGCGAACCCATAACTCGCTCATGATATGGTCCAGGGTAAGACGATCAGCCGTTTCTGAGCGAATCAGCAGATCCAGGCCCAGCGCGATCAACGCACCTTTGGTGTAGTAACTGACTACCGCATTTGGCGCATTCTCATCCTGCTTATAGAACTTGGTCCAGGCATCGAAGCTCGATTCGGCCACCGACTGCTTCAGCCGACCTGTCCCGCGGTAGACCCGACTCAGGGATCTGGCCAGAAGCTCCAGATAGCTGACCGGATCGATACAGCCTGACCGCACCAGACCAAGATCATCATAGTATGAGGTAACTCCCTCAAAGAACCACAGTAAGGTGGTATGGGTCTCCCGGGACAGATCGCTCTGCATAAGATTCAAGGGACGGATACGCTTCACATTCCACAGGTGGAAATATTCATGGCTGCAAAGGCCAAGGAATTGTCGATAACCCTCTGTGACTTCGGACATGCCGGGGTATGGCAAATCATCCCTTTTGCAGATCAAAGCGGTAGAGCTGCGGTGTTCCAGCCCACCATACCCATCGCCTAAAGCAGTAACCAGAAACAGATAGCGTTCCATTGCGGGCAGTTCGCCAAACAGGGACACATGCTGGCCGCATATCCTTTCCAGATCTACGCAGATGCGCTCCAGGTCAGCATAATGCCTACCGGTGATGACCAGGTCATGGGGAACACCGGCCACTTCAAAAGTGGCATGGCTGAACACTCCCATCTCTACCGGATGGTCGATGAGTTCCGCATAAGTATCGGCGCCGTAAACACCGAACTGGAGTGCTTGTGCACCCCTTGAAGGAAGCGTAGTGGCTATTCTCCAGGCAGCATAAGCGTCCCCATCAGGGCGTTGTATCTCCACACGACACGGCTGCTCTTCCTGACCATGCACACGCAAGAACACGCTTGTACCATTAAAGAAACCGTGTGTGGTATCCAGGTGGGCACCGCGTACCGACAGATCCCACGCATATACCTGATAACTGACTGACACCGGGCCAGCGACCGCCGGCAATTGCCAGGTCTGTTTATCGAGTTTGACTACGTTCAGGGGATCGCCATTCACGAACGCATTGAGAGAAACAACGTTTTTGGCGAAATCCCGGATCATGTAACTTCCGGGTATCCAGGCCGGCAGCGAAACCACCTGCCCCTGAGCGGCGGGTTCATGAATGGTGATATCAACCTGAAACTGATGGGTCTCAGGAGAAAAAGGTTTGATCACATAATCAATCATTGGAGGCTGGCCCGTAGCTATCACTGCAGAACTCTAACAAAGTTAACGCATTAAAGGAGAGAACAAGTATAAAGGAAAGACCGTGACTCCCCTATCGGGATAATAGATTCCCTGAACA
>NPIF01001330.1_pt1 | contig 153237 bp, 141 predicted proteins | sample 8637461 | NCBI WGS metagenome assembly NPIF01 (sample SAMN07420641, study PRJNA396082) | bioreactor metagenome | isolation source: sample BR12 brine-fed electro-methanogenic bioreactor BR | place: Japan: Kochi | collected 2016-12-09 | reverse complement strand
GAAGGGGTGCGAAACTTGAGTTTCAATTACAGCTCTTGGTGAGCCATCCCCCCACCAAAGTAATATATCGACTCTTCCCTTCTCCCTAATATCTTTAGACAGCCTTCCTTTGCCTCTTGCTCCTGCATCTTCAAGAGTTCTTGTTGAGCCATTTTCTAATGTTATGAACTTAGCACCATCTATCTCCGCAATGTGCTTAGCTACGGTTGAGGAGATCAGATACTCTGGCGCCTCCCATAGCCAAGATCCGCCTGACCATTCCTGGTAAGTTTTATGAGACTCTTCAAAGCCTCTAAGTATCGCATCAACGACAGCTGGAATAGGGATTTGTCTTGGCATGATATCCTCTTTTATAACATGTTCATGTGTAAATCAGCATATCCTTCACGAAAAAATTATCTAACTGTATATCATGCTGAAATGGATAAAGTGCTGAAATATTTATCATCTTTATGTCTGGTCCTTTTTTCAATTTCTGAAATGGCACAAAAACAGAGCTGCATTCTTTCCAGTTGTCAAAAATCAACCATCTTGCAACACTCCTTGATTCTCAAAAACCTCCTTGATTCTAAAGGTATCAGTGAAAATTTACTCAACAAGATATTTCATAATTTTCCCTGGAAGTCCAGATCATAAAACATCAATTGTTTTTCGACTATCACTGATTCTCTTCAGATTCAACCATATTCCACATATCAACGACAAATATTTCCATCAGTGCGGTGTCTGCAAACCTGAACCCTGACTGATTTCGAACGGCACTTTCGGATAAGTTATCAATGACCTGTCAAATGCCGCCGGTCAGGGCCTTGATGCTTTCGAACGCGGTCATTTCTTCCAGCCAGTTCCGGGGAACGGCCTCCAGACCGTTGTGGATGCCCAGGATAAAGCCGCACAGGATGCCTCTGGCTGAAGAATCGCCGCCGGCCATGATGTTTTCGATCAGCGCGGTTTTCAGGTCTTCCGGGTACCGGGCGATCAGGTGGATGGTGCCGGGCAGGGCTTCGGTGGTGTCGCAGGCCTGGCCGAAACCGGATATGACCTGGGTGGTCTGTTTGTCCGCACTGGCAAAGCCCCTGGCCACGAGACCGGTCACCGCAGATCCGGAGGGCAGCTGGCCGGCGGCCGACCGGAGGGCCGCGACCGGGTCGGCGCCGCCGGCGGTTTCCAGGGCGGCCTGGGCAAAGAACCGGGCCGTGTCCAGCACCAGGGGGTGGTTGTGGGTCATGGTGGTCTGCTGCCGGGCGGAATCGATGAATGTGCCGGCATCGCTGCCATGGAACAGGGCAATGGGGACCATGCGGGCGGCCCCGCCCAGATCCGTGGAATCTGAACCGGCGGTCTCCGGAGACCGGCCGGCCTGGAAATGGGACAGAGTGGTTCTGGTGGCCTTGTCCAGGTATCCGTCATACCGGTCAAACAGGGCCTGCCACCGGCTTGCGAAATCAGCCAGGTCAAACCAGTTGCAGTGATTCAGGGATTCCAGCAGGACCTGCATCTGGTCCCCGTAATGGGTGAAATCCCCTTTTTGCCTGTTTTTGTGGAACGGCGCGATTTCCGGGGCGGTCAGATGGTCCAGACGGCCGTACCGTTCCTTGATCCGGGCGGCATCATATACCCAGTGAACGCCCAGGGCCAGTGCGTCTGCGGCAAACGCGGCCAATACACCGGCGCGCAGTTTCATCTGTTTGTCTGTCTGGTTCATTTTTTCCTCCTTGTCAGGGGGTAACCCCTTTTATCCGGTTTACAGCCGCTGGATAATGTACAGGAACATGGGCAGGCGGCTGGCGGTTTTCAGGCGGTAGAAATCGTACAGCACTTCCCGGGAGGGTTTTCCGAACTGGAGCGGGGACAGATAGATACTGCCTTTGGGAAACGGGCGGGAAAACCGGTCCCGTACCAGGGAAAGCATGGCCGGGAGATGGGTGGAAGGCAGGTCATCGTCCATGATAAAGTTGCCGGTCATCTCTATGTGCGCAAACGCCTGGTTGATCTCCGCCATGCGTTCAAATGCCCGGCCCACTTTTTCGGCGGTGACGGGTTTGCCGATCCGCTCCAGGGTGGCTGGATCATGGGATTCCAGGCCGATGTTGATATAAGTGTCAAACGGCAGGCGGTTGAGCGCTTCAAACAGGGTCATGTCCGCACTGAGCAGGGAATCCACGCTGCCGAACAGAAACATCCGGGGCTGTTTCATGAAGCTGTGCTCAAATCCCAATGTGTCATACGCTTGCCGGGCGGCAAACAGGATCAGGTCTTTTGCGGCGTTCAGGGCATCATGTTCCCCCAGAAACAGGGCATTGTAATTGATCAGGTCCGGGCCGTAAAGATGTTTGAGTTCCTGGAGCTGGTTCCGGATATCGGATCTGGACCGTTCAGTGAACTTTTTTTTGTTTTTGACTTTGCAGAACCGGCATTTGTACAGGCATCCGTCCGCAATGGTCAGGGGGATGAGGTTGTAGTCACAATGCCGGGCATCCGGGGGCAGGACTGTGGCCCGGGCCCCGCAGATGGCAAACAGTCGGTCCGCTGTTTTTTCCAGGAACTCCTTGTTTTTTGTTCTGGCGTTTCTGATCCACTCGGACACCGGAGCCGGCATGTCCGGCAGTGTGTCGGGAAGACCGGCCAGGGTGGTCTGCCAGGAGGTGCACAAATCGGTGATCACCGGAAACTCAAAGGGCCGGCCCCCCAGAAGGGAGTTGGTGGGGTACATGAAATTGGGCAGATAATATTCGCCGATGGCTTCGAATACCCCGGCATATCCGCCGCTGGAATAGTAGATCCAGTCATCTCCCCGGGTCCGTTTGAGCCATTCCGAAGGGTGGAGCCAGTCGGAAGATTTTGACCGGGCGTGTTTGATTTCATGGTTCAGGTTGAATTCCAGAATCTGGTCCCGGGTTTCCAGCCGGGAAAAAATGCCGTATTTCACCGGGTAGCTGACTTTGGTGTATTCCCGGTTTCCCCGGATATTCAGGGAGATGGAAAAGTGGTCGGTTTGATAGAAGATCTCTGGATCGGTCATGGGGTCTGGCCAACAATAATGGTAATCGGTTAACTGTTATCGATCATAGAGGTGACTGGTTGTTCCGGTCAACCGGGCCGGCGGTCACGCCATCGCAACTATGCAGTCTATAATTGAACGCCCTGGAATGGCAATGATTTTCTGACGGCATTCATCTTGACCCGTTGGGTGAAAACCGTTACTTAACCCCAGATGTAAACGCTGACACGAACGGGGTTGAAGATGAAAATACTGTTTCTGGAACCGTTTTTCGGGGGATCCCACCAGGATTTTGCCACCGGGTTTGCGGCCCATTCCCGCCATGACATCACATTGCTGACCCTGGCGCCGGAGTACTGGCGGTGGCGCATGCGCACGGCTTCCCTGATTTTTTTTCAGAAAATCAACCGGTTGCATGATTATGATCTGGTGTTTGCCACGGACATGATGGATGTGGCCCAGTTCAGGGCCCTGGCCGGGTCCGGGTGTCCGCCGGTGGTACTGTATTTTCATGAAAACCAGCTGTCCTATCCGCTGTCCTCCCGGGCCAGGCAGCGGAAACCGGATATGGATGCCGGGATCATCAACATGAATTCGGCCCTGGCTGCGGATCAGGTCTGGTTCAATTCAAGATTTCATTTGCGCTCCTTTGAAAAGGAACTGAGACATCTGGTCAAACAGGTTCCCGCGCCCCGGCCCAAAGGCCTGGTGGACCGCATTCTGAAAAAATCCCGGGTGGTGTATCCCGGGTGCCGGTTTCCGGAGACGTCCGGCCTGCGGCATTCCAGCCCCCCCCCACCGCCGCTGATTGTCTGGAACCACCGCTGGGAGTATGACAAGCAGCCGGATCTGTTTTTCAAGGTGCTGATCCGGCTGAAAAAAAGAGGGATTTCCTTTTCTCTGGCCGTGCTGGGGGAACGGTATGACCTTTACCCCGACGTGTTTGATCAGGCTCGAAAACTGCTGGATAACGAGATAGCCGCATTTGGATATGAACCAAGCCGAACCGCCTATGAAGCGTGGCTCAAACAAGGGCGGGTGGTGGTGTCCACAGCTGTTCAGGAAAATTTCGGCATTTCCGTGGTGGAGGCGGTCCGGTTCGGGTGTTTTCCGCTTTTGCCGCGCCGGCTGTCCTACCCGGAACTCATGCCCGAATCCTGTCATGATGCGGTTTTTTACCGCACGGAACATCAGCTGGTGGAAATGCTGACAGATCAGTTGCAGCCGGGCAATGCCCGTGCGGTTGAACGCCATGCACTGGCCGCGCACATGCAGCAGTTTTCCTGGGAACGCCAGGCCCCGCTGTATGATGATCTTCTGGAAACCCTGGCCCGGGCCTGAGATTTTTTGGTCATTTGACCATTATTTGTCTTGACGGAAGAAACCGGGCGCTTTATATTATGATCAAATGATCAAAAAGGAGGATGCGTGCCCCGACCCAAACGACCCAGATACATCGATGCCATGCCCCGGGTGACGGAATTTTCACCCCGGGGGATTGCGCCGGGCGGGGAAGTGGTCCTGTCCCTGGAGGAACTGGAGGCGGTGCGGCTGATCGATTATGACGGCCTGGACCAGTCCCGGGCTGCGGAGATCATGAACGTGTCCCGGCAGACTGTGGGACGGATTCTCCGGGCCGGCCGGTTCAAACTGGCCAAAGCCGTGGTGCAAGGATGTCATCTCAAGGTGTCGGGCGGGTGTTACCGGATCGATGAAAACCGGTCCGGCCGGGGGCGGCACCGTCACCGAAGGGGTGGCCGAAGCGGTCATTCCGACAGATCATAACCACAAGAATCAGGGAGGCGATATCATGCCAGGTTTCAACAGAAGAGGGCCCGAGAATCAGGGTCCCATGACCGGTCGCGGCAGGGGGCTGTGTACCGGAAATACCGGTTATGCCGGCGATGACACCGGTTTTGGCCGGGGATTCGATCCGGGAGGCGGCTCTGGGTACGGCCGGGGCCGCAGCGGCAGATGGTGCCGGGGCGGTTTCGGGGGCAGGGGATACGGCCGCCGGGCCTTTGGGCAGGCAGTGCCGCCGGAATCCCCGGATGACCTGAAACAGCGGGCCGAATGGCTGGAGTCTGAACTGGCAGCCATCCGGCAGCAGCTCAATGAATAATCACGCAATTCCGGCCGGGAGCAGGGGAATTTCTTCTGCCCCCGGCCGTATTTTTGGTAGTTTTCCAACGCCGGCTGCCCCCTGTTTATCCCCGCGCAAGTCCGAAAGTCTTTTTATTTTCCTTAACTTGTCGGCTCTGCTGTGGTATAGGAACCTTCTGTAATATCAAACATGTTTGCCAGGCAGGAAAAGACGTCATGACCTATACCATTGCCATCAACGGGTACGGCCGCATCGGCCGGTGCGTGGTCCGTGCCCTGTACGAATCCGACCGGTTTTCCGGCATGCTGAATCTGGCGGCCGTCAATGAGATCGCCTGTGCCGAAACCCTGTTTCATCTGACCCGGCACGATTCCACCCACGGCCGGTTTCCATTACCTGTGGTAAAAACGGAGCAGGGCATGCGCATCGGCAACGATGTCATTCATCTGTTTCAGGAAAAAAACATTGTCAACCTGCCCTGGAAGGATCTGGGGGTGGATGTGGTGCTGGACTGCACCGGCGTGTACAACGACCGGGAGGCGGCGGCGCTTCATCTGCTGTCCGGCGCCGGAAAAGTGATTTACTCCCATCCGGGCAAAGATGAGATGGATGCCACCATTGTGTACGGGGTGAACCATCACACCCTGAAAAAAAAGCATGCCGTGATTTCCAATGCCTCCTGCACCACCAACTGCCTGATTCCCATTCTGCATGTGCTGGACACCCACCTGGGCATTGAAAGCGGGGTGACCACCACCATTCACTCGGCCATGCACGACCAGCCGGTGATCGATGCCTATAACAAGGACCTGCGCAAGACACGGTCGGCTTTGCAGTCCATCATTCCGGTATCCACCTCCCTGGCTAAGGGCATCGCCCGGATTCTGCCGCACCTGGCCGGCCGGTTCGAAACCCTGGCCATCCGGGTACCCACCGTGAATGTGTCCATGATGGACATCACGGTGACGGTGAACACGGACACCGATGCAAGTCAGGTGAACGACCTGCTCGTCCATGCATCAAAAAATTCATTGTCCGGGATTCTGGGTGCGAGTGACGAACAGCTGGTGTCCTGCGATTTCAACCATGACCCCCGGTCCGCAGTGATCGATCTGCCCCAGACAAGGGTTTCGGGCCATCGTCTGGTCAAGATTCAGGCATGGTTCGACAATGAATGGGCCTATGCCAACCGGATGCTGGACACCACCATCGCCGCGCTCGAAGCGTGACGACCCGGGCCTGAGATACCGGATTGGAAGCCCCCGGAAAAGAGGCACCGGACCTGGTGAAGGGAAAGCAGGTCCAAGTCGTCAGATACAAGATTCGCTTAAACGGTCAGCGTTTTTTGGCATTGTCCAGGGCCATCAGTTTCCGGACAATGGCCACCACCTCTTCCGGGATGTCTGCGGGATTGTCAAAGGGACGCTTGCCGGTGCGGTCTGAGGCCACCACCTCATCCATTTCCGGCAGAAATCCCAGGATCTCATAACCGGACATCGATTTTTCGATCAAAGCCCTGTCTTCATCCGATGTCACCCGGTTTCCCAGCACCACAATGTTTCTGATGCCGATGTCCTGCCCCAGTTTCCTTATCCGGTCCGCAGCCACCCGGGAGCGCATGCCCGGGTTCACCACCACCACCAGCGCGTCCACGGAACCGGAGGTGGCCCGTCCCAGGTGCTCCACGCCGGCTTCCATGTCCATGACCACCACTTCGTTTCGGGCCAGCACCAGGTGGTTCATCAAGGCTTTGAGCATGGTGCTTTCCGGACAGATGCATCCGGAACCCCCCTGTTCCACCGTGCCCATGACCAGCAGTTTGACCCCGTCCTTTTCCAGGGAAAACCGGTCCGGAATATCGTCCACCCTGGGATTGAGGGTGAAAAAACCGCCCATGGTGCCGGGTTTGGCCCCGGTCCGTTCGGCGATCAGATCCGACAGCTGGGCCACCGGAGTGATGGGCCGGGTTTCATCGATGCCAAGGGCCGCAGCCAGGTTGGCGACCGGGTCCGCGTCGATGGCAATGACGGACCGGTCTTTGTCCAGTGCGGCAATGGTCCGGGCGATGAGTGCCGTAACAGTGGTTTTGCCCACCCCGCCTTTGCCGCCGAATGCCAGTTTCAAGCTCATGAGAAAATCCGCTCCTGTATGATTAATTTAACGGTTTGAGAATCTGACCGGTGTCATCCAGCAGAAACACCTGGTGTCCGCCTTTTTCAGCGGTTGCCAGCACATCTTCTTCGATGACGGCATGAATGTCGTAATTTTCTTTGAACAGATCCTTGGGCAGCAGCTGAAAACATTTTTGGGCATCCTGTTTGGTCTTGAATGCCGGTAAGAATTTTTTTCCGGTATGGTCATCGACAAACCCGACCAGCTCTTCCGATGAGGTGGCGGGATTCTGAACGATCATGTAATACCAGATATCGGTGATGGGTGCGTCTTCCATATGAAATATCCAAAAATTAATATAAAAAAATTACAATGATCCGAGCATTTCTGTTATCGGGCCTACAGACTGTTAATATAAGCGTGAATTACATAAAATAAAGGGATGGTGCCGGGTGTAAAGATTACAAAAATCAGAAAGCCCCTGAACGATTCCGTTACAGGGGCTTTTAAACGAAACAGATCAGGTCCGGCTAAATTTCAAGCCATGAATCTGAATACAGGGTTTCGCCCATGATCACTTTATAGGTTTTGGCGTAATCCGCCATTTCCTTGTCCAGACCGGCGATATCCGGCACGTTGCCGTCCATCATGCCCCAGATCAGGTCCACGACATCCTGGCGCTGACCTTTGGCTATGGCTGTCAGCTGCTTGTCCAGGGGATCGGAAATCACGGATTTCATCCCGTATTTCCACAGCATGACCATATAGGTCTGGTTCAGGATGGGACGCAGGTGTTCCGGAGGCCCGTTGGAGATGTTGGACAGACCGCAGGTGGATTTGGCACCCGGTGCGATCTCTTCGAGCATCATCTGGAAGTTGAGCAGGCTCATGAGCTGCTGCTGCTGGATGTTTACCGGTGTGACAATGCCGTCCACCCAGATCTTTTCATTGGGGATCCCGGCTTCGTTGGCAAAATACAGCAGTTCCACCGCCAGGGCGGCCCGTTCGTTTTCATCCCTTGGAAGACCTTCCGGTCCCCACATCAGGGCCACAAAATCCGCATCATACTGGGCTGCCAGGGGAACCATTTTTTCATACCGTTCCGGTCTGGCCATGATGGAGTTGATGATATGGGGTTTGTCTGCGGGCTTGCACACCTTGAGTCCGGCTTCGATGGCATCGATGTTGGAGGTGTCCAGCAGCAGCGGCATGCCCGGCACCGCTTCCTGAACCACATTGACCACCCAGGGCATCAGTTCGGTACCGAATTTCTTGGCCGGTCCCAGGTTGATGTCGATATAGTCCATGCCCAGTTCTTTCTGGCGCAGGACCTCTTTCTGGATCGGCTCGGGGTTCCGTTTGGCAGGATCCGGCTCTTTGAATTCCTTTCCGATGACCCGGGAAATGACATTCAGGCTTTCACCAAATAGAAGCATGTTTTCCATGTTCTTGTCCTTTTACTGAGTTAAGATTGACACTGAAAAGCCGGGGCAGACCGCAACCCGCCCCGGCGTTGATTGTTACTTTCTGGCTTTGAGGAATGCCGGCAGATGGGCCGCTTCTCTGGGGCCGACCGTAATGGTCCAGCCGGGCAGCTCTTCTTCCACGTCCCCGGCAATGGCGGCGGCATATCCGGGAATGATCAGTTCCTGGTGTTTGACCTTGTCCATGATACCGCATTTTTTCACGAACAGGCCGACATCGTCGCCGCCGAATTTTCCGGCGGCCCATGCCGTCAGGACGGACAGACCTTCGGAATCCTTGACCAGCAGCCATGCCGGCACCTTGCTGGCTTCGACTTCACCGGAAACGATAAAATAGGTCAACGCAAAGTTGGTGGTCACCAGGACCGGTGAATTTTCATCCGGGTTGTTGATTTCAAAGATCCCTTCGGTCACGGTCATGGGCCGCTGGGGATCGGTAAAGATGTTGAGCCGTTCCAGCAGCAGCGGGAACAGTGACTCGGTGGTGAAATCGGACATGACCACAATACCGCCGTACTTGGCCACGAACATGGCGGCGATCAGGGTTTCCATATCCAGGTTGGAAGCCATTTCACACGGGAACACGATGGTGGGGAAGCCCAGGGCCTTGTTGGCGGCCTTTAATGCGGCCCGGCGGATGGCGACCTGATCTTCCAGGGCCTGTTTGATTTCCCGGGCGCCGGAATCAATCACCAGGTCTTTCAGACCCATGCCGGTGAGTTTTTCCGTCAGGGGGATCAATGCTTCCACGGAATCGGCTTTCACAGCCAGGGGCAGGTCCGCGTCCTTGGCCAGCGCACCGAATTCATCCACCGTCTTTTCCGTGGCTGCATACAGCAATGGCCGCTTGAAACCGGCTTTTTCAATACCGGCTTTCATGACGGCCGCATCTTCGGTCATGAGTACCAGGTTGAATTCCGATTCCTTGGCGATTTTTTCAGCCACTGCGGCAAACGCATCCGCACCGTTGCCGGCATCCTTGACCACCAGCAGTTCCGGGCGCAGGTTCAGACCGACCCGTTCGTACTGGAACGCGTTGTAGACTTTCAGTTTGGTATCCAGGGCCGCGAGGTCCGTGTCGGAAGACACAGTGGCGGCCAGTACCGTGGGATTGAAAAAGGTTTTTTCATGCCTGTACAAAACGGTTTCACCGCCGGTTGCGGTTTTGCGGACCCCTTTGCCCAGGGCGACCGGCCGGATCGGCGGTGCGGACGCTTCGGCCAGCTGTTCCTTGGCCTCATCCGACACATAAGGGCAGGAGTCCAGTTCCGCTTTCCCCGATGCCAGGTTCATTGCAAATGCAAGGCAGGTGGGAACACCACACTCCTTGCAGTTGGTCTTGGGCAGGAGTTTGAATATCTGTATACCGGTTAATGCCATGTTTGTCTCCTTAAATGTTTATACAACCATATGGTAAAGGCGGGGCAGAATGATATCTGGTGGAAAACTGCCCCGCCTTGTCGTTAATAGACTATCCCACAATGGGATCCATGTTCAGTGCCGGATGGCCTTTTTCCTGGAGGAAGGCAAGAATCTCTTCTTCCGTGGTGCCCACGGTTTCATCCGCGATTTTGTCAAACAGGTCCGGCTCACCCAGTTCCTTGCCCCGGGCCACGATCCGGTCCTTGAGCTCTTCCTTGAGCATCTTGGGCATCCAGACCATGCGCAGCAGGCCGCCATCCCCCAGGATGAACTTGCCCTGGGTGATGTTGTGTTTGGAATGGCCCACAAAGCCGGGGGATGAGGCCCCACCGCCCATGACACCGGCCAGGGTGGTGAACTTCATGCCGCAGGGGGTTTCTCCGGTGTAATCCCGGCCCACGGTCATGACACCGTTGCAGGAAGGCAGCAGGGCCGCGATACATTCACAGCACCCGCAGGTGGTCATGGGGTCATGCACCATGGAGTAGAAGTTGTAATGGGTTACCGCGCCTCTGGAGGCCTTGTACACGAACTCGTTGACCCCTTTCCACTGGCCCAGTTTCGGGTCCAGGCATTCGCCCTTTTCAATGGGCTGGTTGGGGCCGGTGGGATTGATCTCATAGGACGCTTTGCAGTCCATCCAGTTGTAGGCACCGCACAGACCGGTTCTTTCCGGGGATACCGTGCACACGTGGGAGGGGGCAAAGGACTGGCACAGGGTACAGGAGTAGTAGGTTTCCACGTCTTCATCCCGCATGTTGTCGACCCGGGCATCCCGTGCCAGGTAATTTTCTCTGGCAGTGGCCGTCATCTTGGCCACATCTTCTTTTTTGGTGTACAGGGTGACCTGGACCTTGTCCACGATCTTGTTGAAATCCTGGTGGAATTTGGCATGGAGCACCACACCGATATCCTTGAGGGTGAACCCCTTTTCAATGGCGGCCTTGGAGATCCGGACCCAGGAGATATCCCGCTGTCCGATGTGCATGATTCCCTGGATATAGTTGATCAGATGATGGATCTGGCGTTCCATGATGGGCTCGAAATCTTCCTGGAACTCCCGGCCGGCAATCTGGACGAAAATTCCCAGGTGGAAGGTCTCGCCTTCCTTGATGCCGTCGATATCCGGTCCGACCACTTCCACTTTGCCGTCTTCGATCTTGTTCATATCCGCCATTTTCACCAGCTCGGTGCACTGGGTCTTGCCGCCGCCGCACTGGGCGTAAAGATCCGCACCCCGGACCCGCTCACCTTCATAGGCCGGACCGAATGCGCAGGGAATATCGATTTCAGACACCTGAACCTTGAGGCCTCTGACTTCCACGGATCTCTGAACCATGTCTTCATGGGCCACCGGGGCCACCACATGTTCATAGGTACAGATACCGGTGGGCAGAATTTCCGGAATTTCCGTGTCCGCAATGGTGGGGAATCCCCAGTTGACGCAGCCGGCTGCGGCCACACCCCATTCGGTGCCCACATCCCCCAGGGCGTTGACAAAGGCGAAGACCCGGTCTTTGTTGTATTTCAGGATCTTTTTGTAGTCACCGGGCTGAACCCCGCCGAATGCCATGGCCGCTCTGTTGGCAAACCCCAGGGCAAACACGGCCGAGGAAATGTCCGGACCAAAGGGCACGATACGGGTGTTCCACCCGATCTGCATGCCGGCGTCCAGACACTGTTCGATCAGGGTTTTGCCGTTGTGGTTGGCGGCGCAGAAGATGTACAGAGACCGTTTCTGATAGTCTTCCACGATCATCTTGGCAATCTCTTTGTTGGGGGCGGCCCCCACCATGGCGGCAAAGCCGGGGGCGGAACCGTCCACGAACTCCACCCCGCGTTTCCGCAGAATGGTGTCATCGGCCGCGCCGACCCATATTTTGCCGTTTTCCACATCCGGGTCTTCCTGGGCGATATAGAAATCCGGGTCATTGAGATACCGAAGGGCCTCTTTCACCTCATAGGAGATGATACCGGCCATACCGGCGTCCAGAAGGGGTCCCAGGTACGGGAGCCAGTGTTTCAGCTTGATATGGGGCGGCAGCAGTTTTCTGGCAAATTCCATGGGTTTTTTCAGATCTTCCACGGTTTCACATTTCAACCCGGTCAGAGAGTAGATGACCGGCAGGTAGTACGCGGTATTGGGAAATCCGATTTTGGTGCTGGCATCATAGGTCTGAAGGGCTTTTTCCAGTTCACCTTCCACCTGTGCAACCACTTTGTAGCCACCCTGAATGGCAGCAAATGCGATTAACTTAGACATATTCCTTGTTCCTCCTTCGTTGAGGATTTATTGTAATTACAAGTTCATTTGGCCGGATCAATCAGGCTTCCAGTTTCTGGCGGTCCGCCATATCCATGAGCACGCGTTCCCTGGCTTTGTCGATACCCAGGGCTTTTCTCTTTTTGTCGATATGGGCGATCATCAGGTGCGCGTGCTTGATGGGATCGGGTTCCACATCCCACTTGCCGCCATAGATTTTTTCCAGTTCCTTGGAAATGTAATCATGGAAAACCGGGGCACCGGAGGTCGGCAGATACCCGCCGAATACCGTGTAAACACCGGAAGTGACAAAATACTGGCCGATGGAGATGGCTTTTTCACTCATCCATTCAGGTGCGGAGCCGGCCACCGGCAGGTCAGACAGATCATTGCCCAGACCGCCCGCCTTGACTACCTCTGTTGCTGCCAGCAGGATTCTGGAGTTGTCCACGCAGGATCCCAGGTGAAGGACCGGCGGGATACCCACGGTTTCACAGATTTCCGCCAGACCCGGGCCGCAGTAGACCTGAGCCGCTTCCGGAGTCAGCAGGCCGTGGATGGCGGCGGTGATGCCGTCGCAGCCTGTGGTCAGAACCAGGACATCGTTTTTGATCAGCTCTTTCAATACCTTGACATGCATTTCATTGTGACGGGATCTGGCGTTGTTGCATCCCACCACACCGGCCACTCCGCGGATCCGGCCGTTGATGATGTTGTCGTTGAGGGTGTAGTAGGTGCCCCGGAAAGTGCCGCCCAGGTGATACTGGATGGATTCAACGCCGAAACCGGCGATCTGGGTGGCTTTGTGCCGGGGAATCATGATGTCGGATCCCCGGTTCTTGAAGTTGTCGATGGCCATTTTCACGATGCGTTTGGCATCTTCCAGTGCATAGTGTTCATTGAATTCGATGTGAACGACATTGTCCTGTTCCATTCTGGCGATGGGATGGGTGGTGATGAGCTTTGTATGGAAGCACTTGGCCACATTGGCCAGGTTCTGCATCACGCACTGGATGTCCACCACCATGGCATCGCACGCCCCGGTAATGATGGCCAGTTCCTGCTGGAGGAAGTTGCCTGCCGGGGGTACGCCGTGTCTTTGCAGAATTTCGTTGGCCGTACAGCAGATACCGCCCAGCTGGATCCCGGCGGCGCCTTTTTCCTTGGCGTAATTGACCATCTCTTCGGACTGGGCTACAGCCACGATCATCTCCGACAGGACCGGCTCATGGCCGTGGACGATGATGTTGACATGGTCTTCTTTCATGATGCCCAGGTTGGATTCCGCCTGCAGCGGGGTGGGGGTGCCGAAAAGCACGTCCTGGAGATCGGTGGCCAGCATGGAACCGCCCCAACCGTCTGCCAGAGAGCACCGGGTGCACTGTTTGATCAGGTTTTTGTAATCCTGGTCCACGCCCATGTGGGTGCGGTGCATGATTTCAACGATTTCTCTGTCAATGTTTCTGGGCTTGACACCCTGTTTTTCCCATTTGTCCTGAAGCGGCTGAGGAGCGCGTTTGAGGTACAGCAGTTCACCGTCTGCCTTGCCCCATTCGTTGAGGGCCACTTCAGCCACTTCCAGGGCGATTTCGTCGATATCTCTGTCTTTGGTCTCTCCGTCCTCCTCCACCGTGACTGCAACCCCCAGATGGGGCGCAATGGCCAGCAGTTTCTGGGTGTCCTTGATCCGATATGCTTCGGTTTCCTTTTTTGCGGCGGACATGAACACTTCCGCCACGCACCGGCCATGGTCGGAATGGGCTGCCGCACCGGCGGCCACCATTCTGGCAAAGTTTCTGGCGGCAATTGTGTTGGCGGTGGCGCCGCACAGGCCTTTACGGGTGTCTTCGCCCTCAATGCCGCCCTTGGGCAGGGGCAGGCGGCAGGGGCCCATGGCGCAGTTCTTGCAACAGATGCCCTGGATACCGATATTACAGGGCTTCATGTTCACGGCCCGGTCAAAAATGGTTTCCACGCCCAGTTTCTGTGCATACGCAATCATTTCCTGGGTGGAAACTTCATATGATGCTTCGATGGGATCAGCCAGTTTGGCTTCTTTGGCTGCTTTCGCTTTTGTTACTTCTGCCATCAGAGGTTCCTCCTCTTGTTGTGTGTAGTATGTCTAAATTATGTTCAAGGTGTTTCCAACCTTATTATTATAATAAAGTTCGGGCAAACACCATTGCTATGGATGAATTTACCGCCGGTGAATCCAGTTCAGGTTTTCAGCGATCACCTCGAGCATGTCTTTCTGTTCTTTGGCTGCGGTCATGGGTACGGCCTTTTTAGGTCCGGGTGCTGCTTTGTGTTTTGCCATTTCAGCGGCCCGTTTGTCCCGAAGCGCCTGCTCTTCGGCTTCCCGTTTGGCAGCGGCATCTTTCAGGGCTTTTTTCTCAGCTTCGACTTTTGCCTTTTCTTCCGCTTCCGCCTTGGCTTTGGCAGCGGCGTCGGCTTTGGCCTTGGCGTCGGCATCTGCCTTGGCTTTGGCTTCCGCGTCGGCTTTGGCCTTGGCTTCAGCGTCTGCCTTGGCTTTGGCTTCCGCTTCCGGATCGGCTGCCGCAGGTTTCGGTTCGGCTTTTGCCGCCGGTGCCGGCTTCGCTTCCGCAGCCGGTGCCGGCTTGGCCTCTGCCTTGGGAGCGGCAGCCGCAGGTTTGGGCGCTTCTTTTTTCTCAGGAGCTGCTTTTTTGGCCGGGGCCTTCTTTTCTTCTTCCGCAATGGTCAGATCCGGCTCCGGTGACATGGCGGCAAAATCGATCTCCACATCATCCAGCTGTTTGGTGACGGGACCGATATCCATGGCGGAGCCGCCGGCATATGCCAGATCGATGAACGCTTTGACCAGTTTGATGGATTCCGGATGCCGCATGATCAGGATGCTGGCGCCGGACATGAGGTAGGATACCGCGCCTACGGCTTCCATGAGAATAGCCCGGCGTTCGGGATCTCCGAGTTCCGGTGCTTCCTCCACCGTCTGTTTGGCTTCCTTGCATTTCCATACTTCGTTGCCCAGGTTGTTGATCATGGGGTTCTGGAGTTTGTCATCTCCCTGGGTCATGGCTGCCTGGGTCAGACGTTCCATCACCGAGTAGGTGTATTCCAGACCGTAGCCCAGGCCCCCGGTGGTGGGATCCACAATGACCTTGTCCAGGGACACGCCCAGGTTTTCCAGCAGAATGTTGACCTGTTTGGCCAGGTTCACGTCAATGGGGGAGGAGGAAATGATGGTGTGTCCATATCCCATGGCGGCGGCGCCGATGGCCTTGTGGTTTTTTTCCTCCACAGGGCCCAGAACCAGGTTGTGGCCGTCACACACTTCACTGATTTTTTTCAGGACCTCCGAATCCTTGGCAGGGACGGCACAGCCCCAGACAATCAAAGGCACATTGACGGCCTCACTGACTTTTTTGACCGTTTGTGCCGCATCTTCCGGGCTGGCATCCTTGTCGTTGGGATCCGTGCTTTTGAGCTGGAGTACGATGGCCTGAGCATTGTATTCTTTCACACATTTTTTGGCCCAGGCCACCGGATCACCCATAACGTCCTTGAATGGTGCTTTGGCGGCTTCCGGCCAGTCTTCAGGTGTCATGTCCCAGATTTCCATGGCAATGGTGGGCTTGTTGGGCATCTCCCCTTCGAACTGATAGAACGGATAGCTGGTCTGGCCGCCGACCGTCAGTGCCCCATCACCTTTTCCAATGGTGATGTTTTTGATGGCGCCGGCATAGGTTTCTCTGGTTATTTCGAATCCCACGTTTACCTCCTAAATTTAAAGATGGTTATGAGTTGGAAGGAATTAAGCTTGAAACGGTGTGACACTATGTGGAATGGGAATACGGGAATGGAAGTGACATCGTCACTTGACCGGCAACTGATTTTGCAGTGTCTCTCCATTCACCAGACCCCATGTTACATGGTTTGTAATTTCGATAACAGCATATGATTTATAATTTGTACCCTTTTTTGTCAATAGATGAGTGAATTTATTGGGTAGGGAGGAGATTGAATGATTTTTATTTTATTTCAGCTGGTTAAAACAAAAGACATCCCGGTTAAATCAGATTGAATCGGATTTAATTATTAAATAACAATTGCGGCAATGGGGGTGAAAATAACTGGTTTCAATGTCTTAAAAAGATTGCATTTCATCAGTTATTTAGTATTTAATAATGGAATCCCATTATTTTTTATAAAAATATTGATTTTTCTAAAAAAATATAAGATTGTTTTCCGGAATGTTTTTTTCAAAATGGTCCGGAAAAGGATGGCGCTGGAGACCGGTACCGCCCCACCGGCCGGGAGCTGAAACAGTTACCCGGATTTCCGGGACCTGAGTTTTTAAAAACCATTGGCACATCTCGAAAACCTGTTGATTTTTTATGTTGTTTTATATAGTTAGTTACAGTGACAGACATACCGGATCGGCGGGTAATGTGGGCAAAAAGCATAAGGCTTTGTATTTATAAGGTTATTTTTATCATCGACTCGATCAGAGTCCAAATTCAACAAAGGAGTGAACCATGGCATTAGATCCAACCAAGCACCAGGACTGGGAAATTGCACAGGATGCGGAATCATCCATGCTGACCATTTATGAAATCGGTGAAAAACTCGGGTTGACCAAAGAAGAGCTGCTGCCCCACGGTCATTACATCGGCAAAATCGATTTCAAGAAAGTGATGGAGCGGTTAAAGGACAAACCCAACGGCAAATATATCGATGTCACCGCCATTACCCCGACCCCCTTGGGAGAAGGCAAATCCACCTCTTCCATGGGTCTGGTCCAGGGCCTGGGCAAACTGGGGAAAAACGTGTGCGCCGCCATCCGTCAGCCCTCGGGCGGGCCCACCATGAACATCAAGGGATCGGCCGCCGGCGGCGGTCTGGCCCAGTGCATTCCCCTGACACCTTTTTCCCTGGGGTTCACCGGAGATATCAATGCCATCATGAACGCCCACAACCTGGCCATGGTGGCCCTGACCTCCCGGATGCAGCATGAGAGAAACTACACCGACGAGCAGCTGGAAAGACTGTCCGGCATGAAACGCCTGGATATCGATCCCACCAATGTGGAGATGGGCTGGGTTATCGACTTCTGCTGCCAGGCCTTGAGAAACATCATCATCGGTATCGACGGGGTCAATGGCAAGGCGGACGGGTTCATGATGAAATCCAAGTTCGGGATCGCGGTTTCCTCCGAAGTCATGGCCATTCTGTCGCTGGCCACCGACCTCAAGGACATGCGGGAAAGAATGGGCAAGATCGTGGTGGCCTATGACAAAAAGGGCAACCCCGTGACCACCGAAGACCTGCAGGTGGCCGGCGCCATGACCGCCTGGATGGTGGATGCCCTCAACCCGTCTTTGATGCAGACCCTGGAAGGCCAGCCGGTCATCGTCCATGCCGGACCGTTTGCCAACATCGCCATCGGCCAGAGCTCCATCATCGCCGACAAGGTCGGTCTGAAACTGGCGGATTACCATGTGACCGAATCCGGGTTTGGTGCGGACATCGGATTTGAAAAATTCTGGAACCTCAAATGCCGGTATTCCGGACTCAAACCGGACTGCGCCGTGGTCGTGGCCACCATCCGGGCCCTGAAATGCCATGGCGGCGCCCCTGTGCCGGTACCGGGCAAACCCATGCCGAAAGAATATTCCACGGAAAATGTGGAATGGGTGGCCAAGGGATGTGACAACCTCATTCACCACATCAGAAACGTCAGAAAAGCCGGTATCTCCCCGGTGGTCTGCATCAACGCTTTCTACACCGATACGGATGCGGAAATCGCCAAGGTCCGGGAACTGTGTGAGGCAGAAGGTGCCAGAGTGGCCCTGTCCCGTCACTGGGAACAAGGCGGCGCAGGCGCCATCGAGTTTGCCGAGGCTGTTATCGAAGCCTGTGAAGAGAAAACCGAATTCAAGTTCCTGTATGAACTGGATATGCCCATTAAAAAACGCATCGAACTCATTGCCAAGGAAGTGTACGGCGCGGACGGCGTGGATTATTCCGCAGCTGCGGAAAAATCCCTGGCCAGAATCCAGGCCGATCCGGAACTGTCCGGACTGGGCATGTGCATGGTGAAAACCCATCTGTCCCTGTCTGACAATCCGGCCCTCAAAGGGGTGCCCAAGGGATGGCGCCTGTCGATCCGTGAGGTGCTCACCTATGGCGGGGCCGGCTTTATCGTGCCCGTGGCCGGCGCCATCAGCCTGATGCCGGGTACCGGGTCCAATCCCGCGTTCAAACGCGTGGATGTGGATGTGGAAACCGGTAAGGTCGAGGGTGTATTCTAGCGTTCCTTTTATCCAGTCTGACTTCCGCGACCGGTTTGACCGGCCTGACAGCGGCTCGAACCGGTTGCGGACCAACCCAATGAATTCCAGGAGAAAAACAATATGACTGCAGAAATTATCAGCGGAACCGAGATCAGAAAGACGATCCTTGCCGAGATCAAGGAAGAAGTGGCGCAGATGAAGGCAAAACACGGCAAGGTGCCCGGGCTTGTGACCATTCTGGTGGGGTCATCCCCCGCATCGGTCAGCTATGTGACCCTGAAGGTGAAAACCGCCATCAGCTGCGGATTCCACGAAATCCAGGATGATCAGCCCGAAGATATTTCAGAAGCCGACCTGCTGGCGTTGATCGACAAATACAACAATGATCCCGATATTCACGGGATCCTGGTGCAGCTGCCCCTGCCCAAGCATATCGATGACAAGAAAGTGCTCAATGCCATTAATCCGGACAAGGATGTGGATGCGTTCCATCCGGTGAACGTGGGCCGGTTGATGATCGGCGGAGATGAAGTCAAGTTTCTGCCCTGCACCCCGGCCGGGATCCAGGAGATGATCGTGCGTTCCGGCACGGAAACCTCGGGCGCCGAAGTGGTGGTGGTGGGCCGTTCCAATATCGTGGGCAAACCCATTGCCATGATGATGGCCCAGAAAGGGGTGGGCGCCAACGCCACCGTGACTATTGTTCACACCCGGACCAAAGACCTGGCAGCCCACTGCAAGCGGGCAGATATCCTGATTGTGGCGGCTGGTGTGCCGGACCTGGTGAAACCGGAATGGATCAAACCGGGTTCCACGGTTATCGATGTGGGGGTCAACCGGGTGGGTATGAACGAAAAAACCGGAAAAGCCATTCTCAAAGGGGATGTGGACTATGACGCAGCCAAGGAGATCGCCGGAAAGATCACCCCGGTTCCCGGCGGTGTCGGACCCATGACCATTGCCATGCTCATGAAAAACACCCTGAGATCCGCCAAGCTGAGTCTGGGCATGGCCTGATCTCGCAATTGATTTAATGATATAAGCACGGGGCCAGGCCTGGTATGACCATCATCCAGGCCTGGCCCCGGATTTACTTGTGCCGGCTGTGAATGCCGTGCGGAAAAAGGGGGATTCGTGGACAAGCTGGATGCCATATTTGCACCGGAAACCATTGCCGTGGTCGGTGCTTCCACCCAGAAAGGCAAGGTGGGGCACGATATTTTTGCCAATATTTTATCCAACGGATACAAGGGAACCCTGTATCCGGTCAATCCCAAGGCCCGGTCCGTGCTCAGCGTGAAATGTTACACCAGCGTCACCAATATCCCGGATCCCATCGACCTGGCGATGATCATTCTGCCGCCAAAAGCGGCCCTGGCATCGGTTCAGGAATGTATCACCAAGGGAGTCAAGGGTATTGTCATCGTTTCCGCCGGGTTCAAGGAAGTGGGCGGGGAAGGGGCAAAAATTGAAATACAGATCAAGGACCTGTGCCACAGGGCCGGGGTCAGGCTCGTGGGCCCCAACTGTCTGGGAGTGATCAATCCATCCCCCAAAGTGTCGCTGAATGCCAGTTTTTCCGCCCGCATGCCGGAACCGGGCAATGTGTCGTTCATCTCCCAGAGCGGGGCTTTGTGCACGGCGGTTCTGGACTACGCCGCAGACAAGGGGTTCGGGTTCTCCAAATTCATCTCCATCGGCAACAAGGCGGATGTGGATGAACTGGATCTGCTTCGGTACTATCACAAGGACCCGGACACGGACGTGGTCATGATCTATATGGAGGAACTGAGCCGCAGCGCCGAGGAGTTCATCACCGAGGTCAGAAAGATGACGTCGGGCACCAACCCGACCCATGTGATCGCCATCAAGTCCGGGTCTTCGGCGGCCGGGGCCCGGGCTGCGGCTTCCCACACAGGCGCTCTGGCCGGGGCGGACGTGATCTATGACGGGTTGTTCACCATGGCCGGGATCCTGCGGTGCAAGACCGTGAATCAGCTGTTTGACTATGCCCAGGCCTTTGCCGCCAACAAGTACCCCACCGGAGACCGGGTCGCCATTGTCACCAATGCCGGGGGACCCGGCATTATCGCCACGGACATGAGTGAGCAGTCCGGTTTGAAACTGGCAAAGTTTTCCGAAGAAACCATCACGGAGCTGAAAAAATACCTGCCCGCTACCGCCAATTTTCATAATCCCGTGGACGTGATCGGGGATGCGGCCAGAGACCGGTATGAGAACACCCTGGCAACCGTACTGGCGGACCGGGGGGTGGATGCGGTGCTGATCATTCTCACGCCTCAGTCCATGACCGATGCCATCGGCACGGCCGAAGCCATTGTCCGGATTGCCGAAAACACCATCAAACCGATTCTGTGCGCTTTCATGGGCATTGTGGATGTGTCGGACGGGGTCAAACTGCTCCAGAAACACAAGGTGCCGGTCTACCAGTTTCCCGAAAGCGCGGCACGGTCCCTGGGGGCGCTGCGGGAGGGAATGAAATGGCTGTTCCGAAAAATTCTGCCGCCCTACAACCTGGTATATGACAAGGAAAAAGCGGGTGCCATCATTGATCAGTATCTGTCCCAGGGCCGGTATGTCCTGGGAGAGCTGGACGGAAACGAAATCCTCAAATGTTACGGATTCAACATCCTTCCCATGGAACTGGCGAAAACAGCGGATGAAGCCAGGCAGATTGCTCAGAAACTGGGATATCCCGTTGTGATGAAAATCGTGTCTCCCCAGATTCTGCACAAATCCGATGCCGGAGGGGTCAAGGTCCGCCTGGAAAATGACGAGGCGGTTGAAGCGGCATTTGAACAGATCATGGCAAACGCGAAAAAATATGACCCGGACGCGCATCTGGAGGGGGTACTGGTGCAGCAGATGGCACCGGCCGGTAAAGAGGTGATTCTGGGCGTGACCCATGATGCGGTGTTCGGTCATGCCGTGATGTTCGGGCTGGGCGGTATTTTTGTGGAAGTCTACAAGGATGTGGCGTTCCGGTTGTCTCCCATGGGACGGAACGTGGCAAGGAGAATGGTGAAAAGCATCAAAGGCTATCCCATCCTCAGGGGATTGCGCGGCGAAGCCCCGTCCGATATCGAAGAGATCGAAAAAAACATTGTATCATTGAAGGCCCTGGTGGATGATCATCCCGTGATCCGGGAGCTGGATATCAATCCGCTGTTTGTCCATGAGGCCGGAAAAAAAACCACCGTAGCGGATATCATCATCCGGCTGGATGACACCGGCCGGAATCAATGTAATGGAGGATCTTCAAATGCCTGAAGAAAAAGGGTTTATCATGGAGGCGGCAGAGAAAGCAGCTGAGGCCAGTAAAGAGGCGGCCCGGAAAAATACATTGCCCAAGGTGGCGTTTTCCAGTTTCATTCTGTCCATCTATTCGTCCGGCCTGGTTCAACTGGGAAAGGTGGAAGATCCATCCACGGGAGAAATCCGGAAGGACCTGACAATGGCCAAGTATACCATCGACATGATGGCCATGCTGTCGGAAAAAACAAAGGGCAATCTGAACAAGGATGAAGAAAATCTGATGCGGGCGCTTCTCAGTGAAATCCGGATGGCTTATGTGGAGGCAAAGGGGTGATCCAGTCGTTGGCATCCCATGCCAAGATCAACCTGTTTTTGTATGTCACCGGGAAACGGCCGGACGGGTATCATGACCTGTTTTCCCTGATGACGAAAATCGGTCTGGCTGATGTCATGACGTTCACGTTCCACGATACCCCCGGGATCACGGTCTTGTGCAATCATCCCCAGGTTCCGGAAGACGAAACCAATCTGGCGCACCGGGCGGCATCCCTGTTTTTCCAGTCCTGTGACAATCAAGAAAAAACCATTTCCATGCCGGGGGTTGCCATTGATATTCAAAAAAATATCCCTGTGGGCGGAGGTCTTGGCGGGGGCAGCAGCAATGCCGCCACGGTACTGGCCACGCTGAATGCCCGGTATCATGACCTGTTTTCCCGCCGGGAGCTGATGGAAATGGGAAGGCGGCTGGGCGCGGATGTACCGTTTTTTCTGTTTGGGGGCCCTGCGCTGGCCACCGGCGTGGGGGAACGGCTGACCCGGGTGCCTGAACTGCGGCCTCGATACATGGTGGTATGTGATTCCGGGATTGCCGCGTCCACGGCCCAAGTGTATCATGCCCATGATTTTTGTTTGACATCCCGGGGTAAATATACTATAGAATCGGCTTCAAATATTTTGTCCATGGGACAGGATGTTGATGTACGGCCTTATTTGCACAATGATTTGGAAGCCGCCACTTTCCGATTGTATCCGGAAATCATGACTGCCAGAGATGAAGTGACCGATCTGCTGCAGACCCCGGTGACCATGACAGGAAGCGGCGGATCCTTGTTTTCGCTTTTTTCCGATGAAAAAAGTGCTGTCAGGGCGCATGGTCTGCTGTGTCAGCACTGGACCGGGAAAAACAGACAGGTGTTTCTGACCGAGTTGCAAAACGGGTGATACCGACAAGCCATACTGGGGCGTCGTCAAGCGGTAAGACACAGGGTTTTGATCCCTGCATTCAGAGGTTCGAATCCTCTCGCCCCAGCCAATTTGAGAATGATAGAAATTAAAGAGATTTACTATGAGTGGGCTGTCCATATTTGCAGGCAATTCCAACCCGCTGTTGAGTGACCGGATTTCTGAATATCTTGCAAAACCTTTGGGAAAACTGAAAGTCAACCGGTTCAGCGACGGTGAAATTCAGGTGGAAATTCATGAGAATGTCAGAAAACAGGAGATTTATGTCATTCAGTCCACCTGCAACCCGGTGAACGACCATCTGGTGGAACTGCTGCTGCTGATCGATGCGTTCAAACGATCGTCCGCCAGCCGCATTACCGCGGTGATTCCCTATTTCGGGTATGCCCGCCAAGACAAGAAGGTGGCCCCCAGGGTGCCGATTTCCGCTAAAATGGTGGCCGACCTTCTGGAAAACACAGGTGTGGACCGTGTGATCACCATGGATCTGCATGCCGGTCAGATTCAGGGATTTTTCAGTGTGCCCGTGGACAATCTGTATGCGGCCCCCATCATCATCGATGATATCAAGACCCGGTATCCCGAAAACCTGGTGGTGGTATCTCCGGATGCCGGGGGTGTGGAACGGGCCAGGGCCTATGCCAAACGGCTCCATTGCAGCCTGGCGATTGTGGACAAACGCCGGAGTGCCCCCAATCAGGCTCAGGCTATGGCCATCATCGGGGATGTAAAAGACAAGATTGCCATTGTCATTGATGATATGGTGGATACAGCCGGTACCCTGACCGAAGCAGCCGGAGTCATTCGTGAGAAAGGTGCCTGCCAGGTGCATGCCTATTGTACCCACCCGGTGCTGTCCGGGCCGGCCATCGACAGAATTGACCGGTCATCCCTTAATTCTCTGGTTGCCACGGACACCATTCCCTTGTCACCCGAGGCGCAGCAATGTGAAAAAATCAAAACCCTTTCCATCGCGAAGCTGGTGGGTGAAGCCATCATGCGCAGTTACAGGGGAGATTCGGTTAACTCTTTGTTTGTTTGAACCGCTTTGTCGTAAATTGTTATGGTTTTTAACACGCTGTTTGAACTGAGACAGACATCAGATGACAGCGGATATGGAGGAGAATACATTGGATTTAATTAAATTGAACGCCACTCAAAGAATGACCAGTGGCAAGGGTGCCGCCAGAAGAACCAGACGGGAAAAGAGAATTCCGGCGGTGGTTTACGGGGTCAAAATGACGCCTCTGATGATCAGTCTTGACACCGGTGAATTTGACAAAATCATTCGGGATCAGGGGACTTCGGGCCTTTTCCTGAATTTGAAAATTCAGGGGGACGATCCGCAGGCCCAGGTGGTCATGCTCAAGGACCTGCAGATGGATCCGTTCGGGATTGAATATCTTCACGCGGATTTTCAGCAGATCGATATGGATACCCTGGTCACGGTTTCCGTACCAGTCGAAATCGTCGGAACAAGCAAAGGCGTCAAGGAAGGCGGCGGAATGCTTCAAATCATCCGGCGGGAACTGGAGGTCATCTGCAAGCCGGCCGCTACACCGGATAAAATTGAAATCGATGTCTCCCATCTGGATATCGGCGATGCCATTCATGTGGAAGAGATCGATCTGGGAGAGGATGTCCAGATTCCTCATGAGGTGAATTTCACCATGGTTACCGTGGTTCCGCCGGATATGGGAGAACAGGAGGAGATCGCGGAAGAAGACGAGCTTTTGGATGAAGAGGAAATGGCTGAAACGGCGGATGACGATGCCGCTTCTGCTGAATCGGCTGAATAGTGTCGTGCCGCATGAATTATGGCATCCACACGCTTCAAATTGATAGCGGGTCTGGGAAACCCGGGGGAGACCTATTCCCGGACCCGCCACAACATCGGTTTTCTGGTGGTTCAGGCCATTGCGGAAAAGGCAAAAGCCGGATTCACCAGGACCCGGTTTGATGCAGCCTATTCCCGGGCAACCCTGCACGGCCAGGATGTGTTTCTGGTCAAACCCCTTTCTTACATGAACCGGAGCGGGTTTCCTCTCCGGCAACTCACCGCCTATTTCAAAATTCCAGTCACCGATATGATCGTGGTTCATGATGACATGGACCTTCCCTTTGGTGTCATCCGGATTGTACAGGACCGCGGGCCCGGCGGGCACAATGGGATCAAGTCCATTGTGGAAGCTTTTGGCACCCGAAATTTTATCCGGGTGAGGGTCGGCGTTGGACACCCCGGGACCCAGGCCCGGGTGACCGGGCATGTCCTGGGAAGTTTCACCCCTGAGGAACAGGCCGGACTCGATACCGTGGTTCAGGAGGCGGCCGCAGCGTGCGGCCTCATTGTTTCCCAGGGAGTGGTCCGGGCCATGAACCGGGTGAATGCCCGGTCCTGATATCCTGCCCGCTGTTATCAGGATTTTATATTGACAATCTTGTGATGATGTGTGTATACATTAAAGAATAGGCAAATTGTAAATATATCGAGGTGGGTTATCCAATGGGCGAAAAATCCGGTAAATCAAAGACTAAGGTGAACACATCAACCAAAAAGGAATTTGCAAAAGGGGATCTGGCGGTTTATCCGGCACATGGCGTGGGCTGCATCGAGTCCATTGAAAGCAAGGAGATCAACGGAGACACCATGAATTTTTACATGATGAAAATCGTGGAAAACGGCATGGTGATCATGATCCCTACATCCAATGTCGAATCCGTGGGGTTGCGGGAAGTAATTCCCGAAAACGAGATCCCCCAGGTGTACAAAGTGATGCAGGAAAAAGCGCAGAACGGGGACAATCAGACCTGGAACCGCCGGTACAGAGAGTATATGGACAAGATCAAGACCGGATCCATATATGATGTGGCGGAAGTGTTCAGGGATCTGTTTCAGCTCAAACTGGAAAAAGATTTGTCATTTGGTGAACGCAAGCTGCTGGATACGGCCCAGAACCTGCTGGTGCAGGAATTGTCCACGGCAAAGGACATTGATGAAATGTCCATGATCAAGGAAATCGAAAACCTGTTTCAATAATCTGGCAAGCCATTTGTGAACTGAAAAACCGGCGGGTAGACCCTCTCCCGTCGGTTTTGTTTTATCCATCCATGAAAATCGATTTTACCATTTCTTTACCGCTTGCGGGACACCGTCTGGATGTGGCTGTTTCCCAGGCCGTGCCGGCCTGTTCGAGATCCATGGCAGCCAAGGCTGTGATCAGCGGAGAGATCCGGGTGTCCGGACAGCAAAAACGTCCGGGATACCGGACCCGGAAAGGGGATCAGATCACTGGAGAAATCCTGGAAAAGGATGCCGAAATGACGGTGGAATCCGACCCCCGGTCTCTGGAAATGGTTCATGCCGACTCCCACATTCTCGTGTTGAACAAGCCGCCGGGCCTGGTGGTTCATCCCGGTGCCGGCCGTTGTGAAAATACCCTGGTGAACCGGCTGGTCTGTCATTTTCCGGATATCCGTCAGGTGGGAGATGATCCGGCCCGGCCCGGCATCGTGCACCGCCTGGACAAGGACACCAGCGGCCTGATTCTGGCGGCCAGAACCAGTCACAGCCTGGCATTTCTTCAAAAAGAATTCAAATATCACCGGGTGGAGAAATTTTATCTCGCACTGGTCTTCGGATCGGACCTGGCGGAATCCGGAGAGATCAACCGCCCCATCAGCCGCCATCCCATCCATCGCAAGCGGATGTGTGTACTGGATGCAGGCAAGCCGGCACGGACATGCTGGCAGGTGATTCAGCGGTTCGAAAATGCCTGTCTGGTGCGTGTCCGGCTCTATACCGGGCGAACCCACCAGATCCGGGTGCATTTCTATGAGATGGGCCATCCGCTTCTGGGGGACGTCATCTATCAGTTCCGGCGAAACCGGAAGGCGATCCAGACTTATCCCCGGCAGATGCTCCATGCCTGGCGGATGGGATTCCGCCATCCCTTTTCAGGGCGCAAGCTCTGGTTCCAAAAGGATCCGCCCCGGGATTTCATGGATGCCGCAGCCAGAGAAGCCGGTATCCCACTGGAACAGGCGGTCCTGGCATGGCAAGACTTCATGGATAACCGGTCTGATCAGGGATAGGGCGGCCACAGCATCGGCAGCAATCCCACAGACACGGCCATGGCCAGCACGGTGATCGGTACCCCGACCTTGACGTAATCGGTAAACCGGTATCCGCCCGGTCCCATGACCAGCAGGTGGGCCGGATGGGACAGCGGGCTGGCAAAACTGGATGAGGCGGATATGGCCACGGTCATCATCAGCAGATGGGCAGAGATCCCCAGTGTGGCCGAAGCACTCAGGGCCACCGGGGTCATGAGTACCACCAGGGCGGCGGTGGGGATGATCTGGGTGCCCAGTACGGTGATGAAGAAAAGGGCACCGACCACCCATCTGGGACCCATGTCTCCTACGGCCGCGATCAAAGCGGATGCGCCCATCTGGGCGGCCCCGGTGTTTTCAATGGCCGCGCCCAGAGGCAGCATGGCGGCAATGAGAAACACCACTTTCCATTCAATGGCCCGGTAGGCTTCCTCCATGTTCAGACAGCCGGCAAGCACCATGATGGTGGCCCCGGCCATGGCGGCAATGGAAATGGGTACCAGGCCGAGCATGGCGCTGAGAATGACCGCCAGCATGATCACGACCGCTATCTTCGCTTTTTCCAGGCGGGGGGCCTGGGCCGCGGTTTCGTCCAGCACCAGAAAATCCGGATCCCGGGCCAGGGCCTCCAGGTTCCGGCGCTGGCCGTATACCAGCAGGGCATCCCCGAACTGAAGCGGCAGGTCCTGAAGTCCGGTACGAAACGCCCGGCCTTTCCGCCAGACCGCCAGCACGCTGATGCCGTAACGTTCTCTGAACATCAGGCTGGCCAGGGTCCTTCCGGCAAGGGTGGTGCGGGGAGACAACAGTACTTCCGTGGCCCCGATCTGCTGGGATTCAAGCTCGGCGGAAAGCCGGGCCGACTGCCGGGTGATGGAGAGGTCCTGTAATCCCTGAAGGACTTCCAGGTCATGAAAAGACCCCTGGAGCAGCAACAGATCCCCGGCCTGGATTGTTTCACGGGGGGAAGGCATCCAGACCATATCCGGATCCCGGACAATGCCGGCCACGGTCAGGCCGAAGGCGTTCCCCAGCCGGCTTTCGATCAGATCGTGGCCGGCCAGAACCGATCCTTCCGGGACCCGCACCGGCAGCAGTTCCATCTGTTCACCTGCCGGCGGTTCCCCTTTGCCGGGTGCCGTGAACCGCAATTGAGTCACCACCTGCTTGCCGGATACCGCTTCCAGGGCCTGTTTTTCTCCCTGCAACACCAGATGGTCACCAGGGCTCAGCCGATGGTATCGAAGGTCTTTGACCGGCTTCCGGTCCCTGGTGTGCACCGCCACCACATGAATCCGGTGTTCCCGGCGCAGCCCGCTGTCCGCCAGGGTGACGCCGGACAGGGGGGAGGTTTCGTCAATCCAAGCTTCCGCCGTGAACAGATGTCTGGAAACCAGATCCTGGAACGGATCGGAGGATTCGATCTGGAGGTGCTGGCTGGCATGGATGCGCTGCAGATGGTCCGGACTTCCGTGCACGATCAGCGTGTCTTCCGGTTCCAGTTTTTTGTCGGGGCCCGGGGCAAGGATCATGACCCCTTTCCGCTGGATCGCCAGCACCGTCAGGTTCAGGGCGGAACCCAGGCGGCTTTCCTTGAGGGTGTGGCCCTGAAGGGGAGAGTCTTTGGGGATGCGGGTGGTAAAGATATGGGTATCCAGCTGGTAAAAAGTGCCGACGGTTTTGTGATTTCCGGTGTCCGCATCCCCGGACCGGCTGGGCAGCAGGTGCCGCCCGATCAGCACCATAAACACGATACCGGCCGCCACAATGGCCCCGGTGATGGGGGTAAAATCAAAAATGGCGAAGGGCTCGAGACCGTGGTTGCGCAGGGCATCGGTCACCAGGATATTGGGCGGGGTGGAGATGCTGGTGAACGGTCCGCCCAGTAGACACCCCAGTGACAGGGGCAGCAGCAGCCGGGACGGGGGCCGACCGCTGCGCCGGGCCAGTTCCATGGTGGAGGGCAGCAGGATGGCTGCCACCGTCACGGTGTTGATCAGGGCGGACAGCAGACTGGCAAATATCATCAGCACCATGATAAGGGTGATCTCACTGCCGTGGGCCAGCCGCTGCAGCGGCCGGCCCAGCTGGTGAGCGATCCCGGTGCGGGTCAGGCCGGCGGTGAGGATGAACAGGGCCCAGACCGTGACCACTGCCGGGCTGCTGAAGCCGGCCATGGCTTCTGCAGGCGTGACCAGTCCGGTCAATGCCAGTGCGGACAAAACCATCAGCCCCACCAGATCCACCCGGAGCCAGCCACCGATAAACAGGACAAATGCCCCCAGAACAATACCCAGCAGAACAATCACATCAACACCCATGATTCACACACTCCCGGATCAGCGAATAATACAATCCACTGATATTACAAAACCGATCAACACTTGTAAATCCTGATTTTTTCTCTTGACAGGATGCCCCTGACTGTTGGCATAGTAGCTTTTTGCATAAAAATCCGATGTACCAATAAACAGGGACAGGGCAGAGAACATGAAGCGGTCATTGATTCACAACCCCATGTACATCTATCTGATGGTGCTCACCATCACGGTTTCCGGGGGGCTGCACGTGTGGCAGACCCTGTTTGACAATTTTGCGGTAAAAGCGGTTCACCTGGACGGGCACCATGTGGGACTGATCCAGTCGGTCCGGGAAATCCCCGGTTTTCTGGCCCTGCTGGTGGTGTACGTGCTGCTGTTCCTCAAGGAGCACCGGTTGTCGGCCCTGTCGGTCCTGCTGCTGGGTATCGGTCTGGCCGCCACCGGCATGCTCCCCAGTTTTACGGGACTGATCCTCACCACCCTGTTGATGAGCTTCGGGTTTCATTATTATGAAACCACCTACCAGTCCCTGGGATTGCAGTATTTTGACAAGTCCGTGGCCCCGGCCGTGTTCGGGAAACTCAGAAGCTATGCCGCCCTCAGCAGCATGGTCACGGGCGTGCTGGTGTTCATTCTGGTGATGTTCCTTTCCTTTTCCCAGATGTATCTTCTTTTCGGCATCCTGGTGGCGGGGGTCGGGCTGTGGGCGTTTTCCAGAAACCCCGCATCCGTGGATATGATCCCCCAGCACAAAAAACTGATCTTCAAAAAGCGGTACTGGCTGTATTATGCCCTGACCTTTATGGCCGGGGCCCGCCGGCAGATTTTCATGGCTTTTGCCGTGTTTCTGCTGGTCAAAAAATTTGAATATTCTGTTCAGGGCATTGCGGTTCTGTTTTTGATCAATAACGGGGTCAACTATTTTTTGAGTCCTTTTATCGGCCGATGCATTGTCCGTTTCGGGGAACGCAGGATGCTGAGCATGGAATACCTGGCCCTGATTGTCATTTTCATCGCTTATGCTCTGGTGGAGTCCCCGGTTCTGGCCGGTGTGCTCTATGTCCTGGACCACGTGTTTTTCAATTTTGCCATTGCCATCAGCACCTTTTTCCAGAAAATTGCCGACCCCCGGGATATCGCTCCGAGCATGGCCATGGGGTTCACCATCAACCACATCGCCGCAGTGGTGCTGCCGGCGCTGGGCGGCCTGCTCTGGCTGGTGGATTACCGGATTCCATTTCTGGCGGGCGCCGGATTGAGTTTTGTGTCCCTGATGCTGGTGCAGTGCATCACCGGACAGCTGGAGCCGGTATCCGGTGATGATTGAGCATCCGTTGCCCGGTTACAGGCGGTTGTAGGCGCACTGGATCAGCTTTTCCGTGGTTTCCCAGGAAATGCACTCATCGGTGATGGACACCCCGTATTTGAGGGCACATCCGTCCCCCGGGCAGTTCTGGCGGCCCTCGAACAGGTTGCTTTCCAGCATCAGTCCCATGATACCCAAATTGCCTTCCAGGCGCTGATCCAGCGCACTTTTGAATACAAACGCCTGGCCGGTGTGTTTCTGCCCGGAGTTGTCATGGGAGCAGTCGATGATGACGCGGTCCGGCAGGCGTTTCTCCCTGAGAACGGCCTGGGCCCGGCCCACGGAAACCGGGTCGTAATTCGGGGTGGTCCCGCCCCGCAGCACCAGATGACAGTATGGGTTGCCTGTGGTGGACACCACGGCGGAGCGGCCGTCCGGATCGATGCCCAGAAAATGCTGGGGCGCCCCGGCTGCCTGGATGGCATTGACCGCCGCTGAAATGCGGCCGTCAGTACTGTTTTTGAACCCCACGGGCATGGACAGCCCGGAGGCCATTTCCCGGTGGGTCTGGGATTCCGTGGTCCGGGCGCCGACGGCTACCCAGGTGAGGAGCCCGGCAATGTACTGGGGCGTGATGGGGTCCAGGATTTCCGTGGCCGTGGGCAGCCCCAGGTCATTGATGTCGATGAGCAGCTGCCTGGCGGTCTCCAGACCGGCATTGACATGAAAAGTGGCATCCAGAAACGGATCGTTGATCAGGCCTTTCCATCCCACAGTGGTCCGGGGCTTTTCAAAATATACCCGCATGATCAGATTGATCTTGTCCGACACTTCCCGGCGCAGTGCCATGAGGTTATGGGCAAACTCCAGGGCCGCTTCCGGGTCATGGATGGAGCAGGGTCCGGCAATGACCAGCAGCCGGTCATCTTTTCCGGTCAGAATGTCCACCACCTCTTTTCTGCCGGAAACAACCGTGTGCACGGCCGCTTCCGTCAAAGGCAGCGCCTGTTTCATGCCTGACGGTGAAATCAGGGGTTCGAATTTTTCTACATGGATGTCAAAGGTTTTTTTCATGGCGGTCTCCTTTGCCGGGGGAACCGGGTACCGCCCATGCCTTGAAAATATAAAAAAGCCGCAGGCGGTATCCGTGCCTGCGGCTTTTTGAATGGATTGAAATTCAGTTCATAGCAGCCCAGGCAGATGCGTATAATAATACCAGCAATAATAGGTATACGATCTGTCTGTGGCATTGAAAGTCATTGTTGATCTCCGTCAAGGTTTACCCAGCTAAACCATATTCAGAGGGTTTCGTCAAGAAAAAAATGCAGGTTACCGGGTTGTCTGTCCGCTTGAACAGATCCGGCACTCACGGCAGCTGATCATGGGACAGCCGGGGGATTGCCTTGCCGTTTGAGCCTGGTGCCATTCTTTTGCCAGAAATTTTTCGGATATACCGGAATCCAGGAAATCCCATGGCAGCGCGGGCAGGGGGGGGAGGCCGGAGGCATCCTGGGGAGGGGGAAAATCCGGTACCTCTTTTGGGGTGTAAATGATCCGCCGGCAGTAATCGGTATGATGCCGGAGCGCATAGGCCCATCCATGATCAGCCGCCGTTTCGATCACATCCGCGGTGTGCCGGTCTCCCAGGGACAAGAGGGCGCTGATTTTGGCGGTTTTCAGCGACGGTGTATTGAAAATGACATTCGGGGTTTGTTTCAGGCCCTGGCGGATGATCTCGATCCGGTGTTTCAAGGTGCCGTCATCTGTCAGTGCGGCCCATTGAAAGGGCGTGGCCGGCTTGGGAATGAATATGTTGATGCTCAGGGTGATGACCCCCATGCGTTTCTTTTTCCTGGAAACCGTTAGAAACCGTTCCTTGATTTCCCGGGTCAGATCGACAATGGCCTGAACATCGGCATCGGTTTCAAACGGCAGGCCGATCATGAAATAAAGCCGCAGATTCAGGATGTTTTTTGCCACCAGTTTTTCCACTGCGTGGAAAATATCGGTCCGGGTCATCTTCTTGTTGATGACGCGCCGCATCCGTTCCGAGCCGGCTTCCGGGGCAATGGTGGCGGTTTTGACCCGGGACCGGCTCAGCAGTTCAATCATGGCATCATCCAGTTTGTCAGCCCTCAGAGAGGAAAACGACAGGGAAAATCCCTGCTGCGTCCCGTACCGGCAGATGTCGGCAATATCCGGATGATCCAGGATGGCGGAACTCACCAGTCCGATCTTTTCGGTGTTTCCTTTGGCGATGTCCATGGATCTGCAGACATTTTCTTTTGGATAGATACGGGGAGGACGGTAAATGAACCCGGCAGTGCAGAACCGGCATCCATGGGGGCAGCCTTTCAGTATTTCCACCAGAAACTTGTCTTTGAATGCCGTCCGGGACGTCAGCACACAGGTGTGGGTCCGGACCTGATCCAGGTTGTCCAGAAAACGCACCGGAATCTTTTTGGATAAAGGCGGATGGCGTGCCGGCACATAGGCCCCGGGCAAATCCGCTTCCAGACAAGCCATCAGTTTTGCCCGGTTTGGGTATTGCCCAAACCGGCGGAAAAAATCGCTTACCAGACATTCCGCCTCCCCCAGCAGAAAAAAATCCATGAAAGGCGCAATGGGTTCGGGATTGAGAAAACAGGCCACCCCGCCGGCGGCCACCAGGGGATGGAGGTGGTTTCGGTCTGTTGACCGCGGCGGAATGCCTGCTTTTTTCAGCAACTGAACCAGATGAAGAAAATCATTTTCAAATGAAACGGAAAACAAAATGATATCAAACCGGTCCAGGGGCTGTCGGCTTTCACAGCTGCTCACTTCTGAATCATCCCTGCCGGGATCCGGCAGAAATACCCGTTCACAGACAACGCCCGGTTCCTGATTGATCAGGTGGTAAACCCGTTGAAATCCCAGGTTGGACATACCGGCGTGATAGGTGTTGGGATAGACCAGGGCCACCCGGGTCAATCCTTTTCCCTGTTTGATGATCACCCCTTTTTCAGTCAGAGACGTCTGAGAAGCCGGTCTGAATGATTTCCTCAATGACTCAGTCCGCTTTTCGTCTCAAAAAAGTGGGTACTTCCAGGTTGTCGTTGTCAAACGAGCTGTCATTCCAGGAAGCGGGAATCTCGTCTCCGCCCACCACTCGTTTGTGAGTTACCCGGACCGGGTTGTCGAATTCGTTCCAGGTGGCCAGTTCTTCCTCGGTGGGGGTTCGCAGCCGCCCTCTGGCAATGGGTCCGCCGGTTTTGTATTCTGCGGAGGCTGTGCGGATCTGACCGGCTGCCGGGTTCCGGGCCGGCTGACTGTCATACCCTGCCGGCATGGCCGGGGCTGCACATGGTTCGAACCGGTGCATGTTTTCCGCCAGTTCCGGTTCCCTGGCACCGATGCCCGTGGCAATGACCGTGATCCGGATTTCATCCCCCAGGGTCTCGTCAAAGGTCTGTCCCCAGATGATTTCCGCATCATCCCCCACTTCCTGATAGATCCTGTCCGAGGCCTCGGTCATCTCATCCAGGGTCAGGTCGGAAGAAGAGGTGATGTTCATGAGCACTCCTTTGGCGCCGGAAATGGAGATGTCTTCCAGCAGCGGGTGGGAAATGGCCTTTTCCGCGGCTTCCGTGGCCCGGTTTTCACCGGAAGCGATACCGATGCCCATCAGGGCCTTGCCGGCTTTCTGCATGGTGGTTTTCACATCGGCAAAGTCCAGGTTCACATGGCCGGGCATCATGATCAGGTCGGTGATGCCCTTGACGGAATGATGCAGAATTTCATCCGCCTTGATGAACATGTCCACCATCCTTGCTCCTTTGGGGGCGATCCCCCTGAGCCGGTCGTTGGGGATGGTGATGACCGTGTCGGTGATGCCGTGCAGTTTGTCCAGACCGTCCAGGGCCTGGCGTTCCCGTTTTTTTCCTTCAAAGGAAAAGGGCTTGGATGCCACAGCGACCGTGAGAATTCCCAGTTCCTTGCAGACTTCCGCGATGACCGGTGCCGCGCCGGTGCCGGTGCCTCCCCCGAATCCGGCCGTGATGAACACCATGTGGCTGCCTTCCAGAGCCTCCCGGATCTCATCGATGCTTTCCAGAGCCGCCTCTCTTCCGATATTCGGATCGGCACCGGCCCCCAGCCCTTCGGTCAGGGATTTGCCCAGCTGAATCTTGACTTCCGCATTGGACGTTTCCAGGGCCTGGGCATCGGTGTTGGCCACGATGAATTTCACGCCCTGCAGGTTGGCATTGATCATGTTGTTGACTGCGTTTCCTCCGGCCCCGCCGACACCGATGACCTTGATTTTTGCCGTCGCCTTGCTTTCTACATAAGAAAAATTCATGTCCACCTCCCAGATGTTGTTGTTTTTATATAATATCTTTAAACCATTTCTTCATTCGTGTGATAACGGGCCCCAGGCCTGGTTTGACCGGTTCCGCAGCAGGCAGATCACAAGCGGCTGTCGAGCCGAAAAATACCAGGCCCACCCCCGTGGCAAAGGCAGGGTTTCTGACAATGTCTTTGAGCCCGCCGATTTTATCGGGTTCTCCGATCCTCACCGGCACATTGAAGACCGATTCCGCGATTTCCGTGAAGCCGTCCATGACCACACTGCCGCCGGTAAGAACAAATCCGGCAGGAAACGCGTTTTCAAGCCCATTGGAAAACAGCTCTTTTTTGAGCAGGGAAAAAATTTCTTCTACCCTCGGTTCCAGGATTTCCGCCAGAATGCCTCTGGACAGTCGCTTGGGGGATCGGCCGCCAACTGCGGGCACATCAATAGTGGCCCCGTTTTTGATATGTTCCGGCATACAGGTGCCGTGATCGAGTTTGATCTTTTCCGCTTCCGGCAGCGGGGTCCTCAGACCGATGGAGATGTCATTGGTGAGGTTGAGGCCGCCGACGGTCAACTCATAGATAAATTTCAGATTGTTGTCCTTGAACAGGGCCAGGTCGGTGATACCGCCGCCGATATCGGCCACCAGGCAGCCCAGTTCCTTTTCTTCGGCGCTCAGCACCGCCTGGCCGGACGCCAGTGAAGACGCCACGATATCACACACTTCCAGCCCGGCCTTGTTGCAGCATTTCACCAGATTCCTGGCGGAAGAGACCGCGCCGGTGACGATATGTATCTTGGCTTCCAGGCGGATGGCGGTCATGCCCACCGGATTCTGAATGGAAGTCATGTCATCCACGATGAATTCCTGGGGAATCACATGGATGATTTCCCGGTCCGCCGGAATGGCCACCGCTTTGGCCGCATCGATCACCCGGTCCACATCGTTCTGGGTGATTTCCCGGCCTTTGATGGCAATGATGCCGTGGCTGTTGAATCCTTTGACATGGTTGCCGGCGATTCCCACATAAACCGAAGAGATGTCGCATCCAGCCATGAGTTCCGCCTCCTGGACCGCTTTTTTGATGGCATCCACCGTGGATTCGATGTTCACCACCGAACCTTTGCGCAGTCCGGTGGATGGATGAGAACCGACACCGATGATGTTGATCTCATCTTCCAGAACCTCTCCGACCACCGCACAGATTTTGGTGGTTCCGATATCCAGGCCCACGATTATTTTTTCATTCACCTGCAAAATCAGACCCCCTTTTCAATGTTAGCTTGCACGGCATCCATCGGCGCCGTTGTCACAAAGACCGTGTCGATATCGAACAGATCCATGGCACTAATGGTTTTTCCGGGAATGTTGGCCAGGATGTACTGGCTGATCTGCCGGGCCTTGACCAGTTTGCGCTCATAATCGTCAAATCCCAGTCCGATGGGCATCACTGCGGCTGCCGGCATCAGAGCCGGGTTGAACAACCCGGTCGCCCGGATAGTGATGCCGATAAGATCATCCCCGTGGATGGAAAGGATGTTGTTCTGGTACCGGCTCTGGAGAAGGTCCAGCACGGCGTTGAACAGCGGGCCTTCAAAGTGGTAGACATTTTCGCTGCCGGTCAGGTCCAGACCGGTGATCACCGGAAGAGAGACATCCTGATCCCTTTCCGGTTCATAGGCTTTGAACGGTACTCCCTGCCGGTTGATGATCATGTCGGGAAAATTTTCGATCCGGACGATGGCCAGCGGGTGCTGTTCTTCCACGGCTATCGTGAGTGAGGAAAACAGGGACCGGTGGACGGTGGCGGTGGCAATCCAGGGGTGTGAAGCGATCTGTTTTTCCATGGTCGGCACATGGACCCGGAAAATGTTGGCAGGCCGGGAAAGATCGGCCAGGTCCAGGATTTCCTGTTTGTCCACACGGTGTTGTCCCTGGATGGTAACAGTACGAACAGTGAAAAACGGGCTTTGCACGACAAGGTCGTGAACAAACACCACGGAAAGACTGAACACACAGATGATCAAAATGAGTTTCAGAATACTGGAAAAAAACGACGTCTCAGCGGGAGGGTCCGGGGGCAAAGTTTTTTCGCCCGGCTCCTTGTGCCGGTTGCGCAGGGTTGTTTCATTCATTTTTGATCCCATCTCCTGTTGATATGACTTCGGTTTCAAGAACGATGCGGTATCGGTCCCATACTTTCTGTTGAATGTGCTGCTTTAACGCCAGGATATCCTTGCAGGTGGCATGGCCGAGATTGACTATGTAGTTGGCATGGACGGGGGATACCTGGGCTCCCCGGATGGTTTTGCCCTTGAGCCCTGCTTCTTCGATCAGCCTGCCGGCCGGATGATCCGGGTCCGGGTTTTTGAAAAAACAGCCGGCACTGGGCAGATCCATCGGCTGGTTGGTCTGCTTGCGGGTGAGAATCTGGTTGTAGGTCTGACGGATCTGAGAAGGGTCCCCCGCTGAAATAACCAGCGTGATTCCCAGGATCAGCTGGTTTTTCAGATTCAGCCGGCGGTAGGAAAAGGCCAGGTCTTTTTTTTCCAGGGTATAAACGCCCATCGTGGTCAAATCCAGGAGGTCCAGACTGTGGACGAGGTCACCGATTCCCCGGTTCGCAGTCCCTGCATTCATGATCACGGCACCGCCCATGGTTCCCGGAATACCGGCACAGAATTCCAGACCGGCCAGGCCGTGACGGACTGCATGGGTGCAGACCGTGGAAAGCCGTTCCCCGGCTTCCATGAAAAGGTGAATTTTTCCGTCAGGGCGGGTTTCCGTTCGAATGCCGGATTTCATCCGGGTGGTCACCACCACCAGTCCCCGGATCCCCTGATCCGACACCAGCAGGTTGCAGCCGCCTCCCACGATGGTCACGGGCAGGGATAAACGGCTGGCGGCCCCGATCAGACCCGTCAGCTCTTCCCGGGTCCGGGGCTGTGCCAGAAGATCTGCCGGTCCCCCTACCTTGAACCGGGTGTAGGCTGCCATGGGAACATCTGCGGCCAGGTTAAAGGCGTTTCGCAGTTCGCTTATGCCGGAGTTCGGTTTCATTCGGTTTTACAGGATCTCCAGTAATTGTTCACCTAACGTGTGGATGTCCCCGGCTCCCAGAGTGAGGACCAGGTCATTGGGTTTGAGTTTATGGGTGACCATGGACAATGCCTGGGTGAAATCCGGGGCAAAGGACACATCCCTGTGGCCGTGCGCCTGAACACCCTGGCACAGAAGCCTTGAATCCACCTGGGGAATGGGGGGTTCACTGGCCGCGTAAATGGGCACCAGGATCAGGACATCCGACTGGTAAAAGGCCCGGGAAAATTCATTGAACAGGGCCTTTGTCCGGGTGTACCGGTGGGGCTGAAACACCACCACCAGGCGCCGGCCCGGGAAACTCTCCCGCACCGCGTTCAGTGTGGCCACGATTTCGGTGGGATGATGGCCGTAATCATCCATGACCAGTATCTGTTTTTTATCTCCCTTGATTTCCAGGCGGCGCCGGACCCCTTTGATCTCTTCCAGGGCCTGCTTGATCACCTCAAAGGGAATTTTGAGTTCCAGCCCTGTGGCGATGCCGGCCAGAGCATTCAGAATATTGTGCTGGCCCGCCAGGTTGAGAACGATCTCTCCCAGGTCCTGGTTTCTCCGGGTGACGGTGAACCGGCTCCGGCCGTTTTCAAACCGGATCTGCCTGGCCTGGAGATCGGCCTGGGCCGACAGACCGAAGCTGGTGTGCCGGACCGTGATCCGGGGCAGGATGTCCTGGATGTGTTCGTTGTCCAGGCAGACAATGGCCACCCCGTAAAACGGCACGGAATTGATGAACTGAACAAACTTGTTTTTGATGTCTTCGATGCCGGTATAAAAATCCAGGTGTTCCAGGTCGATGTTGGTCACCGCCGCAATGGCCGGCGTGTACTGGAGAAACGATCCGTCGCTTTCATCGGCCTCCGCCACGATGAAGTCTCCCTGACCGTGCAGGGCATTGGTGTCCAGTCCCATGAGCAGCCCTCCGATGATCACGGTGGGGTCCAGTCCGCCGGTGTTGAGGATCTGGGCGATCATGGCCGTGGTGGAGGTTTTGCCGTGGGCCCCGGACACGGCAATGGCATATTTGATGCGCATCAGTTCCGCCAGCATGGCGGCTCTGGGAATGATCGGAATCCCTGAGGCTTTGGCCTGGACCACTTCCGGGTTTTCATCGGAAATGGCGGAAGAGGTCACCAGAACATCGGCGCCTGTCACCTGTTTTTTGCCGTGTCCTTTGTATATGGCGGCCCCCTTGTCTGCCAGGCGTTGAGTGATGGGAGACAGTTTCAGGTCCGACCCGGACACGGTATAGCCCAGGTTGATGAGCAGTTCGGCAATACCGCTCATGCCGATGCCGCCGATGCCCACAAAATGGATGTGATAGTCACTCTGATACACGGGTTACGACTCCTTTGCTTGTAAAATATGGGCCGCGATCCGGTCGGCGGCGTCCGGTTTTGCCAGCGCTGCCATGGCCCGGGCCATCCGGTTCAGCCTTTCAGGATCTTGTTTCAGATCCAGGAGCATCTGAAACAGCACCTCTCCTGACAGGTCTCTGTCCGCCACGACCAGGGCTGCGCCGGTTTCGGCCACGGATAAGGCATTGTGTGTCTGGTGATCATCCGCTGCATGGGGATAGGGAACCAGGATGGCCGGGATTCCTTTAAGGGCCAGTTCGGACAAGGTGCCGGCCCCGGCCCGGCAGATCACCAGGTCTGAGCGTTCCATCAGCGCGGGCATGTCCGGGAAAAAAGGCTGAACCCTTGCCCGGATTCCCAGGGAGCGCAGCTGTTCTCTGACGGGTACGTCCTGACCGGTACCGGTCTGGAACAGGATAAAGAGATCCGGCATGCCGGTGATGTGTCCGGCCATGTCCACCACGGCCCGGTTGATGCTGGCCGCTCCCTGGCTGCCGCCGGTGACCAGCAGCACAAAATCTTTCGGGTCGATCTCTTCCATCCCGGTTTTCACGGTTTGATCCACAGGCCCCTGCGCCCGGACCGGATTTCCAGAGACCCGCGTTTTGGGGTTTTTGCTGAATCCCCGGGTGGATTCAAAGGCCGTGAAAATGGTGGTGCTGAATCTCGCCAGCATGCGGTTGGTCATGCCGGGAAACGCGTTCTGTTCCTGAATGGCGGTGGGAACCCGGAGTATCCAGGCCGCCAGGACCACGGCAAAGGAGGCATATCCCCCCACACCGAGCACAAAATCCGGTTTGAACCGCCACACGATCCACAGGGCCTGGATCAGGGAGACCAGAACGGCGGCGGTTCCCGTCAGCTTCTGAATCAGGGTCCGGCCCTTGAGGGGCCGGGAAAAGATGGATGAATGATCAAACCCGTAGGCGGTGACCATCTTTTTTTCAAACAGCGTGTCCGTGCCCACAAACCGTATCCGGACCGCGGGATCTTTTTTCTGGAGGGCCTGGGCCACGGCGATGCCGGGAAACAGATGTCCCCCTGTTTTTCCGCCGGCGATGATGACACGGAAACGACCGGTCATGAGGTTCCCTCCTTTTCAGGTGAAAGCGACCGGGTCGCCCCGATATTCATCAAAATTCCCATTACCGCCATGTTGATGATCAGGGAGGTGCCGCCGTAACTGATGAACGGCAGGGTCAGGCCTTTGGTGGGAAACACGCTCAAGGACACCCCTGTGTTGATGATGATCTGAATTCCCAGATACAGGGTGAGGCCGGCGGCCGTGATGGCACCGAATGCACTGTCTGCGTTTCTGGCGATCTGACAGCCGCGGACCAGAATGATGCCGTACAGGGTCAGTATGACCAGGACCCCGATCAATCCCAGCTCTTCACCGATGATGGAGAAAATGAAATCCGTGTGGGGTTCGGGCAGGTAGTGCAGCTTCTGCATGCCCAGGCCGATGCCCTGGCCGAACAGGCCCCCGGCCCCAAAGGCTTTCAGGGAATGGGTGATCTGGTATCCGGTGTTGTAGGGGTCTTCCCAGGGATCCAGAAAGGTCAGAATCCGGGCAAGCCGGTATTCCACCTTGAAAACCAGAAAGTAGACCACCGGGATGATCACGGGCAGCGGGGTCAGCAGATGCCAGATTCTCACTCCGGCCACGAACATCATGCCCCAGCAGATCATGCCCAGTACCACGATGGTGCCGAAATCCGGCTGAAAAATGATCAGCACGGCAAACAGGGAGAAAATCAGGATATGGGGCATGAATCCCACGGAAAAATCCGTGATCATGGATTGTTTTTTGGCCAGGCTGTATCCCAGAAACAGGATCAGAGCGAGTTTGGCAAATTCGGCGGGCTGGAAACGGAAAACCCCCATATCCAGCCACCGGTGAGCCCCGTTGGCCTCCACCCCCAGACCCGGAATCAGAACCGCGGCCAGGCTGACCAGGGCGGCAAACAGAATGAGATACGCCAGCCGGTTGTAATACCGGTGGGGAAACGAAGCCGCCAGGAACAGCACGCCCAGGCTGATGCCGAAAAAGATGACCTGGCGCTGCAGATAATAGAACAAGGTGTTGTGGGCCTGCATGGAGATGGCCGAGGATGCGGAATACACCATGACGATGCCGATGCCGCACAGGATCAGTGCCGGAAAGAGCAGGCACCGTTCCCTGAGAACCGGATGCACAGGCCTTGTATTATCCATGGTGTCCTGTCTCCAGTTCCCGGACATGGCGGGTAAAGGCATCCCCCCGGGCCTTGTAGTTTTCAAACATGTCGAAACTGGCACAGGCCGGTGACAGCAGCACTGCATCACCTGGTTGTGCCGCGGCAAACGCGTTTGCAACGGCTGTTTTCATGTCCGAAACCCGGTCCACCGGGAAGTCTCTTGAAAACAGGTCATGGATGTGATTTGCTGCTTCACCCAAAGCGATGATCTGCCGGACCGGTTTGAGGGCCGGCCGCAGCAGGGACAGGTCCGTGTCTTTTTCCCGGCCCCCCAGAATCAGGACCACCGGTTTTGTGAAGCAGTTCAATGCCCGGGCCACCGCGTCCGTGTTGGTGGCTTTGGAGTCGTTGTAAAATTGAACCCCGTGGATCTCCGTGACATAGGTCAACCGGTGGGGCAGTCCCTCAAAAGCCCTGACCGCCTCAACGATCCCTGGCATGTTCCCGCCGGCGCACAGGGTGGCCAAAGCTGCTGCGGCGATGTTTTCCAGGTTGTGGGTGCCCGGGATCCTGACCAGGTTTTCACCGTCGATCCGCGCGGCATCTCCGGTCCCTGTTTCCGGCAGGTTCAGAAAAATGGTCTGGCCGGTTATTCTGGCACCCTGATGAATCCGGGTGTCCGGATCAGAGGAAAATGCCAGTATCCGGGATACCGGGCGGGGTCCGGTTTGACAGCCGCCGTCCATGTCCGCATTGATGATGGCGGTATGGGCCGGTGTCTGGTTTCTGAAGATCGACCATTTGGACCGGCAGTAGTCTGCCATGTCTTGGTACCGGTCCAGGTGATCCGGGGAAATGTTCAGGAGCAGGGCAATGTCGGGGGTGAAATCCCGGGCCAGGTCCAGCTGGAAGCTTGAAATTTCCGCCACCACCACCCGGGCCGGCCTGCCGGACATGAGATACTCCACCAGGGGGGTGCCGATATTGCCGCCCATGAAGGTGGAGATGCCGGACGCTTCGAGCATGTCCCGAATCAGGGTGGTGACCGTGGTTTTTCCGTTGGTACCGGTGACGGCCACCACCGGGGTGGTGTTGTAACGGGCAAAGATATCCAGGTCTCCGAGCAGGGGGACCCCGGCGGCTTTTGCCTGGATCAGGTGCGGCATGGTCAAGGGAACGCCCGGGCTCACCACCACCGCCCCGGCCCGGACAAAGGCCTCGGGATCGTGATACCCGATCTGGGCATCGATCCCCAGGTGGTGGAGTTCCGGCTCAAGAATTTTTCTGGCGGGATCCCTGTCCGTGGCTTTGACCCTGAAGCCTCTGCCTGCCAGAAACCGGGCCATGGAGAGCCCGGACCGGCCCAGGCCGCAGATCAGTATGTAGGATGTCTTGGGTAAGTGCATGGGGGTCACCTTATTTTCAGTGTGCCCAGTGACAGAATGGCCAGGGTGATGGCGATGATCCAGAACCGGACGATCACTTTGGATTCATGCCAGCCTTTGAGTTCAAAATGGTGGTGCAAAGGCGCCATCCTGAAAATCCGTTTTCCTTTGGTCAGCTTGAAGTACCCCACCTGGATGATCACGGACAGGGCTTCGATGACAAACAGCCCTCCCACAATCAGCAGCAGAATTTCCTGCTTCACCACCACGGCAACGGCGCCCAGGATCGCCCCTAACGGCAGGGAACCGGAGTCCCCCATGAAGATCTGGGCCGGATGGGCGTTAAACCACAGAAATCCCATGCCCGCCCCTGCCAGGATCCCGCAGATCACCGAGATCTCTCCGGCGGAGGTGATATGGCGGACATGCAGGTACTGGGCAATCTGGATGTGCCCGGCCACATAGGCAAAAAACATGTAGGTGACCGACGCCACGATCACAGGGCCGATGGCCAGTCCGTCCAGTCCGTCGGTCAGGTTCACGGCGTTGGAGGCCCCCACGATGACCAGGCAGGCAAACGGAATGTACCAGATGCCCAGGTCCGGTGAAAACGCCTTGAAAAAAGGGACGGTCAGGGTGGTGGTAAAATCCGGGCTCAGAAAAATGAGCAGGCTGATCACCAGACCGCAGGCGATCTGGATGATGAATTTTCCTTTGGCAGTGAATCCCATGTTCCGTTTTTTGATCTGCATGAGAAAATCATCCACAAACCCGATGGCCCCGAACAGCAGAAGCGTGAGCAGCAGGATGAAGATATAGTGGTTGGTGAGGTTCCCCCACAAAAGAGTGGCCGTGAACACGGAAAACAGAATCAGGATACCCCCCATGGTGGGGGTCCCCTGCTTGCCCAGATGGGTCTGGGGCCCGTCCGTCTGGATCACCTGACCGATCTGCATGGCCGCCAGTTTCCGGATCACCCAGGGCCCCAGAAAAAAGCAGATCAGAAACGCGGACAACCCGCCGTAGATCGTCCGGAAGGTGATGTACCGGAAGATATTGAGAAAGGACCACTGGTCATGCAGGGGGTACAGAAACTCGAAAAACATGAATCAATCCTTTCCCGGTTTTGGGGAAACATGTGTCAATGCGGCTTCCCGCAATTCGGTTTCCCATTGTTCAATAATGGTTTCCATGGCCATGCCCCGGGACCCTTTCACCAGAACCCAGTCACCCGGCCGGGCATCCGCTGAAACAAGGTCAGAAATATCCTGTTTGGTGCCGTGAAACACGGCGTTTTCATCCATGCCTCCGGCCAGGGCGCCGGCACGGGTGTGGCGGCTCAACGGCCCGAACAGGTACAGCCGGGTGATTCCCAGTGCCGCGGCGGTTTCCCCCACCTGCCGGTGGTGCTGTTCACTGTCGGGACCCAGTTCCAGCATGTCGCCCAGAACCGCCAGGGTCTGGATGTCTCCGGAGGTTTCCGGTGCAGCCCCCAGTTCGGCCAGGGTTTTCACTGCCTGTGTCACGGATGCGGGGTTGGCGTTGTAGGTGTCGTCGATCAGATGAATTCCGCCGGGCAAGGTCCGGATGTTCATCCGTCCGGAAACCGGCGTGAATGATGCCAGGCCGGCCTGCATGTCCGGAATGCGGATCCCGGCGGCGGCCGCCGCCGCCAGAGCGGCCAGGGCGTTGAGCACCATGAACCGGGCCGGAGAATGCAGATGGAACCGGGCCGTCTCTCCCTGGATGTGGCCCAGAAAACGGATCATCCCGCCTTCCGAACGGATCTCGGTGGCATACACATCCGCCGTGTCATCGGTTCCAAAAAAAAGAATCCGGTCCACTCCCGGGGTATTCCTGGCCCGGTCCGTCAGAATCCGGGCCCTGGGGTCGTCCTTGTAAATCACGGCCACGCCGCCCTTAACGGCATGGTCGAAGATACAGGCCTTTTCCCGGGCCACGTTTTCCGCGGTTTTCAAACCCTGCAGGTGGGCTCCGGCCGTGTTGGTGACAATGCAGATGTCCGGACAGGCAATGCCGGACAACCGGCCCATCTCGCCGGGCTGGTTCATGCCCATTTCCACCACGGCCCATTCATGGGCTCCGGACAGGTCGAGCAGGGTTTTGGGGACCCCGATTTCATTGTTGAAGTTTTTTTGGGTCGCGAGGGTGTCAAAAGTGGTTTGAAAAATGGCCTGGGCCATGCGCCGGGTGGAGGTTTTTCCGTTGGACCCGGTAATGGCCAGCACTTTGGCACCGGATCTCATCCGCTGATGATGACCCAGGCACCCCAGGGCCTTCAGGGTATCCGGCATCTCAAACACCACCCGGCCCGGTGCCGGGGTAGCGGCAAAAGATTCCGGATACAGGCGTTGCCAGGTGCCGGATTTCACCACAAACCCCTGAATACCGCGATCTGCCAGATCCGGAACAAACCGGTGGCCGTCAAAGGTTTCCCCGGTCAGGGCCAGGAACAGATCCCTGGGCTGGATGGTCCTGGAATCGGTACTGATGTGTTCGAACACGGGGTTGTCATCCAGGGTGTTTAGGACCGGAGGAACGCCCAGGGCCGTTTTCAGGTCATCCGGTGTCCAGGGCATGGGGGCGAACTGCCGGGTCATGCTGTTGCAGGCGGAAATCAGGTGTTCCCTGTCATCGAAATGGCGGGTGCCTTCCCGGGTGATCTGGTAGGTTTCATGGCCTTTGCCGGCCGCCAGGACAATGTCTCCGGGACGGGAAAGGCAGACGGCGGCGTGCAGGGCCTGACGCCGGTCTTGGTGGGAGATCACGCCCGTAAAATCCGCATATGCCCCTTTTTTCCCGGTGTGGGAAATGTCCGGCCACGGCAGCACGGATGTGCCGGTTCCCCGGATCCCGGCCAGGATATCCTCGATAATGACATCCGGGTCTTCCGACCGGGGATTGTCCGATGTGACGATGGCCACATCACTGTATTGGCAGGCGATTTGTCCCATCAGGGGCCGTTTGGCCCGGTCCCGGTCCCCGCCGCATCCGAAGACCGTGATCAACCGGCGGGTGGCCCGCTGTTTCAAGGTTTTGAGAACCGATTCCAGGGCGTTGGGCGTGTGGGCGTAGTCCACGAACAGATACCGGTTCAGAGGATTGGTCACTTTTTCCAGGCGGCCCGGCACGCCGGTGCAGGCTGCCAGCCCCTGCTGAATATGCATGGGTGATACGCCGGATCCATGGGCCGCACCCGCGGCGCACAGGATGTTTTCCAGGTTGAACCGGCCGGTGAGGGGGGAAGAAAAGGTGATGAATTCACCGCCCAGGTCCATCCGGCCGGAAATTCCCTGAATCGAGTCCATGATGTCCAACGCCGTGATGTCTGGATGGCTGCCGGGTTCCCGGCTGCGGGCGCTGACACGGATGACCGGAAAATCCAGTTCATCCGCCAGCCGGGCACCCCAGGGGTCATCGATGTTGATGACGGCTGACGCAGGAGATTTTAGACGGGCAGAAGGCGCCAGAAAGTCGGTAAAGAACCGTTTCTTGCACTGGTAATAGGCGGTCATGTCCGTGTGATAATCCAGGTGGTCCTGGGTCAGGTTGGTGAAAATGCCCGTGTCAAACCGGCACCCGTCCACCCGGAACTGGTCCAGGCCGTGGGAGGACACCTCCATGATGACGTGGGTGATGCCGGCCTGTTTCATTTCCGCCAGGGTTTTCTGGATCGTCACCGCGTCCGGGGTGGTGGTGGAAGTATCCACAACGTTGCCGTTGTAGCGGATGTTGATGGTGCCCATCACCCCGCAGCGGTGCCCGGCCGCCAGAAACATCTGTTCCAGCAGATAAGTGATGGTGGTTTTTCCGTTGGTGCCGGTCACGCCCGTCAGAAAAAGGTCTTTGGACGGGTCACCATAAAACCTGGCGGCGATGGTCCCGGCGGCCCGGCGGGAATGGTCCACCAGAAAGACCCGGTCCAGCCGGCCCGGGTTGTACTGGGCCACCACAGCGGCGGCCCCTCTGTCCAGGGCCGTTTCGATAAAATCATGGCCGTCGGCTGAATATCCCCTGATGGCCAGGAACAGGTCTCCGGGTACAATCTCCTGGGCCCGGGTCCGGATGCCGGAAATCTGAACATCCGCCCGGGGCGGAACAAGGACGATGCCGCGCAGCAATTCGGATAACTTCATCGGGTTTCTCCTTTGTCCGCCACCGCAGCTACCATGCTGCCGGCAGCCGGAGGGATGCTCAAATAATTGAAGGATTGGGCCAGAATGGATTTGAACGCCGGTGCCGCCACATCTCCGCCATAATATTTGTTCCGGGGTTCGTCCACCACCACCAGCACGGCCAGCTGGGGATTCTGATGGGGTGCGAAACCGCCGAACACCGATGTATAGGTGTTTTCGGCATATCCTTTTTGTCCCTGGACCACTTTCTGGGCGGTCCCGGTTTTGCCGCATACCTCGTATCCTGCCAGAGCGGCTTTGGTGCCGGTCCCTTTCTCCTGCACCGCTAACGCCATCATATGTTTGACCTGGGCTGCGGTATGGGGCGTGATCGCCTGACGTACCAGGGTGGGATGAAACATCTGAAGATCCTGTCCGGTGTTGGAAACGATCTGTTTTACCAGCATGGGCTTCATGACCCGGCCGTTGTTGGCGATGGCGCTGATGCCGGTGATCAACTGAATGGCGGACACGGAAATACCCTGACCAAAGGAGATGGCCGCAGTGTCGATCCTGGCCCATCGTTCCGGCGGCATCAGGGTGCCTGTGATTTCCCCGGGGCAGTCCACCTGCGTTCTGTCACCGAAGCCAAACCGGGTCAAATAGTCGTGAAGGACTGCCTTTCCCATGGATTCCGCTATTTTGGCCGCGCCGATATTGCTGGAATAGGCAATGATATGGTCAATGGTCAGCCAGTCATGGGGATGGGTGTCCCGGACCGTGTATCCGCCGATGCGGTACCGGCCGTTTTCGCAAAAAAAGATGGAATTGGCCGTCATTCCCTTTTCCAGGGCCGCCGCTGCCGTGAATACCTTCAGGGTGGAACCGGGCTCGAATACGTCGGTGACGGCCCGGTTCCGGAACAGGGCCGGATCGAATTCACCGTAGTTGTTGGGGTTGAACCGGGGAAAATGGGCCATGGCCAGCAGCTCACCGGTGGCGGGGCGCATGACCAGGGCCATGCCGGATCTGGCCTTATGTTTCCGGACCGTTTCCTCCAGTGCGGTTTCAGTGAACAGCTGAATTTTTTTATCCAGGGTCAAAATGATATCATTTCCCCGCAGTTCCGCCTGTTTCTTTCTGTCGATGTCCAGAATCCGGCCGGTACCGTCCCGCCGGACCCGGACCGTGACGGACTGGCCTTCCAGAACATCATTGTATTTCAACTCCAGGCCTTCCAGCCCGGTATCCTCTTTTCCGGTAAACCCGATGACCTGGGCCGCCAGATCCCGGTTGGGGTAAAACCGCTTGAAACTCTTCTGGAAATAGATGCCCGGCAGGTTCATCATCCGTACCTGCCGGGCCGTGTCCGGAGAGATGTTTTCCGCTACCAGGGCATACCGGCTGTCTCTGGAAAATTGCCGGGTCAGGTCTTCCGGGGATTTTTCCAGAAGCGGTGCCAGTGCCCGGGCGGTTTTCACCGGAGCTTCGATGCGCAACGGGTCTGCGATGACGGTCACGGCATCCAGGGTGGCGCCCAGTTTGTTCCAGTTCCGGTCCAGGATCCGCCCGCGCTCTCCCTTGATGGTCAGGTGCCGGGAATAGCCGTTTTCCGCCCGTCTGGCAAATTCTTCGGCCTTGAGAATCTGAATGTCAAAGGATTTGATGCCCAGTCCCGTCAGAATGAGTACCAGAACGATCTGGACAAACCGGATCCGGCCGGCGATGCGGTTGTGTGTCCGGTCCGGCATCAATCCCCCTCCTTTCCAAGAAAAATGGTCTGGTTGAATACCTCTTCGGTCAGACCCAGCTGAGATTTGGCAATGGCAATGATACGGTTGTCGGATTTGAGCCGATCCCTCTCCAGAGTGAGTTCCCGTTGATAGGACAGCAGATCCGACAGCCGGGACTGGGCCAGGGATATTTCCAGGGTGACCTGGGTGGCTCCGGTCCGTATCCAGGTGTGAAGCAGCAGTTCCGCAAACAGAATCGAGAGGATCAGGACCCATTTCACTGCGGAATCATTCATGTTACAGCCTTTCCGCCACCCTGAGCCGGGCGCTTCTGGACATGGGGTTGGCAGCCACTTCTTCCGGCGTGGGAGTCACCGGCTTTTTGACCACCGGCTTCATGACCGGTTTTTTGTGACATACGCATTGGGGCAAAGTTTTGGGACAGGTACAGCCTGCTTCAAAATTTTTCAGATGCTGTTTGACAATGCGGTCCTCCAGAGAGTGGAAACTGATGATACAGACCCGGCCGCCTTTGACCAGCAGGGCCGGCATCTGTTCCATGAAACGGGTGAGGTGCTCCAGCTCCCGGTTCACGGCAATGCGCAGCGCCTGGAAGGTCCGGGTGGCTGGATGGATTTTCATCTCTGCCGCTGCCTTTTTGGGAATGGCTTCCAGAATGAGCCGGGTCAACTGCCGGGTGGTCTTCAGGGGATGTTCGGTCCGTCCCCGGATAATGGCTCCCGCAATGCGGCGGGAAAATCTTTCTTCCCCGAAGGAAAAAAACAGGTCGGCCAGGGCCTGCTGGGAGTATGTATTCACAATGATGTCAGCGGTCATATTCTGTCTGGTATCCATCCGCATGTCCAAAGGTTCGTCCCGGTTGAAGCTGAAACCACGGTGCGCCCGGGCGATCTGATTGAATGAAAATCCCAGATCCAGCACAATGGTGTTGACATGGTCGATATCATGCTGACCCAGAATGGCCGGCAGATTCGAAAAATTGTCATGGGCCAGAATGATATTCTGTTTGAACGGGTTCAACACTTTCTGGGCGTGGGTGACAGCCTCCAGATCCTGATCGATCCCGATGAGCCGTCCGTCCGGAAGGATGGCCTCAAGGGTTGACCGGGCATGGCCGGCACCGCCCAGGGTGCCGTCCACACAGATATCTCCGGGTTTCAGGTTCTGGTACGCCAGGATCTCCGCCGGCATGACGCTCGTGTGATCAAATCCCATGGCTACAGCCCCAGGGAAGCAATTTCCTCTCTTACTTCCTCTTTTTCAAGTTCCTGCTCCATCTTCATATTTTCCTGGTCCCACCGTTCCCGGGCCCAGATTTCGAACCGGTCCAGAACCCCCACCAGGACAATGTCCTTTTCTATCCCTGCATAGGTACGCAGACTGGGGGGAATTAAAATCCGGTCCTGTTTGTCACACTTCAACGGGCAGGCATTGCCCAGAAAAAACCGTTTGAATTTTTCCATGGCCGCGCTTTTGGCGGCCAGAATTTTTTTCTCCAGCTGCTTCCATTCACTGAAAGTGTAGGCATACAGGCATCCGTCCTTGATGGAAACCACCACCCCGTATTCTTCCTCATCGGCCTTGAGAACGTCCCGGAATCTGGCCGGAATGATAATTCTGCCCTTGGGGTCGATGGTATGAAAGGAGCTTGATCGAAACACGTGGTCTACCTGTTCCCTGTTTTGGGTGAAAGATCCACTTTCCTCCACCATTTGACACAATCTTGCGAAAATTCAGGCATAAGTCAAGGAAAAAATGGTGGGTGTCTAAAAAAAATGAGCCGTCGATAAAAAAAGATATATTTTATTTTCAATGAAGTACGGGCAAAATGGTACGAGGGAGTCTAAAAGGGGTTGTATGGTGGGGAGTGGTGGAGTAGGTGGGGAGAAACGATGATCAGGGGGCAAAAGGTGCGGCAATGGTGGTCCGGACCGCTTCGATGGTCTCTTCCAGCTGGTGGACGTCTCCGGACAGAACATACACTGGCCGGTGCACGATGATTTCCACCAGGCCGGGAACCAGGTCCAGGGAGTCCGGGGGCAGCACCTCCCGGGAGTGCCTGATGGTGACCGGCAGAACCGGCAGCCCGGTTTCCCTGGCAAACACGAACGCCCCTTTTTTAAAGGGCTGGACCTGCCCGTTCCGGCTCCGGGTGCCTTCGGCAAAAAACAGTACCGACGCTTTTGAAGAGATCCGTTTACGGGCCTTGCGGATGGACGCGATGGCCGCCTGGTGGTGGGACCGGTCTACGAAGATGCACCCCAGGTAATGGCAGGCAATGCCGAACACGGGAATCTTTCTCAATTCCTGTTTCATGACCCATTTGATGTGAAGCCCGATAAACCCGTGGATCACCGGGATGTCCACCATGGACTGATGGTTGGCCACCACCACATAGGACCGGCCCGGTGTGTAATTCTTTGTTCCGGTCAGTTTCACCTTGACCGGAACGATACCGCAGGCCAGCCTGGACCACAGCACGGCCAGGGCATTGGCGGCATCCTGGGAAAAAAACGCGCCCACAAAAACACAGATCAGGCCCAGAACCAGGGTGATGATCACCATGAACGGGATGACCACCAGCCATTTGTAGGGCTGGTACAGCCATTTGAGGATCCGGCTCACTGGGGCGGCTGTTCCTCCGTTTCCGCTGTTTTTTCAGACGTTTCACTGTCTTCCGGGATGAGTCCGGCCAGATCATGGGCATAGGTTGTGATATCTTCAGCCACATAGGGTTTGAGGGAAAACACATGGTCATTCATGGAGGAGGTGGCCAATGCCTCGTCCTTGTCCGGGCCGAACAGTTTCAGTACCAGAGTGGACTCGGTTTCAAGAACCAGGGTCAGGTCCGGGGGTGTGGTTTCCAGTTCGGTTTTGTCCATGTCCGGCACAAAATGGTCACACATGAGAGCGGACAGGGAGTACAGAAGGTTGGACACGGTTTCGGGGTCCGGGTCGGTGCCGTCTTCGTAACGGAAGACCGGTCCTTTGGCCTGTGTGTCATCGCTTCCCGGTTCCCGGGCGGTCAGAATTACCTGTTTTTCAGGGGTCTGAATGGTGATGGCCTTGATGCGGTCTTCCTGAAACGTCAACACCCGCCTGTCTCTGAATTCATCCAGGGATTTGTTGAAATGGGACCGGAAAGCGTCTTTTGCCTGGTAGATGCCGGGGTCGTTTTCCACCATCACAAATGTGTGGTTGAAAGTGGGGGCGGTTTTGCCGATTTTGACCGACAGGACCGGGATTTCTCCCTCAAAGGCGGTGACGGTCAGGCCGTTGCCATCGTCCAGTTCATACCGGGTGAGATCCTGTTTTTCAGATACCAGTGCGGACAGGGTCAGGCCGGACAGAACTTCCAGCATCTGTGTGACGGCGGTTTCGTCAGCCGGATATGCCTGTTCCGTCACCACCCACCCGGAATCGGTGCGGGTGAAATCCAGGGTCCGGTCCTTTTTTTCCACGGTCAGGCGGTCGATTTTTTCCATGTCCACAGCCGGAGGGTCCGGCAGGGTGTAATGACGGCGGTCCTCTTTTTTGAAAACCAGATACCCGGCCAGGGCCACGATGATCACTATCAGAATGAGAACTTCTTTTTTCATGGCAGATTGTCCTTCAGGATTTGAACTGATTGGCGATTCGTTTCCGCCGGGCTTTGCCGGCCAACCACACGGCCAGGCCAAATACACAGACCAGCAGGGGCAACCCGGCAACGTTCAGGGTCTTGATCATGCCCCGCACCATGGGCGTGGTGGTGGTCAAAGGGTTGAGCGTCTGCTGTTTGCTTCGCATGGCCGCAATATCGTCATTACCGTTCAGATGATCGATGGTGTTTAAAATGAATGTGGCATTGGTGGTGCGGCCCTCCGGGTCCAGCATGTTGTCCATGAGCATCTGGGAGCACCCCAGCACGAATATTTTGGCCGGCCGGGAGGTTTCCAGAACCAGGTTTTCCGCAACCACTTCCGGTGCATCCGCCTGAGCCGCCGGTCCGATGTCAGCCGCATCAGGCGTTGAAGAATCGGGTTCTTCCAGATCGTCTGAGCCTTCCCCGGATGCAGGGATATCGGTCTCACCGGTCTCTTTTTCCGGAATGGGTTTGTCTTTGAAGTAGCTGGTGAATGTCCCTTCCAGCAAATATGCCAGGTCATAACTTGTCATTTCCCCGGATGATTCAGGCGGGGAAATGAACATGGGGTTCAGGTTGATATCGCCTTCCATGAGCCAGGACTCTTTGGAACTGCTCAAGAGCCTTGTGGCGGTCACATGGGATGTCAGGTTTTCCTGCACCAGGGACAGCGGAGATGCCTGCATGGCAATGACCCCTTTGATGTTGTGCATGAAAGAAGGCTTATTGTTGATGGTGTCTTCCCTGAGCATGGGCGCGAAATAGATGATCTGCTCGCCGCCTTCCCGGGGCTGGTGTTTGTAGGCGGTTTTGTCCATGACATATGCCTGTGTCATGGTGATGCCGTAGTGAGTCAGCAGTTTTTCCAGCCCGGTATCGATGGGAATGTACTGGGGCATGCCCATACCGCCCCGGGGCATGATTTCATTGAATGCATCACTGAAAAAGGCGATGTTGGTCCCTTTCATCAGGGCCTGATCGATCTGGAACAACTCGTAATCGGAAAACGGTTCCGTGGGTTTGGCAATGACCAGACAGTTGAGGCCATCGGGAATGGCCTGATCTTTGAGGGCGATCTGCCGGATGGTGTATCGGTCGGACAACAGATCGTTTAGCACCTGCATGCCGCCCCCGGCCCCCCCCTGCATCATGGCCATGCGGTCCGGGCCAAGCGTCGGGGAGCCGTGGTCCGCCAGGAATCCGATATCCTGGTTGATGCCGATCATTTTTTCCATGATCCCCACAATATCCTGTTCCAGTGTTTCCGGATCCGCCATCTGATAGGTGGTGCCGATGATGGGCAGATTCACGGCCGAGATGAGCGGCAGGCTGGCTGCCTGGTCCTGATAGGTCAGCACCAGGCCGGCCGCTCCCTGACCGGCCTGAATATTGTTTTCCGGGATGTCCGGCCAGGAAAGGGCCATCAGGTCGTATTTTTTCCCGATCTCATTCAGGGTCTGTTTGTCGGAGATATCCTGGTGGCTGAAGGACAGGATGTTCCGGCTCCTGGCATTGATGTTCTCAATGGTCTTTTCCACGGTATGTTTCAGATCCGGAAAATCGTTGAGCCCGATCAGCGGAGTGATCTGGTCCAGGGAAGAGGACAGATACAGGGTGGCCTGAACAGTATCTTCCAGGCGCAACAGGGCCGAGACCTTGTTGTTGAGTTTCTGGATGGCGGTAGTCAGCCGGTATTCCAGTCCGTCCGTGGAGGTCACGGCATTGATTTTCTCGATAAGGTCCCCATGGATGAGCACCAGCCCCATATAGGCGTTTTTGAATTGCAGCTCATCATTTTCCACGATCCGGATCTGGATGGGAGAGATGCCGTAGCTTTTGGCCAGTTCCCTGTTTTCCACGGCGTTGGCACTCAAATCCCCTTCTTCGGAAGAAACGTTGTAGAACTGATAGTTGAACAGACGGCCGGCTCTGGCCGCATATTCATCCAGCAGGTCCCTGAGGTACCGTTCCGTGTTGTTGTGGGGGGCGGGCAGGTTTTTCGAGAAAAACACCTTGATGCTCAGAGGTTCGGACAGGGTGGCGGCCGCTTTTTTGCTGGCATCCGACAGAGAAAAAATCTTGCTGGCCGTCAAATCGGCCCGGAAAAAAAGGGTGAGCCCGGCAAGGTTGACCAGAACGATGACCGCCATATACAGAATAAACTTGATATACTGTTCCTTGAAAACTCCCATGACGCCTCCTTAATTTTTTTCCTGCATCACCAGATGGGTGGAAAAGAGAAATATGGATATCAGGCTGAGAAAATAGATGATGTCCCGGGTATCCAGGACCCCTTTGGAAAAATTGGCAAAATGGGTGTTGGCCCCGATATATTCCACCACCGTCACAATCTGCGGGGGCATGAAAAACAGCATCCGGTTGAGGATGGTCAATGTGAAGCAAAGCGCGCATCCGATGATGAACGCGATGATCTGGTTCCTTGTCAAAGCGGATGCGAACAGCCCCATGGCGCAGTAGGCCCCTGCCAGGAACACGGCCCCGAGATACCCTCCCGCCACCGGACCCCAGTCCAGGTCTCCGATCAGGGAGATGAACACCGGATAGGACAGGGTCGGCACCAGCATGGCGCAGGTGAACAGCGTGGCGGCCAGAAATTTTCCGATAGCGATGTGAACAAAGGACACCGGCAGGGTCAGAAGCGTTTCATAGGACCCCACGTTTTTTTCTTCCGCAAACAGCCGCATGGTGATGGCAGGGACAAAAAAGGAAAACACCATGGGCAGAAGCGCGAAAAAATCCCGTAGGTCCGCCCGGCTGTATATGAAAAAAGTGGAAAAGAAAAACCATCCGGTCACGATCAGAAACAGGGCGATCACGATATAGGCGATGGGGGAGATGAAATAATCCTTGAACTCTTTTAGCGCAATGATTTTGATTTGTGACATGATCAGGCATCCTCCCGGGTCAGTTTCTGGAAAACATGTTCAAGGGCCTGGGTCTCTTTTGCCAGTTCCATGAGAATCCAGTCTGTTTCCCTGATTTTCAGATAGAGATCCGGGCGCGCATCCCGGCCCGGAGACGTCTGGATTTCAAAGCGCACCAGATCGTCGGTGTCAGGCGGCAGCGCCCGGATGGAAAGGTCCGGATCCATGTCCGCCAGAAACTGCTGAGCGGTTTTCACGTCCGGGCCTTTCAGGGCCAGGCGGATCAGGTTGTCCTGAAGCGCCCCCTGCTTGAGCCGGGCCGTGGTGTCGTCCGCCACCACCTTTCCGTTGCTGATGATCACGATGCGGTCGCAGGTGGCTTCCGCTTCGCTGAGAATATGGGTGGAAAAGATGATGGTCTTTTCCCGGCCGATCCGGCGGATGATGCTGCGGATCTCGGCGATCTGGTTGGGGTCCAGGCCGGAGGTGGGTTCATCCAGTATCAGGATTTCCGGATCCGTCATCATGGCATGGGCCAGTCCCACCCGCTGTTTGAGCCCTTTGGACAGGGTGGCGATGGGTTTGTGCATGATGTCCGACAGCCCGCACAGGTCCGCCAGGGTGCGGAACCGTTCCAGTTGCAGGGAGGGGTCCGTCAATCCCTTGAGCCGCGCTACATAGGTCAGATAATCATACACCAGCATGTGATGGTACAAAGGGGCCGATTCGGGCAGATATCCCATCAGGGACTTGATTTTCAGGGTATCTTCGGGCATGTGCAGGTCCTTGACCGAGATACGTCCGGAACTGGGTTTGAAAAATCCGGTGAGCATGCGCAAAGTGGTGGTCTTTCCCGCGCCGTTGGGTCCCAGCAGCCCCAGGATTTCGCCGGGCCGCACCGACAGGCTGATGTGGTCCACCGCGCAGAAATCCCCATAGTATTTGGTCAGGTCTTGAATCTCTATCAATGCAACCTCCTTGGTTAAAAATCCTCCAGAACCCGGCTTTTGTTCAGAAACGCCTGAAGATCTTCTGCGGTTTTCCGGGCCGCCGTCACCGCTTTGCCCAGATGCCGTGAAAACGGATCATCCTTGCCCAGGGTCTTTGCCACAGCCCGGTACAGCTGTTCGCCTTTTTCAAAATGCGCCATCACCTCGGCGGCCAGTCTCTTGCGTTCCTCATGCCGGCGTTTTTCACTTTGAATCACGGACTCCAGTTTCTGGACCGCGTATTCCACCAGGGCATCCCGGGGCATGTCAAACGCCCTGGATACTTCACTGAGTGCATCCACGGTCCGGCGGCTCATGACATAGGTTTTCTGTCGGCGGGGAATTTTTTCAAACTGCGGCAGCCGGATGGACCGGGCCAGTTTTTCCATGGCCTCCATATCTTCGATAATATGGTCGAACAGGGATTTCTGTTTGATGCCCATGTGAACCGCCACCAGTCCGATGGCATCGATGGCTTTCTGGGACAGCTTGAACGTCGCCCGGACAGACTGTCTTCCCCGCAGGTCCAGTACGGATGGCCCTGAAGCGGGAGCCCTGGAGGGTGTCATGGAGAAGTGCCTCCTTAACATAAGGCCCGTATTATTAATTCAGGCCATTCTTAAAAGTAATGACAATTTATTGTAGCAGATGAATGTACAATAAAAACAGATCCGGATCAACCATAAATTTGGCAGATTACCAAAATATCATCCAGAACGTTTCCCGGGAAAGGATCACCATCCCCAGGCAGAGTCCGGATCCGGCCGCCAGAAAAATCCGTTCCTTCCCGCTGGATTCGAATACGGGGTCGGTCCGGTTTTCAGTGTAGCACCGGGCGGTCATGGCCAGGCACAGGTGGTCGGCGGCCATGACGGTTTTTTTCAGTAACGGCAGAGTGAGAAGCCGGATGCGCCGGACCGGATTTCTCCGAAAACCGCCGCACCGGGCGTTGACCGCATCCGAGGTCTGTCCGGCCTGAGCCAGGATCATAGGAAAAAATCTCAGGCACAGGCTGATCATCAAGGCCACCCGTTTTTCCGGAACAAAGGGAACCGGTTTGAGAAACCACTGGGCCGCACCTTTCAGATCCGCCGGCCGGGTGGTGACGGTAAACAGCATGCCAGCCACCATGACCAGAAAAAACCGCATTGCCACAAGTCCACCCTGGACCAGTCCCTGCCGGGTGATTCCGATATCGAAAAAAGGCCATACCGGGTCTCCGGGGGTCGTGACGGCCCGGGTGGCGGCCATGAGAGCCAGCAGCAGAACAAAGCCTTTCATCCGGATCAACAGGAGGCATATGGTCAGGCCCTGGGCCCGGATCAAGGGATAGATCACCAGAAAACATGCCAGGCATCCGCTGTAACCGGCTGTAAACAGGGCCATGCTCACCATGCAGACCAGCACGATCTTGACCCGGACATCGAGTTCGTGCAAAACCGTGGTGCCGGTTCTGAAGGAAAACAGGGTCAGGTCCGCCATGGGGGGGCCGTATATCCCATGCGGGAAAAACAGGGTTCTTTGATGCCGAACCGTTCCAGGCACCTCAGCAGATCTTTGGGCCGGTCATCTTTGACCAGGCGGCCGTGCCGGTCCATGATGAGCATCCGGGAGGCGAAACTGATCACCTCTTCCACTTCATGGGTTGCCATGATGATGGTCTGTCCGTCCCGGTTCAGCCGGCAGACGGTTTCCACCAGGTCCCGGGAAGCCGGAAAGTCCAGATTGGCGAACGGTTCGTCCAGGACAATGATTTCCGGATCCATGACCAGGATGCCGGCAATGGCCAGCCGCCGTTTTTCCCCGCCGGACAGGGTGGCGGGATTCCGGTCTTTCAGAAGGGACAGGTTCATGCATGCCAGGGCCTGATCCACTTTTTCCCGGATACGGGCACGCGGGAAGTTCAGGTTTTCCAGTCCGAACGCCACCTCATCGGCCACGGTATCGCCCACGATTTGAGTGTCGGCATCCTGGAACACCATGCCGATGGTTTTCCGGGTGAACATCAGATCCTGTGTCACGGGCCGGCCGTACAGACGGATCTCTCCGGATGTGGGACGGTCCAGCACATTGAGGTGCCGGATCAGCGTGGTTTTACCCGATCCGTTGGGCCCGGCCAGAAGGATGAATTCTTTGGGAAAGACCTGGAAACTGATGTCATGAATTCCGGTGCCGCCGTCAAATTCATGGGTGAGGTGGTCGATTTCAAGAATGGGTTTCGGCATGATGACTCACTTTCTGAGCAGGGGCCTTATTTTTCCGGCAAGGATCACGGCACCGGCGATTTTGACGGCATCCCCCGGCAGAAACGGGATCAGCCCCATGGCCACGGCCTGGCCCCAGGACAGGGAAAAGGCCAGTTTCAGCCATGGCACGCCGATCGTGTAAAGAACGGCGGAGCCTGCCGTCATGGCCAGGATGTCCCGGAAAGCGGTTTGTTCCGGAGGCCGGGACAGGGCCCCGGTCACCAGGACGGCGGGCAGGTATCCCAGCAGATACCCGCCGGTGGGGCCGAACAGTTTGCCGATGCCGGAGGTGCCGCCGGCAAATACGGGCAGCCCGGCCAGCCCCACCAGCAGATACACGGCCACACAGGCCGTGCCCCAGGCAGGTCCCAGCATCAGGCCCGCCAGCAGGACAAACATGTTCTGGAGCACAATGGGCACCGGCCCGACGGGAATGGCGATAAATGCGCCCACCGATATCAGGGCCACGAACAGGGCCGCATGGACCATGGGCCGCAGGCTTTTTGTTTCGGTCATCTCGATCTTCCTTTCAGGTATAAAAGCAGTCGCCGTATATGATGGAATGGATCTGATTGTCCGCATCTTTCACCCACAGGGTCCCGGTATCATCCACATCCATGGCCACGCCTTCAATGGTCTGGTGCCGGGTTTCGACCCGGACCCTTGTGCCGATGGTGCTGGTGCGCTGCTTCCAGTCAGCCATGACACCGGCGGCATCCAGGTGGCGGGTCCGAAGGGTGAACCGCTCCATGAACTGTGCCAGAATCTCTTTTCTGGATACCGGCCGGCCCAGTGTCTTTTGAAGGGATGTCGCTGCAAAAATTTCGGAAGACGGATCATTGTTCACATTGAGTCCGATCCCCAGAAGCTGGTACCGGATCATGTCGGCCCGGGTTTCCATTTCCGACAGCAGGCCTGCCAGTTTTTTGCCGTTCAGCAAGAGATCATTGGGCCATTTGACCCGGACATCCAGATTGAACAGGGATTCAAGGGTCACGGACAGGCACAGGGAAGCGGCAAAATTGTACAGATACGCCAGGGCCGCCGGGACGTCCGGCGTCAGAATCAGGGTGATCCACAGCCCGCCCGGGGCGGATTCCCATTCCCGGTTGAGCCGGCCCCGGCCCTTTGTCTGGTGTTCCGCCACCACACAGCTCAGGTGGGGGGCATTGTGCCGGGCCAGTTCCCGGGCCTTGTCCATGGTGGTGGCCACCTGTGAAAAATAATGGATCCTTTCGGATAACGGCGGATCAAAACAGGTGGGGAGCAGCAGGTTGTCCGGATCTGCCAGAAAATACCCTTTGGGGCCGGACTGAATGTCGAACCCCTCTTTTTTCAGGGCCTGAATGTGCTTCCAGACCGCCACCCGGGAGATGCCGCTCTCTTCACTGAGCTGAACCCCGGAAACGGTGCCGCCTTTTGCTTTGTAAAACCGTTGCAGAATGACCTGCCGGGTATGGGATGTCTGGTTAACCATAATTGGCATGAATGGTTAACAGAAAACCGGTTCCCGGTCAAGGGAATAGATGCACCGGCATTGTTTTTTTCATCGGTTTTTTCTTGAACCGGAATGCCATCTGGTTTATAAGCGAAAACCATGGTAAAGGAAAAAACAGACATACGGGTGATCAGGCGGATCATTCCCCACTCATCCGATTTCAAGCGGTTCTGGAAAGACCAGGGGCCGTTTGAATACGCGTTGACCAGTGCGGAATACCCCCCGGTGCTGCTGGCGCCTGAGGAATGGATTTTCGGGCATACGGCCCGGGAGGTGATCGAGGGGTTAATGGGATTTCCTCCGGGAAAGGCAAAAATTGTCCGGTCGGATTTCAATCCTGAAAATACCCGGATTCTGCGGCCGGACAATCTGATTCCATGGAAAATTCAACCGTTTCCCGAGGAATGGAATCACATGCCGTGTGATTTTTTCACTCCTGAGGGGCATCTGACAAAGGTGGTGGCGGAGCGGGTGAAAGAGGCGCCGGTTTCAGGCAATGAGTCTCTCCAGATGGCGGCCGCGTTCTTCACTCTTCTGGAGGCGCACCTGCCGGCCATGGGATATGTATTGCTCAAACCCCGGGGAAATGCCCGGTATGCCGCCATTCAGGATTATGTGTCAGAATGGGAGGAAGACGAGGCAGATGCCGGCCTGCTGTAGCCGATTTTTTCCGGTCAGGCCTCACCGTTGAGAATTTTGTCACACAGCAGCTGTCTGTAATCGATTCCCGCTTTCTGAAATCCTTTGGTCCCGTATTTCATGTTGCCTTCCAGCACCATGAACCGCCCCCGGGATTCCACGATGTCGATGCCCACATCATCCCATCCGCATTTTTCTGCGGTTGACAGGGCCAGTTCCAGAGCCGCCGGCGGCACCGGATCAAAACAGATCTCCCCTCCCTGGGAAACATTGGTTTTGAACCGGCCTGTCAAAGCGACCCGCCAGTAGGCCAGGGCCACGCTCTTCCCGATGATAATGACCCGAATGTCCCGGTCCAGAGGCAGGTATTCCTGGATATAGGCCGGATCCTTTCTGGCCAGATACACGGCCAGGTCCGCCGGGTTCCGGATGAGAAACACCCCGTTGCCCCGGGCCGATCCCCTGGGAATCTTGGCGATAAACGGAAAGGAGAAACAGGACGGGATGGCCTGTTTCTGGCGCGGGCCGTAAAAAAACCGGGTTCTGGGGTGGGGAATGCCCTGCATCTGGAACATGGCGGTCTGCCGGATTTTGTCCATGGCAAAGGTGTAGGTGTGAAAACTGGGAAACGTGGGCTTTCCCATGGCATTGAACAGACCCGCGTAAAACGCGGTGGGATACAGGATCCGCGGGGCGGACAGGATTTTCTGCCGCTGGTCCGGGGTGTAATCGAGGAAATTGGGCCGGAATCCCAGGGTGTCGATCCGGGAACAGCGCCTGAGCCGGGCCCCGATGGCCACCAGTCCCTTGGTTGATCGGCCGGGACTAGGACCGCACATAACCATGGGGGTTGGTCCGCTGCCATCGCCAGGTGTCGGCACACATGTCATCCAGGGTCCGGACCGCTTCCCATCCCAGCTCTTTTTTTGCTTTGCCGGGATCGGCCCAGCAGGCAGGGATGTCACCGGGCCGCCTGGGGACCACTTCATATGCAATGGCGCGGCCGCAGGCCCGTTGGAATCCCTGGATCATTTCAAGCACGGAATATCCCTTGCCGGTGCCCAGGTTGTAGACCAGGATGCCGGGAGCCGCCGTGAGTCTGGACAGGGTTTTGACATGTCCCTCTGCCAGATCGGACACATGAATGTAGTCCCGGACCCCGGTGCCGTCCGGGGTGTCGTAATCATTGCCGAATACCCGGACCCGGTCCAGAGACCCGATGGCCACTCTGGCGATATAGGGGACCAGGTTGTTGGGTATCCCCCGGGGATCTTCCCCGATCAAGCCGCTGGGGTGGGCCCCCACCGGGTTGAAATACCGGAGCAGGGCAATGTGCCATTCCGGATCGGACATGAAGAGATCCCCAAGAATTTGTTCGATCATCAGTTTGGTCCGTCCGTAGGGATTGGTGACGGACAAAGGGAACGCTTCGGTGATGGGCAGGGTGGGGGGATCTCCATACACGGTGGCGGATGAGGAGAAAATGATCTGTTTGATTCCTGATTCGGCCATGACCGACAGCAGATTCAGGGTGCCGGTAACGTTGTTGTGAAAATAGGTCAGCGGCATGACAGTGGACTCCCCCACCGCCTTGAGGCCGGCAAAATGGATCACCGCCTCGGGCCGGGTCCGGACGAAAACCTGAAAAAGCGCTTGTTTGTCCAGCAGATCGGTCCTGAAAAAATCCAGGGATTTTCCGGTGATCTTTTTCACTCGTTCCAGTGATGTGTGGGAACTGTTGCACAGATTGTCCACCACCACCACGTCGTGGCCCTGGTTCAGAAGTTCCACGCAGGTGTGGGTGCCGATATATCCGGCCCCGCCGGTGACAAGTATTTTCATTGCTTCATTCCTGTCGGTATGGTATCATTTGTGTTTTCAAAACATTCTTTGCAAAATTTTGCCGAATTTGCAAGAGGGATTCGGCAAAACGGGAAAAACACCCGTCCCGGGACATTGACAGGCCCGGCCTGGGTGATTAAAATAGGGGTATTCAGGCAGGCATATCCTGAATATATCAAACCATAAGGAGAGTTAAGCAATGATTGAACTGACAGATCCTGCAAAAGAGCAGATCGACAACTATTTTCAGGGCAAGGAACCGACCCCGATTCGGATTTTTCTCAACTCCGGCGGCTGAGGGGGCCCCTCTTTGGCCATGGCTCTGGATGAGCCTAAAAATTCGGATGACAGTTTTGAAGTGAAAGGGCACAAATTTCTTGTGGACAAGGATTTCATGCAGAAAGCGGAACGGATCAAGATCGATTTCACGGGCATGGGGTTTCACCTGGACTCCAATATGGATCTCGGTGCTCCCGGATGCGGGGGATGTTCCGGTTCCTGCAGTTAATCATAAATTTTTAAAGATGTAATTAAGGTGTGCCGTGAAAAAGCACACCTTTTTTCAATCCACGGACCGGACTATCAGAAGTGTGCCGGAAGCAACGGAAATGTATGCCCGGGATTCTGAAAAATAGTTGCTGATCCCCAGAGTGGTACCCATTGTCAGGGTATGGCCTTCAAGCGGATAGGACAGGCCCCTGAGCGTCACACCCCGGACCGTACCGGTCAAAGGGATCAGAGAAACCAGATCTCCGGGTGTGCCTGTCAGTTCCACCCGGTCTTTTACCACGTGGATTTCGTTTTTTTCATCCACGATTCTGGCAGAAATGCCGGCATCCGCCAGAGGCACCAGCAGCATCACATTGGCCAGTGTATGGTCCATCCGGGTTCCGGTGGCGGCCAGCATCGTGATATGGGTAGCCCCTTGTGCCCGGGCGTAATCCAGGCAGAGTTCCATGTCGGTCCGGTCCTTACGGCTGGGATAGGGTTGAACAGGGACTTTTTTTTTCTGGAAAAACGTGAGGGTGTCCGGGTCGATGGAGTCCAGATCCCCGATAATCACATGGGGGCTGTATCCGGTTTTTTTCAGGTGCCGGGCACCGCTGTCCGCAGCGATGATCAGGTCCGCCGTTTCCAGCAGTGATCGGATTTTCCGGTGCCAGGACCGGGTCCGGGCCGTTTCCAGTCTGCCGCCGGCAATGACAATGCAGTTCATGGCCTTGTTCATACCATGAAATACAGGGTTTGGAAACCGGAATCTGCATCTTGCCTTGACACCGGGAAATCAAACCTATAATTACGTGCATATGCGTGCTCCCGCCACTATAAACCGTTATGTCTTCAAAGAGTTTTTTCCGCCTTTCGGGATCAGCCTTTTTTTTCTGACATTTGTGTTTCTCATGACCCGGATTCCGGAAATCACGAATCTGGTGGTCAACTACAATGCGGATATGAGCGCCGTTCTGGTGATGATTGTGTACACACTGCCCCGGTTCATGGAGTTTACTATTCCCATGTCCGTGATGGTGGCCGTGCTGTTGACCTTCATGCGCATGTCCGTGGAAAATGAAATGACTGCCGTGAAAGGAGCAGGCCTGTCTTTGTACCGCCTGCTGCCGCCGGTACTGATTTTCTGTGTTCTTGGGACCGGATTGACCCTGGTTGTCACCCTGTTTGCCGTGCCCTGGGGAAAGCTGTCCATCAAGGAGAAAACCCTGGATCTGGCCCGCTCCAGCATGGATCTGGCGCTGGAAGAGCGGCAGTTCAACTCCCGGATGGGGGATGTCATGATCTACGTGTCCCACGTGGACGTGAAAACCCGGGACCTGACGGATGTGTTTATCGAAGACCGGACCGTCAGGGGTATGACCCGGATAGCCATCGCCCCGGAAGGGCGCCTGATCCGTTCGCACGACAGCAGTATGTATACCATCCGGCTGTACAACGGCATGATCAATCAGGTGGACATCGAGAAGAAACACGTGTCCAATATCCGGTTCGGGCACTATGATATCAATATCGATCTGGCACAGCTTCAGCAGGGAAAAGACAAAACGATTCACAAGGATCTGGACGAGTACGGCATCAGGGAACTGATGCATTTCATCCATGCCGGAGGATCCGATGTGAAACAGATGAATGAAGCAAAAATGGTGCTGCATGAAAAATTTTCCGTGCCTTTTGCCTGCCTGTTTCTGGGATTGCTCGCGTTTCCCCTGGGAGTCCAGTCTTTGGTGACGGGCCGGTCTTCCGGACTGGGCCTGGGGGTGTTTTTCCTGCTGACCTATTATGTTTTTCTGGCCGCAGGATGGTCTGCCGGGGAAGCCGGCCGGTTTCCGCCGGTGCTGGGCATGTGGTTTCCCAACCTGGTCACGGCCGGAGCAGGCATGTATCTGCTCAAACGTAATGCCGAAGAAAAACCGGTCACCCTGCCGTCACTGGTTTCAAAGGCATGGGTCCGGATCAAACCCCTTTTTTTGAAACTGTTGCGCCATGACCTGCCTGCATAGATACTGGCTCAGGGAATTTTTCAAATTTTTCGGCGTGATTCAGGCCCTGATCCTGGTGTTGTTCGTGATCATCGATTATCTGTCCCGCATGGACAAGTTTCTGGAATCCGATCTCTCGCTGATCCATGCCTTCTGGTACGTGGCTCTTAAACTGCCTTTCATGTTTGTCCAGCTGACCCCGGCGGCCATCCTTCTGGCCACCATTGCCGTGTTCGGATTGATGAACCGGAACAATGAGCTGACGGCGGTGAAATCTTCCGGGATTTCCGTGTATTTTCTGGTCAGGCCCGCTGTGGGGGCCAGTCTTCTGCTGGCCCTGGGCATGTTTGTCCTGGGCGAATCCGTGGTGCCGTTGTCCATGGCCAGATCCAATGATATCCGGCAGTATGAGATCGGGAAACAGAACCAGATGACCCGGCACCGCAACAATATCTGGATCCGGTCGGACAACCGGCTGGTGCATATCCATTTCTTCGATCCAAAGCAGAAAACCGTGGCCGGGGTCTGCGTCACCACCCTGGATGATGATTTTTCCCTGAAAACCCGTATCGACGCCCGTTCCGGCAGATATGAACTGGGTCAGTGGCTGCTGGAGGATGTGGTGGAACAGACCTATAATCCAGATACCCATGATTATGATGTGACCCTGTCGGACATGACCCTGGCAGAGCTGGGCGTGGCCCCTGATGACCTGGGCCGGTGGGTTCAGAAATCCGATGAAATGGGATTTTTTCAATTGAAATCCTATGTCGCCAAGGTCCGGGATGAAGGGTATGATGCCACCACCTATGAAGTGGATATGCACGGGAAAATTGCGTTTCCTTTTATCTGCGTCATCATGGCCGTGACAGGTGCCGCCGCCGGAATGCGTTCCTTTGCCCGGTCGAATCTGCCGGCCGCTGTCGGGCTGGGGGTGGCGATCTCCTTTTTTTACTGGGTGGTATACGGCATCTGCCTTTCCATCGGTTATGCAGGGGTTTTGCCGGCTATGGTGGCGCCCTGGGTGGCCAATGCGTTTTTCCTGTGCGGCGGGATCGTTTTTCTGATCAATACGGAATGATTATAATGATCCTTTGGTATCATATTCTGATGACGGCTGGATTCATGCTGGTTTTGCCTCTTCTCCCCCTTGTCTGGCTGATTTCTGAAAAAAGACGGGCCAATCTGCTGCAGCGTCTGGGGGTGTTCACCGGATTGAAACACCGGACCGGCCCACGGAAATCCGTATGGATCCATGCCCTTTCCGTGGGAGAGGTTAAATCGGCTCTGCCGCTGGTCATGGCGGTCAACAGACAGTTTGCCGAAACGCCCATTGTTTTTACGGCATCCACGGTCACTGGATACGCCACGGCCCAAGCCCTGTTTTACCGGCCGGATGGGGCACTGGTCTCCGAGATCGGGTATTTTCCTTTTGATCTGCCCTGGGCCGTGGCCCGGGTGAGCCGGAAAATCGATCCTGACTGGATCTGTCTGGTGGAAACCGATCTGTGGCCCGGATTTCTGCATGCCATGCATCGGAAAAAAATTCCCGTCATTCTGGTGAACGCCCGGTTGTCCTCGCGGTCTTTTCGGGGATACCGCCGGCTGGGACCGCTAAAACCTCTTTTTTTTTCAAAATTGACCCATGTGCTCGGACAGTCCCGGCAGGACCTGGACCGGTTCAATGCCCTGGGCGTGCCTGAATCCCGGCTGACCCTGGCCGGAAATATCAAATTCGACCATCCTGTGGAAACATTGACCGATGCCGAGAAAACCTTTCTGAAAAAATGGTTTCATGTTACCGGCAGGCAACGGCTGTGGATCGCCGGTTCCACCCATCCCGGTGAAGACTCGCTGCTGTGGGAAGTTTTTTTACAGGTGCGGCCCCAGGTGCCGGGCCTGAAACTGGTGCTCGCCCCCAGGGACCCGGGCCGGTGCTCTCAGGTGGCCCGGGAAATATCGAACAAAGGGGGGACCCCTGTACTGCTTTCCACCACCCGGAATCAGCCTGAAGATGCGGATGTGATGCTTCTGGATTGTCTTGGTGTTCTGGCGAAAGCCTATGGGGTGTGTGATGTGGCGTTTGTCGGCGGGTCGCTTGTCCCGTGCGGCGGGCACAATCCTCTGGAACCAGCCATGTTCAGGAAACCGATCCTGTTCGGCCCCCATATGGAAGACTTTGCCGAAGTGGCGGACCTGCTTTTGGCCCGGAAAGGGGCCTGCCGGGTAGGGGATGCGGCATCGTTGACCCGGCATCTGAGGGATCTGCTCGCCCGGCCGGATCAGGCTGCGGAGATGGGAGACCGGGCTTTGAGTGTGTTTCAGGAAAATGCCGGAGCGGTGGAACGGACCCTGGATTTTTTGACCCGGATGTCCCCTGGAGACCGGCATGTTTAAAGCACTGGAAAATAAAATCACGCATGCGTCCCTGCAACAGGGACCTGTCCGGTTGCTGTCGTTTGACACCCTGCTCAGAGCCGCGTCATACGGATATCGGGCCGGTGCGGTTCTCAGAAACCACTGGTATGAATCCGGCCGGTTTGTCCGGAAAAAACTGCCCTGTCCCGTGATTTCCATCGGCAATATCATGGCTGGCGGAACCGGTAAAACACCGGCAGCGGTCTATCTGGCGGACCTGCTCATCCGGATGGGAAAACATCCGGTGGTGATCAGCCGGGGATATAAGGGGGATTTGAAGAAAAAAGCCGCTGTGGTGGGTGATGGGACCCATCTGTTTCTGGATGTCTGTCAGGCCGGAGATGAACCGTACATGATGGCGGCATTGAAACGGTTTCCCGTGGTGGTGGGAAAGGACAGGTACCGGGCCGGGTGCCTGGCCCTGGACCGGTTGCCTGTGGATGTGGTGATCCTGGATGACGGATTTCAGCACATCCGATTGGAAAGGGATCTGGACATAGTGCTTCTGGACCATGATGCGCCGCTGGGAAACGGCCGGATTCTGCCGGCCGGCCGGCTCAGGGAACCGGCGGTTCCGGCCCTGGCCAGGGCCCATGCCGTGATCCTGACCCGGTGTCCTGAAACGGTTTTACAGAGGCCTCACTGGGTATCCACTGTCGCACCGGATCTTCCGCTGTTTTACAGCCGGCACCGGCCGTTTCCTGTAGCGATGGTGCCAGCCGGCCCCAATCCGAAACACCGGGCCGTGAATGGGGCCGGCCCCGGATACATGTCTTTTCGGGACGGCCTGAAAGGGATCTCCGTGGTGCTATTTTCAGGGATTGCTGACAACACGGCGTTTTATAAAACGATTGAAAAGCTGGGGGCGAATATCCTGGATCATCTTGAATTTCAGGATCATTACCGGTATAAGAGGTCTGATATTTTGCAGATTCAGCGGCAGGCAAACGCCCTGAAAGCGGACATGGTGGCGACCACCCACAAGGACTGGGTCAAGCTGGACCAGACAATGACCTGGCCCGTGGATCTGGTAGTCACAGGGGTCACCGTGTCCCTGGACAATGAATCCGGGTTTATCCGGCTGGTCAAAACCGGTATTCAACCATGAAATCCATGAAATATGAGTGATGAACTGATCTTTCGGCTGTTGAAGGGGGGGGTGTTTTTTTTGGGGATGATCCCGGTGCCGGTGGCGGATTTTCTGGCCGGTGCTCTGGGCCGTTTCTGGTATCGTGTGGACAGACGTCATCGCGGGATCACCGTGGAAAATCTGACGTCTGCCTATGGAGGGGAGTGGTCCCAAGAAAAAATTGAACGCACGGCCCGGCAGGTGTTTGTCAACATTGCCGCCATCCTGTTTGAGGTGGCCTGGTCCACCCGGCTGTCCAAAAAACGGTTGTTGTCCCATTTCACAATCCAGGGCATGGCGCATGTGACGGCAGCCCATGAAAAAGGCAGGGGTGTGGTGGTGATCACCTGTCACATGGGTAATTTCGAAATGCTGATTCCGGTCATTGACGGTACTGGATTTGACGGCTATGCCATTTACCGGACACTGGATTTTGCCCCTCTGGAAAGGCTGATGCTGAACCTGCGCCAGCGGTTCGGGGTCACCATGATCCCCATGCGCGGGGCTTCCAGAAAACTGGAAAAGATTCTGGCCGGCGGCGGGGCCGTGGGGACCCTCATCGATCAGAACGTGGACTGGTACAAGGGGGTGTTTGCCGATTTTTTCGGGCGGCCCGCCTGTACCAACAGCGGTCTGGCCAAACTGGTCATGAAAACACGATCTCCGGTGATACCCATGTATACCATCCGGCATAAACGGCAGTTTATCATCCGGTTTCTGCCGGAAGTGCCTGTGGCGGTGACCGGCGATCCTATTTCGGATATCGAAACCAACACCCAGCGGTTCACCACGGCGGTGGAATCCATGATCCGCCAGTGCCCGGACCAGTATTTCTGGGTACACAACCGGTGGAAGACCAAACCCTGGTGTCCTTGGCCCGGACGGGAAACCCGATAGCGGCCCCGGCCTTTCCGGTGAACCAATACTGAAAAATTCCGGCAGTCCGGTTGTATGAAGGCGTTAATGTGAAGACAATGAAAAAAAAGATACCCGGTCAATCCCGCCGGCGGATTCTGATCCGGGCCGCCAACTGGGTGGGGGATGCCATCATGACCACGCCGGTGATCCGGGCGGTGCGCAGAAATTTTCCGGATGCCCGTGTCACGGTGCTGGCCAAACCCTGGGTGATCCCGGTGTATGCATCCAATCCCCATGTGGATGAAGTGATGGTGTATGACAACGCCGGGCGCCATAAAATGGGCATGGGGACCCTGCGCCTGGCAAAGGACATCCGGAACCGGCGGTTCGATCTGGCCATTCTCATGCAGAACGCCTTTGAAGCCGCGTTACTGGTGTTTCTGGCCGGGGTCCCGCTGCGGGTGGGATACAACACCGATGCCAGGACCCTGCTGCTCAACCCGGCCATTCCTATGGACCCGGCCCTGAAAAAGACCCATCTCATCGATTATTATCTGGGGATCCTCAAGGGCGCCGGATTGGCAGCAGATGGCCGGGGCATGGATCTGTTCATTTCCCGGGCCGATCAGGAGGCAGCCGAAGAGCTGCTGGCCGGTATTAAACAGAATCGGTCGGACAAAAAAATCCGGTCTGACCGGGTGATCGGTGTCAATCCCGGCGCCACCGGCGGCACCGCCAAGCGCTGGTTTCCGGACCGGTATGCGGCCCTGTGCCGGCGTCTGGCAGACACCTATGGCACACAGATTCTGATTTTCGGCGGTCCCGGAGACCGTGCCCTGGGAGAACGGATCGCGGCCATGGCGCCGGGGTGCTGTGTGAACCTGGCCGGCAGCACCACCCTGGGACAGGCGTTTGCCCTGATCAAGCGGTGTGAGCTGTTTGTGACCAATGACTCGGGCCTCATGCACGCGGCAGCGGCCCTGAATGTTCCCCAGGTGGCGGTGATCGGTTCCACGGACCCGGTGGCCACATCGCCTGACAGCCCGGTCAGTACCATGGTCCGGATTCCGGTGCCCTGTGCGCCGTGCCTGAAGGATGAATGCCCCACCGACCATGCCTGCATGGACCGGATTACGGTGGACATGGTATTCGACACCTGCCGCCGGATTCTGGATTCAGGGCATGCCGCCTGAAATCAAGGAGAAAAAAACTGTTTTCATCCATTGATAAAATTCTGATCATCAAACCCAGTGCCTTCGGGGATATCATTCATTCTTTGCCGTTTCTGTCCGCCGTGAAAAAACGGTTTCCCCATGCCCGGGTGGACTGGGTGGTGGCGGAAGGCCTGCACACCTTTCTGGAAGGCCATCCCCTGATCCACACCCTGTGGGTGATCAGGAAAGACCGGTGGAAAAAGATGTCCCGCCTTGGGAAAACCGTCCGGGAAATTTTGTCACTCAAGCAACAGCTGGGACGGATCGGGTATGATGTGGCCATCGACCTGTCCGGACTGTTCCGGTCCGGGGTGATCACCTGGTTTTCCAGGGCACCGGTCCGGCTGGGATTTGCGGAATCCGATGAAGGCAGCCCGTTTTTTTATACCCATAAAATTCACGGCAGCATGACCATCCATGCCATCGACCGGTATCTGGAGATTGCCGGGTTCATGGGGTGTGAGAAGGGTTCCATTGAATATCCCATGGCCCCGTATGATCCGGATCCGGAGATCCTGAAGGAGCTGCCGGAACAATACGTGGTCATGGCCCCGTCCGCCGGCAAACCGGCCAACCAGTGGCCGGCGGAAAAATTCGGGGAACTGGCCTCCCGCCTGCCCCTGCCCTGTGTGATCATCGCATCGGCCGGTGAAGCCGGGACTGCGGATGCCGTGGTGGCCCATTCCGGGGGGAACGCCATGTCCATTGCCGGCAGAACCCGGCTGAAGGAATTGATTCCCGTCATCGGCAGGTCCGCGTTTTTTGTGTGCAACGACACTGGTCCCATGCACCTGGCCGCAGCTTTGAACGTCCCGGTGTTTGCCGTTTTCGGTCCGGCCAACCCGGTACGCACCGGGCCTTACGGAGACATTCACACGGTGATCCGGCTGGAGGACCTGGCTTGTGCCCCGTGTTATGCAAAACACCCCTGCACCCGGCATGGCTTCAGATGCATGAAAGACCTGTCCGTGGACCGGGTCCATGAGATCATCCGGGAAAGAACGGGGGCACCATGAAGCTGTCCGTGATCGTCACCACCTATAACCGGCCGGATGCGCTGAAAAAAGTGCTGGAGGGCCTGTATGGCCAAACCCTTATGCCGGACGAGATCCTGGTGGCGGACGACGGTTCCGGTCCGGACACCCGGACCCTGGTGGCGGACTTTGAAAACCGGCCCGGCCTTAAGGTCCTTCATGTCTGGCAGAGGGATCAGGGGTTCCGGGCGGCCCGGGTGAGGAACAAGGCGGTGGCCGAGGCCACCGGTGATTACCTGGTGTTTCTGGACGGGGATTGCATTCCGGACCGGTATTTCGTCTCGGATCACCTGGCATTGGCGGAACCGGGCTGTTTTTTTCAGGGAAAGCGGGTACTGGTGGATCAGACCACGTCTGACACCTTTGATATCACCGATTGTGATTCTTTCGGCCGTCTGGTTTGTCTGGCATTGACCGGTCACCTGGGCAATGCCCACCATGTGTTTCGAATGCCTTTTTTTTCTGGCCTGAAAAAAAGACAAGGATTGTCCGGGATACGAAGCTGCAACATGGGGGTTTTCAGAGCAGATGTTATGGCGGTGAACGGATTCAACCATGAGTTCGAGGGCTGGGGCCGGGAAGATTCCGAATTTGCCGTCCGCCTGTTCAAGCACGGCCTGGCCCGCAAGGAACACCCTTTCCGGGCCATCTGTTATCATCTGTGGCATCCGGAAAATTCCCGGACCCGGCTTTCAGACAATGACCGGCTGCTGGAAGAAGCCATGGCGGCGGATACCTGCATGTGCCGAAACGGACTGAACCGCCTGGACCGGACTGATCCGGATGCCTGTTGATTTTGAGTCATATGAATCCAACTGACGGGACATAAAGATTTATGCCGGAATTATCCGTTTATATCATTGCGTACAACGAAGAAGACAAAATCAGGGATGCCATTCAAAGCGTGTCATGGGCCGATGAAATTGTGGTGGCGGATTCCTTCAGCACGGACCGCACCGCAGCCATTGCCGAAGATCTCGGGGCCCGGGTGGTCCAGGTTCCGTTCAAAGGGTTCGGCGATCTGAGAAATCAGGCCATTTCCGCCTGCACCCATGACTGGATTTTCAGTCTGGATTCCGATGAGCGGTGCACCCCGTCCGCCAGAGATGAAATTCAAAAGATCATTTCGGATCCGGACAGCAAAGAGGCCTATTATGTGCCCCGGCGCAACTATTTCATGGGAAAATGGATCCGACACGGTGGATTTTATCCGGATTTCCGCCAGCCCCAGCTGTTCCGGAAAGGGGTGTTGAGATTCATGAACGATGCGGTTCACGAACGGTATGAGGTGATCAGTGACACCCCCTGCGGGACCTTGACCGCCTGCATTCACCAGATACCGTTCAAAAACCTGGAGGAGATCATTCACAAAGCCAACCGGTATTCTACTCTGGGCGCTGAAAAACTAGAAGAAAGCAGAAAACGATCCAGCATGTGGGCAGCCTTATTTCACGGTGTGTGGGCAGCCTTTTCCATCTATGTGCTCAAGCGGGGATTTCTGGACGGATGGGCCGGATTCATTATCGCTTTTTCGAACTTTGAAGGCACGTTCTACAAGTATGCCAAATTTCACCTGAAAAAAAAGATGAGATCCGGCAGCTGAGACTCGTTACCGGGAATCTTCATTTCTTCTTGAATCCCCGGTATGTCTTTGTTGTTCCAGCCTGATCTGGTGGAGCTGATAAATCCGCAAAATGGTTTTGCCCATGGCATCCATGGTGTGAAACTGCTGGACGTTTTCCCGGGCCGCATCCACTTGTTTCAAGGTGTCGGTTTTCCGGGACAGGGTTTCCCTGATCTGTTGCGCCAGGGCGCCGGTATCCCCGGGATCGAACAGCAGCCCGGTATCTCCATGCTGAATGATATCCGGGATGCCGCCGGTTTTTGAACCGATGACCGGGCATTCACAATACATGGCTTCCAGAAGCGCCTGGGGAACGCCTTCAAAAGGGATGCCGTTGATATTTTCCGATGGCAGTACCTTACAGTCCAAAGCCCGGTAAACAGGCCAGACATCCTCCGTGAATCCCTTGAAATGGGTCCGGGAGAAAATTCCCAGGTCCCGGGTCAGTTTTTCCAGCCGCTTCCGGTACTCATCTGGGCCGCTTCCCACCAGTACCAGGTGATGGGGAATGTGATCGAACACCTGTTTGAATGCCTGCACCAGGGTGGTGACCCCCTTGTCTTCGGACAGGCGGCCCACAAATCCCACGAAACAGGTATTTTCGGGGCACCCCAACGTCCCTGCCAGATTTTTTCTGGCCGATTCCCGGGAGGGCAGGGAGTCCGGCGGAAGAATGCCGCTGGGAATGGAAAACACCCGGGTGTCCTTGAGATTGAAAAGGGTTTGCAGATGCCGGGTGGTATAATCGGCTGTGGTGAACACATAGTCGCACAACTGTTTGTATAACCGGCGGTTGTACCAGGAATTTTTCACATGGGCGCTGATGTGGCGGGACAGTATCCGGCAGGGAACCTTTGTTTTTTCGGCAGCCGCCAGGGCAACCTTGGTGTCGCTGTTACCGTGGGTGTTCACGATATCCGGCAGTTCGTTCTGAAAGATCCGGACCAGGCTCCGGTAATCCCGGATAACGCCCAGTCGGGAAAAGGAGACGGGATAGACATGAAACCGTGCTTTTTTGGCCCGTGCGAACAACTGGGAGTCTTTGGGGGCCACCATGATCACCTGGTGGCCGTGATGCCGCATCCACACCGCTTCGTTGAAAATACGTTTTTCCAGTCCGCCCCACTGGGTGTGGCAGGTGGTATGGATAATTTTGAAATGCGTTTGGGTTGGGTTCAGCATTGCAGCAGGACCTTTTCCACCCGCTGGATATCTTCGGGCAGATCGATTTCCGGAGAATCAAATGCGGTCACGGCCACATGAATCGAAAACCCATGTTCCATAACCCGGAGCTGCTCCAGTTTTTCCACGGATTCGCACCGGCCCGTGGGCAGGGTGACAAACCGGTCCAGAAACGATTTTCGATAGGCGTAAAAGCCCAGGTGTTTGTAATAGTCGGTTCGGGTGCCGGGGTCCCTGGGAAACGGGATCTGTGCCCGGGAAAAATACAGGGCGTTCCCCCGGGTGTCGAACACCACCTTGACATCCTTGGGATCGGTGATTTCCCGGGGATTGACGATCTTAAAGGCCAGCGTTGTCATCTCCACGTCCGGATCACGGAAGAACGGGGAGATCAGATCATCCAGGGACCGGGGATCGAATACCGGCTGATCCCCCTGGATATTGATCACGATGTCATCCGGTGCCAGTTCTAAGATGTTCGCGGTTTCCGCCACCCGGTCGGTTCCGGACCGGCAGGTGTCGGAGGTCATGACCGCGTTGCCGCCGAATGCTTCCACCGCTTTGACAATACGTTCATCATCCGTGGCCACCCAGACACTGGTCACCACCGGGGATTTCTTCGCCTGTTCATAGACCCGCCGGATCATGGGTTTGCCGGCGATGGGTATCAAGGGTTTTCCCTGAAGCCGGCTGGAACCGTACCGGGAAGGGATGACGGCAATGGGCATGGCAGAAATTTCCTTACATTTTCAGGAACAGAGACCGGGCCTTGTCCCTTGTCATGATGGCCTGCCAGTCTTTTCCCAGGCAGTTTTCCCACAGCGGGGCCAGTCCCAGGGCCACATTGATCATGATATCCATCTGCGCGTCATCCAGGCCTTTGACCACCTGTCTGGGAATGTCCACCCCTGTTTTTGCCATCATCTGACGAAATTCTTTCACCCCTTCGGGATAGTATTCCTCCAGGGCGTCGAATGCAATGCAGCACCCCACCCCGTGATGTATGCCCAGCAGATAGGACAATCCATAGGACAGGGCGTGGCACGCCCCCACCTGGGAATAGGCAATGCTCATGCCCCCGAAAAACGAGGCCATCATCAGCTTATCCGCCGCGTCCGGGTGGTCTTCCAGAAATACCTGGCGGCACAGGTCCAGGGATTTCTCCCCGTAGGCCTTGGAAAATTCATTGAGATAGGTGCCGGACAGGGATTCGATGCAGTGAATATAGCAGTCCATGCCGGTGTAGAAATGCTGGTCTTTGGGGACCCCGGCGGTGAGTTCCGGGTCCAGGACCACCTGGTCGAACACGGTGTAGTCGGAATTGAGGCCCAGTTTCTTTTCCGGTCCGGTGAGCACGGTCGTCCGGGACACCTCAGCCCCGGTACCGGACAGGGTGGGCACGGCCGCGTGATACACGGCCGGATGCCGGATCAGGTCCCATCCCTGATATTCGGTGGAGGATCCCGGGTTGGTGAGCATCAACGAGACGGCCTTGGCCAGGTCCATGGTGGACCCGCCGCCGATGCCCACCACGCCGCAGGGCAGGGAGGCCCTGGCATCTTTCACCTGTTGGGTGAGCTGGTCCACATACCCGGTTTTGGGTTCGTCATCCACATTCACGTATAACAGCATGTCGGTATCATGCAGTGGAACCCGGGCGGCCAGAGGAGTTCCGGTGAACACGTCATCCATGACAAACACCACCCAGTCTTCCGGGGTGGTGCGCTGATGGGACAGGATCTCATCGAGCTGGGCAAAGCAGCCCCGGCCGAAGATGACCCGGGGCACCAGTTTGAAGTTTCTGAACATGGGGGTCCTTTATCTGTTCAATCGGTTGTTTGTTGAATTGGTTTGTTTGTTCAGCAGTTCTTTTTACAATGCATCAGATGTGTTTTAAAGCTGTCCGGACGGCTGCCACGCGCCGGTCCAGTTCCTGTTCGGTCCAGGACAGCATGATCTGCATGGACAGGGTCCGTTTCATCACGGCATCGGATTCCGGCACCTGCACCGTTGAATAATCCGGCAGGTTGGGGCAAAGTTGTGCTGCCATGGGGGCGGCACTTTTCATGGTTTTCAGGTGATCCCATTTTCTGAAATAGTGCCAGTTGTTGTCATACCAGTAAGGGCAGGGGACCTGGTTTTCCGCCAGGGCTTTGGCGGCCTGCCGGGCTTTGTCCTCAGTGGGCAGCATAAAGCTTAAAAATGTCGCGGAATCCCCGGCCGGATCCGGCAGAAGCCGGAACGAGACACCGGGCAGGCCGGCCATGGCATCCTTGAGCACCTGTTTGTGACGGCGCTGGATCGCAAGGATCTGGTCCAGTTTTCTGAGCTGGGCCAGCCCGACAGCGGCATTGAGTTCCGAGATGCGGTAATTGATGCCCAGAATGGGATGCCCGTCCGCGCCCCGGTCCGGCCCGCCCAGGTGATCATGGCCGTGGTCTGCAAACTGGTGGCACCGGTCGTAGACATCCTGGTCATCCGTGATCACGGCCCCGCCCTCTCCGCAGGTCACGGTTTTGACCGCGTCAAAGGAAAAGCATCCGGCCCTGCCGAAGGTGCCCAGGTGTTTCCCCTTAAAGGTGGCGCCCAGGGACTGGCAGGCATCTTCCAGGAGCACCAGGCCTTTTTGGCCGCAGAAATGTTTGATCTCATCGATGCGGGCCATGGCGCCGCACATGTGCACCGGGACCACGGCCCTGGTTTTCGGGGTCAGCACCGCTTCCAGCCGGTCCGGGTTCAGGCACAGGGTGTCGTCGATTTCACTGAATACCGGGACGGCTCCGGCCTGGAGCACGGCCTCGAATGTGGCCACGAACGTGAAAGGCGGGACGATCACCTCGTCTCCGGCCCCGATGCCGCAGGCGGCCATGGCGGTGGACAGGGCTGCCGTGCCGCTGGAGCACAGGTGACTGTGGGCCGATCCGGTGATCTCACACAAGGTTTGCTCAAATTCCAGGGCTTTGTAATGACCGTTTCTGGCCCCGTCAAACCCGTAACGCATCAACACGCCGGTGGACAACACATCGGTCACCTCTTTTCTTTCTTTGTCGCCGAACAGTTCAAACCCGGGCATGGCAGACTCCTATCTTCAATATGGGTACACAGATACAGCTTATGTTGAATCTGTACTTTTATCACATCCTTTGTTCAACTTTCAAGCACGGTTTGACAAATCCCGAACAGTCCGGTTGACCGGGGAATGATCCGGAGGCTATAATATGGAGAATGACGTGAACCCCTTGTCTGATACTCAAGCCGGAACAAACAGGTGAAACCACCCGTGAGAAAAGGATCGACACCGTGACTGAAAGGGCATCCGGACCGGCCGGCAACTGGTCGCTGTATGTTCATGTGCCGTTCTGCAAAAGAAAATGCCCCTATTGTGATTTTTTTTCGGTTACGGACCGGTCCCTGATTCCGGCATATGTGGACGGGGTGTGCAAAGAGATCCGCATGGGGTCTGAAATGAGAACCATCGGGCCACAGGGACCGTTGAAAAGCCTTTACCTGGGGGGCGGAACCCCGTCGGTGCTGTCCATCTCCCAGGTTGGCAGGATTGTGGAAGCCGTATATCAGGCGTTTGATGTGGCAACGGATGGGGAAATCACCATGGAAGTGAATCCGGGCACGGTGGATGCTGCGTATCTGACCGCCCTCCGGCAGCTGGGAATCAACCGCCTGAGCATCGGAGCCCAGTCGTTTGATCCGGCCAAACTGTCGTTTCTGTCCCGGATTCATACAAGGGCCCAGGTGTTTGAAACCCTTTCCGGAGCAGTCCGGGCTGGATTCGCCAACCTGGGTCTGGACCTGATGTATGCACTGCCTGGAGAAACCATGGAAGTGTGGCAGACAGATCTGGATACGGCCCTGGCAATAAAGCCGCCCCATCTGTCCTGCTACATGCTGACCCTGGAACCGGGCACTCCGTTGTTTGATCAATTTCAAAACGGGCGTTTCAAGGTCTGTGATCCGGACCGGCGCAGTGATTTTTTTGTCCACACCTCCCGGGTCCTGGAAAATGCCGGATACGTCCATTATGAAGTGTCCAATTTTGCAAAGGAACGGCAATTCCGATCGGTTCATAACACCCATTACTGGAAACGGGGCACGTATATCGGCGTCGGGCCATCGGCCCATTCGTTTCTGCCCGGGTCACTGTCAAATACTTGCGGTCAGGGGCCCGGCATCGGGTCTGCTCAGGGAGAGGGACGGGGATTCGTGCCGGAAGTTGCCGGGGGCGCCGGTCCGGTCCGGGCCTGGAACGAGGCTGATATCCGGGTTTGGCTGGGTCATGTGACAGCCGGCCGCCCGCCTTGGGCAGGCCATGAAATTCTGAGTCCGGCCCAGGAGACCATGGAACGGATCATGCTGGGACTGCGGACCGACATTGGAGTGGATGTCAATGGGCTTCACCGGGAGACCCGGGCCCTGATGAAGCGTCTGGTCCATCAGGGCCTGGGCGATTTTGTTTGCTGCGACAGGCCAGATGCCGGATCCCGGCGGTTCAGGCTGACCCGGGCCGGATTGACCTGTCTGGACAGCATTGTGGCTGCCCTGGTTCCAGGGTGAAGGAACGCTCTCTGTCGCCCATCTGGCGTTGCCTTGGTCGGCGGTGGTCAGGCGGCCGTTTGGTTCGATTTTTCCCATTCATAGCGGACGATGTTACGTTCGGTGCGGTCAAATTCCACGCCGATAAGGTAAATTTCCAGATTCTGCCCCTGGTATTTGTCGGCGTAGCCCTTTTGTCGGATCTGTTCCAGGGCTCTGCCCGGCGTTTTGTCAAGGTCCAACACCTTGAATTCAAAGATGAAGACCCGGTTTTCAAGGCGCACGGTCATGTCGATCCGGCCGTGATTGGTGGTGTCCTCGGCCGTGACATCGAGTCCCAGAGCCTTGAAATAGCAGTAAAAGACCGATGCATAGTAGCCTTCGTATTCAGCCAGTTTGTTTTTGCGATACCAGTCGTGGGGGATGGCGGCAAACAGGGCGTGAAACGCCTGGTTCAAAGCGTCCGGATCAATATTTTTCAGGGCATCATAGATGAGCAGCTGGGTTTTGTCTTTGATGGCGGGATCCGGGGTATAGCGTTTGAGAATGTAATCGGACAAACTGCTTTTGACCTCCACATTGGGGTATCGCAGCTTGTAAAATGTCTTGCCGGCCACCCTGAATGCCTGCTCGATCGTCAGGTAGCCGGTCTGGAAAAGCAGGTTTTCCGGCTCCACAAAATCCACATCAAAGGCCCCGATAATGGATTCCGAAGCCTTCATATGCTCAAGATCAGGAATAAAATACCGTTTCTTTTGGAACAGCTTCACCAGAAATTCCGGTGTGCCGCTTTCAAACCAGTAGTTGCTGAACCCCCCTTCCTCCAGATAATTGAGAATACTGAAAGGGTTGTAAACGCTTTCTCCCAGCCAGGAATAACCGTTGTACCAGTGACGGATTTTTTCCAGGGATTTTCCTTCCAGATACCGGGAAAACACATCTCGCATTTCCGCTTCGGTATAACCGCAGATGGTGGCGTATTTTGGGCTCAAGGTAATGTCTCTGAGATTGTTGAGCCCGGAAAACAGGCTGACCTTGGAAAACTTGGAAACCCCGGTGAGAAAGGCGAACCGGATATGGGCGTCGCTGTCCTTGATCACGGAATAGAAGTTTTTCAATCCTTCCCGGATTTCAATGGCCTGAATCGGGTCCGTGATATTGTCCAGGATGGGCTTGTCGTATTCATCCACCAGGACCACGGCCCGCTGGCCGTGTCTGGCGGCGCTGTTTCTGATCAGTTCGCCGAAACAGCCGGGAATGTCCCCGGGATCCCGGCAGGTGACGTCCAGAGTTTTCTGATTTTGATACAAAAGATCCACAATACGCCGATCCAGTTCCTCCCGGTTGCGGACCACGCCGCTGCCAAAGGAAATATGGATCACGGGATATTTTTTTTCCCAGACCCAGTGATCGTGGAGCCACAGCCCCTGAAACAGATTCCGGTTACCCTCAAAGGCTTGTTTCAGGGTGTCGATGAAAAGGGATTTGCCGAACCTTCGGGGCCGGGAGAGAAAATAGTATTTTCCGCTTTCAACGAGTTGGTGCACAAACCTGGTTTTGTCCACATAGGCGTATCCGTCTTCAATGATCTCCCGGAGATTGCTCACCCCGATGGGCAGCTTTTTCATGTGTCATCCTCCTGATCGTTTTCTCAACTGCCGGGTATCCCCCACCCGGATGGTCAGGTGGACGGCGTCAAAATATTCGATCAACGGGATCACGTATTTGCGGGAGATGCCGGTCATGTCCTTGAATTCCGGGGTGGTGATGGATTCGTTCTTCCTCAGGAACGACACCAGTTCCGCTTCCAGCCGGGCCATGGCCTGGGCGTCAAAATACAGGTCATCCTTGGTCTTGATGATCTGTTTTTCATCGATGAGCATCTGGAGCACATCTCTGGCGGTTTTTTTGTCCAGATCCAGGTCTTCGCACACGGTCCGGAAAAAGGGCGGGGTCAGGCCGGCGGTCCGGTAGATTTTGAGAATATCTTCCCGGACCTGATGCTGGTCCACCTGCAGTGCCACCTCAAAATCCGCCAGCTTCACCAGGTTCTTGTCCTGGATGACCGCATTTTCCTTTTCAAGGCGGGTGAACAGGATATTGAAGAATTTCGGGTCCTTGATATATCGGAATTTGGATTTCAGCTCCTGGGTGGGCATGCCTTCCTTTAACGGATTGGCGGCATGGTACTGCCGGATTTTTTCAATGGTCTTGTGTTTGAAGTCATCGAAAATCGCCCCGCTGACATATGTCTGCTTTTCCTTGTCCGTCTGGATGACCGTCTGCTGGGCCAGCAGCTTCTGAAGCGCAGCGGACAGTTTTTTGTCCGTCAGGTTGGTCATGACCCGCAGGTCATTGAAGCTCACCCCCTGGAAACCGTTCAAAGACAGGAAAAACACAATGGTCTGTTCCGGGTCGTCTTCTGCCAGAGCAGTCAGTCCCTGGATGACGGTGGTATCCATGTGCCGGTATTTTTTTGCCACCGGGTTGAGAATGGCACCGCCGCCAATGGTTTTGACGGGTGAATAACTTCTGACCACATACCGGTCATCCTTGATGCAGCACACCGGGGATTCCAGCCGGAACTGCACCAGCGCGTCTTCGCCGGGCAACAGCTCGTCTCTGTCCAGAAGCACCATATACCCCAGAATTTCACTGGTGCCGGAATGAAACCGGACCCGGGTCCGGGCTTTGGCCGGTTTGGCATTGGATTTTAGATAATGGAATCCCGCATCCACCATATAGCTTTCGATCAGGGTATCCGGGGAGGAAAGAATATCGCCCCGGTCGACGGACTCCTTGTCCAGCCCCTGGAAATTGATGGCGGTGCGGGTGCCGGGACCGGCCTGGTTCACGCTGCTGGAGTGTACCTGGATGCCCCGGACTTTGGAGACGATCCGTTTGGGATAGACCATGATATCCTCTCCCACCTTGATCTGGCCGGAGGTGAGGGTGCCGGTGATGACCGTGCCGAACCCTTTCATGCTGAACACCCGGTCCACGGGCAGCCGGAAAATCGAGGAAAATCTTCGTTCCGGCAGCTGTTTGCAGATCTTTTCCAGGGCCGCTACAAACGCGTCCAGGCCCTGGCCCGTGGCCGAGGACACCGGGATCACGGGCTGATCTTCCAGAAACGTGCCTTCGACAAAATCATGGATATCTTCCAGGGCCAGCTCCAGCAGGTCTTCATCCACCAGGTCGGTCTTGGTCAAAGCGATCAGCCCGTGCTGGATACCCATGAGATGGCAGATCTCCATGTGCTCCCGGGTCTGGGGCATCACGCCTTCATCCGCGGCAATGACCATGGTGACCACGTCGATGCCCGAAGATCCGGCCACCATGTTTTTGACGAATTTTTCATGCCCCGGCATGTCCACGATACCGATATGGGTGCCGCCGGGCAGATCCAGAAAGGCGAACCCCAGCTCGATGGTGATGCCCCGCTGCTTTTCCTCTTTGAGGCGGTCGGTTTCGATGCCGGTCAATGCCTTGACCAGGCTGGTCTTGCCGTGATCGATATGCCCGGCCGTACCGAGAATGATGTTTTCCACTGGGCTTATCCTTTTTTTCCGGCTTTGGATGTTCTGAAATACCGCATGGCATAGGCCAGGGCCACCAGCACCAGACCGGTGATAACCCCGTGAAACAGCCCCCATTCCGGCCGGAAAATCCGGATCAGAAGAATGCCGAAAACCAGTCCCAACATGAGCCTGACCACAAATATGAGCAATGAATTCATGCCGCTCCTTTTTCTTTGACAGTCCTGTATTTTGTATCCGGAAATAATAGTCAAACAACCGGGTCAGGTCAATGTTTAAATATCAGGACTCGATCCATGGGGGATATCAAAAAAACAGTTGAAAAAAGATTCGGATTCTGATAAATAGGTTGAGTTTTTTTGCGGTGGGTGTAGCTCAGTTGGTAGAGCACCAGGTTGTGGCCCTGGTGGCCGCGGGTTCAAGTCCCGTCACTCACCCCATTATTTTCCTTGTCATTTCAGTTGTTGGTGTTTCTCTATCCTAATCCTAATTTTTTCATTTGCTTGTCAGAAACTTTTTTCTTCTGTTTTATATATTTCCTTACAAAATGAGCTTTAACGGTCAATTCTGTTGATGTTTTTGTTGTTCGTATGTATTTCAAAACTGTTTCAAAAGATTCCAAAGGGTGATCAGCCCAGTTTTTACTGATTCCACTGAAACGAAGGTGCTCTATAGGGCAAATCATGTTTTTTATAATCATTCTTATATTTATCATTGACAGTCTTATATTATAAGTCTATGTTTCAAGTATGAACCAGATAAGATACAAAACCAAGGCGATCCGGCAAATCAAGAAAATAAAAGACACGGCTGTGAAAGCAGAGATTGTCAAAAAAATCAACCAGCTGGAATCTTATCCGGACACACCGGTCAAGGTCAGCCGGTACAAAACCACCCAGTTGTTGAAATTCAGGGTGAAGTCCTGGCGGGTGTTCTTCACGACTGAGCTTGAAATCATTGAAATTCAGGAGGTAAAAAAGAGAAATGAGCGCACATACAAATAATGTCCAGGTGATCAGACAAAACGGGGTGCCGGCGTTTGCCGTGATCCCTTATGACGATTATCTGGCGATGCTGCCGGAAAACATTGAACCGGATTCCGTTCCCCGGGAGGTGGCGGAAAAGGCCATTTTGGAAGATATGCCGCTGATCAAAGCCTGGCGCCTTCACTTGGGGCTGACACAGAAAGAAGTGGCAAAAAAGGCCGGCATCACCCAGGCGGCCCTGTCGCAGATGGAACGGGCGGAAAACACCAACCGGACCGCCACCCTGGAAAAGCTGGCCCTGGCCTTGGGCGTGTCGGTGGCGCAGGTGCAGGATTGAATTCTTTCTTCCGCTTGTTTCTTCCCGGTAATCCTCTGGCGCTTTACAGCTTTGGCATATTCTGCATATCTGATAAAATCCGCTGCTGTCTTTGTGTCAGGTATGGGGTTGGATGTAAAGGAGACCACTTGTGTGGGCTGGGCAGGATGGCCGCCATCCACGCGGCCTGATCCGGAGTCAGGCCCGCGGCGGTCGTGTCGAAATAACGCCGGGCCCCGGCCTGGGCCCCCACGATACCGGTGCCCCAGTCCACGGTATTCAGATATATTTCCAGAATCCGGGATTTGTCCCACATCTGCTCCATGAGCAGGGCATACCAGACCTCTCCCAGTTTTCGCACGGGATGCCGTGTGGCCGGCAGAAACACGGACCGGGCCGCCTGCATGGTGATGGTACTGGCGCCCCTGAAAGATTTTCCTTTCAAGACATCTTTGATGACGATCTTTATTTCCTGAAAATCCAACCCGTGATGGTTGAGAAACCGCTGGTCTTCTCCGGCCATGACCGCCTGCTTCAGATAAGGGGAAATGTCCGGCAGATCCCGCCATTCATAGGTGTGCGCCACATAGGGCGCATCAAACCAGTGATGCCGCAGCCGCTCCCACACCATGTTGATGGTAAAGGGCGGCGCGATGTATTTCAGGGCCAGCACCTGAGCAAGGGACAGGAAGATCAGAACCAGTAACACTTTGATCAGTGTTCTGGTCACCCGTCCTGTAATGGACCGCCATAAGGTTCTTTTTTTTCCGGGTTTCATGATTTTATCCGGATCGTACCGGCAATCCCGGCGGTTGTCAATCCGGTCCGGCCATGCTATAGGCACAGGGTTAAAAGATCGACCTTGAAACGTGAACCCGGAGTGCGGCAAAAAGTCCCATGACATACAATTTTGATCCGGACAAATGGTATGATGATCAAGTCTGCCTGTTTCAGTCAAAGCGCAGACAGGGCAAACTCACCCCAAAAGAGTACGATCGTGCACTGGCGGATCTGGACCGGCGCCTGGACGAGATGTGGCGGCGCCTGGATGGAACCTATCAGGTGAGCCGGGAGTGATTCATATAATCCCGAAAGCCCTGCAGTCATCTTACCGTCTTGCGGAATTTCCACAACTGTGCTATCCATGATCTGCTTTGACTTGCGCGCCCGTAGCTCAGCTGGATAGAGCATTGGACTTCGAATCCAAGGGTCGGGGGTTCGACTCCCTCCGGGCGTGCCATATCCATTGAAATGCCAGGAGGAACCCATGGCCAGACAGAAAAAGCTGCCCTCTCCGGCTTGTGCGGCCTGTGACATTCCCGTGCCACAAAAGATCTGTTTTACCGATCAGGGCAAAGGCCCGAAAGGGTGTCCCACTGTTTCTCATCCATCGATTCTGGATGCGGCCAATCAGGCATATAAAGCATCGAATGTGAGTGCTTTCGCCCATATGTCGTCGGTGCAGGAGGCACAGTGTTACGCCAACCGGGATCAGCAGCCCTATGTGATGCAGCCGTGCAAGACCCGGATTGTGGAGACGTGTGAGTTTGCAAAAAAAATGGGGTATCGAAGGCTTGGCCTGGCGTTCTGCCTGGGGCTGATCAGTGAGGCCGGGACCGTTGGCGAAATCCTGACCGCCCACGGGTTTGAGGTGGTGTCCGTCTGCTGCAAAGCCGGGAGAACCTCCAAAGATCTGATCGGCATTACCGAGGAGGACAAGATTTTCAGGGGAACTGATGAGTCCATGTGCAATCCCATTTATCAGGCCATGCTGCTGAACCATGAAAATGTGGATTTCAATATTCTTCTGGGGCTGTGCGTGGGCCATGATTCCCTGTTCTTCAAGTATTCGGAAGTGCCCACCACCGTGCTGGCGGTCAAGGACCGGGTGACCGGGCACAATCCCCTGGCCGCGATATACCAGGCAGATTCCTATTACCGGAAGGTCCGCCATCCAGAGCTATGAAAATTCTTCTCACCAATGATGACGGATATCAGGCTGCGGGCATCCAGGCTTTGTTCAGAGCGCTGGGCCGGAAGCACCAGGTGGTCATGGTGGCCCCGGACCGGGAACGGAGTGCCGTGAGTCACGGCATCACCCTGCATCACCCCGTGCGCATGCACCGGATCAAAAGCGAAACCACCGGCAGCATCTACGCAGTGGACGGTACGCCTGCGGACTGTGTCAAGCTGGGGCTGGCAGAATGCTTCAAAACATCCCCGGACTGGGTGATTGCCGGGATCAACCCGGGAAGCAATATCGGCATTGACATCAACTATTCCGGCACGGTGGGCGCGGCCAGAGAAGGGGCACTGAACGGGATTCCCGGCATGGCCGTTTCCATCAAACTCGACCGGGTGATGGACTATGACAACCTGGCCCGGTTTGTGATGCATATGGTTGACGCCATGGGTCAAAAAGGATTGCCGTCCGGCACGTTTTTGAATGTCAATGCGCCGGGAGTGGCGTTTTCAGAAATTCAGGGAATCCGAATCACCCGGCAGTCGCTGGACAACCTGTCTTTCCGGTTTGAAAGACGGCAGGACCCCAGACAGCGCAGTTATTACTGGTACGGCCGGCAGGAGCCGGTTTCCGGTACCCCGGATACGGATGTCAATGCCATCTCCCGGAACTGCCTTTCCATTACGCCGATTCAGTGTGATCTCACCGATTACAAAACACTGGCGGAAATGCCGGCATTCACCATTGACTGATCCCTGTTCTTTTCAGGGAAGTGCCGCTTGGACATGAACCGGATCATCGAAATGGCCGTGCAATATTCGTCGGTGCTGGCATGGGTGAGCGCCGTGTCCGTGGCCGGAGCCGTTTTCGGCTTGCTGGGAGTCTCCTGGCTGGTGTGTCGGCTGCCGTCCAATTATTTCATGGGGTTTGAAAATCCAAAGACCGTGCCGAAACTGTTCCGGCCGCAGATTCAGATAGCCAAGAATCTCGCGGGCGGGGTATTGGTCTGCCTGGGCCTGATCATGCTGATCGTGCCGGGCCAGGGGCTGCTGACCCTGTTCCTGGGACTGGTGATCATGGATTTCCCAGGAAAAAGAAAGGTGATCCGGTTTCTGATCCGCCTGAAATCCATTCAGAAATCCCTGAACTGGGTCCGCCGGAAAAAAGGGCGCTCCCTGTTCATGTTTCCGGGCTTCAGAAACCGGTAATCAGGGTTTTTCTTGTTTTTGCAACATCGCCAGCATCTGTTTCAAGGATACCGGAATCTGGTCATCAGGCGTAATCACCGCGTCTTTTAAAGCTGATCGGCAGCTGCATGCCATTGCGGGCGGTTCAGATGCCATCAGGGACCGCAGCAGATCCTGGACCGATTCGATGGTCCGGCTGTAAAGGGCCAGCACCGATGCCAGGCTGGCGTGGTGATTCGGGTCTTCTTTCCAGCAGTCATAGTCGGTGATGATGCAGATGGAGGCATAACAGATCTGGGCCTCTCTGGCCAGAAACGCTTCCGGTACGTTGGTCATGCCTACCAGATCGCAGCCGGCCAGGCGCAGAAAATGGCTTTCCGCCTTGGTGCCAAGCCGGGGACCTTCCACACAGGCATAGGTCTTGCCGGTATGACAGGTCAGATTCGTTTTTCCCGCATGATCGGCCATCCACCGGATCAGGGCGGGGCACACCGGTTCGGCGGTGGAAATATGGCCGGACAGGCCGTTGCCGAAAAAGCTGGACTGACGTCTGCCACGGGTCCAGTCGAAATACTGGGACGGAAGCACAATATCCCCGGGGTGGATATCTTCCTGAAGGCTTCCTGTGGCGGATACACTGATGATCCGGGTCGCCCCCAGTTTTTTGAGCGCAAAAATATTGGCCGGATAATTGATTTCATGGGGCAGCCGCTCATGATGGTTGCCGTGCCGGGGAAGAAACAGCAGTGCCGTGTTTTGGTATGCGGCCTTTACAATCGGAGCGGAAGGGGGGCCGAACGGGGTATCCGTCTCAAACGTCTCAATGGTTTCAAGGCCTTGTATCTGATACAGTCCGGTGCCGCCGATAATTGCAAGCATAGGGTGTCGGTTCCTTCACATCGGGTTAATCTGATTTGCCAGATGAGCCACATACCATTAAATGCGGCAAATTTCAAAATTAAAATCCAAACCCGGGCGGTTTTTTTCCGGTGAGTGGCACAGGATTTTTATCATTCATGGTTGATCTGTTTGTGGAAACAATATAAATCTGGCAGCTGTATGGTGACAAGACACTGCAAGAGCGGGTCAAAGCGGTCGGGTCTCAAATGATAAACCGGGAATATGGGGACATAAAATGGGAACAACACAACCAGTACTGCCCGGACACGCCCGGGTGGTCATTATCGGCGGCGGAATCATCGGGTGCTCCATTGCCTATCACTTAGGGCAGATGGGATGCAGGGATGTGGTGCTCCTGGAAAAAGACGAACTGACCAGCGGCACCACCTGGCATGCGGCCGGATTGATGGTGACTTTCGGGTCTTTGTCTGAAACCGCCACCCGGATGCGGCTGTACGGCCGGGACCTGTATGCCCGGCTGGAACAGGAAACCGGGCTGTCCACCGGGTTTGCGCCTGTGGGGTTCATTGAGGCGGCGGCTGACCGGGACCGGCTGGAGGAATACCGCCGGGTGGCGGCCTTTAACCGGTACTGCGGGGTGGATGTGCATGAAATATCGCCGGAAGAGATCAGAGATCTGTTTCCCCTGGCCCGGGTGGATGATCTGCTGGCCGGGTTTTATGTCAAGGAAGACGGCCGGGTCAATCCGGTGGACGCCACCATGGCCCTGGCCCGGGGCGCCAGAAATTTCGGGGTGCCCATCATTGAAAAAACGCCGGTGACCGGGATCATTCAAAAGAACGGGGCCGTGGCCGGGGTGAAAACAGCGAAAGGGGATATCCAGGCCGAGGTGGTGGTGAACTGCGCCGGCATGTGGGCCAGGCAGCTGGGGGCCGTGGACGGCATCACCATCCCCAACCAGGCGGCGGAGCACTATTACCTGATCACGGAAGAGCTGGACAATATCCCCAAAAATATGCCCGTTCTGGAAGACCCCTCCCATTACGGATATTACCGGGAAGAGGTGGGAGGCCTGATGATCGGGCTGTTCGAACCGGTGTGCGCCCCCTGGAAAATCGGCCGGGTGCCGGAGGATTTCACCTTCGGCGAGATCGAACCGGACTGGGACCGCATGGGGCCGTTTCTGGAAAAAGCCATGTCCCGGGTGCCCGTGACCCTGGAGCTGGGCGTGAAAAAATTTTTCTGCGGTCCGGAAAGCTTTACCCCGGATCTCCAGGCCGTCATCGGCGAGGCCCCGGAGGTGAAAAATTATTTTGTGACCGCCGGTCTCAATTCGGTGGGGATCATCATGGGGCCGGGTCTCGGGCAGATGATGGCAAGGTGGATTCTGACCGGAGATCCCCAGGTGGATATCACCGGATTCAACATGGCCCGGCTGCATCCGTTTCAGAACACCCCGGAATACCGGCGGCAGCGGACCGTGGAATCTCTGGGCATGGTATACCAGTGTCACTACCCGTCCCACACCATGAAAACCGCCCGGGGGGCCAAAATATCGGCCATTCATGACCGGCTAAAGGCAAACGGGGCGTATTTCAGGGATGTCAGCGGCTGGGAAGGGGCGGACTGGTTTGCACCGGCCGGACAGAACGCGGTGATTGAAACCCATTCCTGGGGGCGGGAACCCTGGTTTGCCTGCTGGGAAGCGGAGCACCTGGCCGCCCGGGAAAACGTGGTGCTCATGGACATGTCGTTCATGCCCAAATTCCTGGTCCAGGGAAAGGACAGCGGGAAGGTGCTCGATTATCTCTGCGCCAATGCCGTGAACGGCCCGGCCGGCCGGATCACCTATACCACGTGCCTGAACCATGACGGTCAGCTGATGGCGGACCTGACCGTCACCAAACTGGCGCCGGACCGGTTTTTCGTGGTGGTGACCGACACCATCCACCGCCATGTCCTGACCTGGATCCAGCGGCATATCCCTGAAGATGCCCATGCCTTTGTCACGGACATGACCTCGGCGTATGCCCAGGTGAATGTCCAGGGACCCCGGTCAAGGGAGCTGCTCCAGTCGGTGACCGATACCGATCTCTCCAGCAAGCCGTTCCCCTTCCGGCAAGCCCGGGAGATCGCCATCGGGTTCGGCCGGGTGTTGTGCGTGCGCATCACCTATGTGGGGGAACTGGGGTATGAGCTGTATATCCCCACAGAACAGGCCGCACACGTGTATGACATTCTGGTGGCGGCAGGAAAAACATTCGGTCTGTCCCATGCCGGGTTGAAGGCGCTTAACAGCCTGCGACTGGAAAAGGGATACCGGGATTACGGCCATGACATGGACAACACGGATGACCCTTATGTGGCCGGACTCGGGTTCACGGTCCGGCTGGACAAGCCCGGTGATTTCATCGGAAAGGCGGCGTGTGCCGAGAGAAAAGCGGCCGGGCCGTTGAAGCGGCGGCTGGCACAGGTGCTGGTCAAAGATCCGGAACCCCTTCTGTACCATGCCGAGGTGATTTACAGAAACGGAAGTCCGATGGGATACGTCAGGTCCGGTTCCTACGGACACACCCTGGGCGGGGCCGTGGGACTGTTCATGATCGAGGCCAAGGAGCCGGTGGATGAAACATATGTGAAAAACGGGACGTGGGAGATCGATATCGCAGGAAAGACCTATCCCGCCGCTGTATCCCTGACCCCGCTCTATGATCCGGAAATGACAAAAATCAGATAAAGGCAGGCCGGAAACAGGGGGATTATCTTTTATCCGCCGGGTCTGACAGCCGGGCCTTCAGCAGCAGCGATATGAAAAACCAGGCCAGGCCCAGAACCTGGAGACCCAGCACCATGAGAAAGGCGGCCTTGTATCCGGCTAGGTCATACCGGCCGGATACAGGGGAATCCCACTGGTTGATCACCGCGCCCATGGCCCATTGCAGGGCAAATCCACCCAGAAACACCAGCAGGTTGATACCGGTGGTGACCCGGCCGGACAGACGGGTAGGAAAACTCAATGTCAACGCGGTATAAGACAGGATCCCGGCAGTGCCGAAAAAACCGAACAACCCCATCATCACCTGGGGCGGGACCGGCGCGCCAAAGGCCATGGTCCCCAGAACCCCGATAAAAACCGCCATGCCGCTCACGGCGGTATACAGAACCGGAATGCCTTTTCGGGCCAGGGTTTCCGTGACAAATCCCAGAACAATGAATCCCGCGATCATGGCCACGGCGGAGACGGACAGGCAGGCAGCGGCCCCGGCCCGGTCCAGGGCGGCCACATCCCTCAGCCAGGGGCCGGCCCACAGTCCCTGAACCGCCATGAATCCGGCCTGGGACAGCATGGTCAGGGGCGCGATCCGCCAGAACGTCAGGCTTCCAAATACCTGAAAGACCCCCTGGATCTGTCTGGAAAACGGTTCTGGCAGGGGTTTTTGCCTGGATTCCGGTACCACGGTGAACACGGTCACCGCCATCAGAATACACAGAACGCTCAAGCCCAGGAACACGCCCCGCCAGTCCGTGAACCGCAACGCCAGTTCCACCGGTGTGAACGCCGCCAGGACCCCCAGACCGCCGGCGGCCATCTGAAACCCGTTGATCCGGGGCAACATGGGGCCGGGAAACCAGATCACATAGGATTTGAAGGCCGCCATCAGGCACGCCGACACCCCGAACCCGATCAGTGCCCTCCCGATGATCAGACCGGACAGCGTGGTGGAAAGGGCGAACACAGCGGCCCCGGCTGCGGCAAACAGCAGCAGCACCGCTTCCACGGTCCGGGGACCGAACCGGTCCAGCAGAATGCCCAGAGGCAGCTGAAACGCGGCAAAGGTGATGAGATAGGTGGCGGTGAGCAGTCCCAGCTGGGCCGGGTCCACCCCTGTGTCGGCTGCCAGGTCCGGGGCGATCACCGCATTGACCACCCGGAACAGGTAGGACAGAAAATACCCGCCGGCAAAGGGAAGAAACACCCGGAACAGGAGGGGCAGGGGTACCTGGGGAACGGTTTGAATAGATCCTGTTTCAGCGCCTTTGCTGATTCTGGTCATGGCCCCCCTGTTCTCCCGGTTCCTGTGCCCGGGTGCGGGTTGATTGGATTAAACGATTTTGTCCACGGTCTCCATGGACAGGGTGTACACCTTTTCATTAAACCGGGATTTCAACGCAAATACAAGCATATCTTTGTTGAGCACGATTTCATGTTTGGCCAGAACCGCCAGAGACGCAAGGGCCCAGTCGGTTTTCTTGATTTTCATGGCCTTGAAATCGATCTCCTCCACCCGGGCCGGGGTCTCCGGAATGGCCACGCTGGCTTCCTTGAGCACATAGGTGTCCTTGGACAGGGCGGCAAAGATCTTCTGCCGTCTGGCCACGCCCTCATCACTTAAGGCCAGGACCACGGTGGGGGACTCGATGCCGGTGTACCCGATTTTTTCCGGCGACAACAGAATTTCGGACACGGACTGGCCCCGGAGCACGGTGATGTTGTAGTCGTTTTTAATGGACACGTGCAGTCCGCCGGAAATACCGGCAAAACAGACCATGTCTCCGGCCGTGACGATGCGCATCCCGGCAGAGCCCAGGATCACCACCTCGTGGCGCCGGTTATCCGGCATGTCAAACTGTTTTTTGACCTCGAACGGTTCCGGAAACCGGCCCTTTTCCTTTGCCAGCTGCCGGTAGCGTTCGCCATATTCAGGCCGCTGGTTTTTTTCGATCACCCCGCCCGGAGACGGCCGTTGTTCGATCATCCGGTCGATCACCTTGGGAGTGAGCTGGTTTCGTTTGGTGTATCGTCCCGTGCAGAGTCCCAGGGTTTCCACCACGGCAAATCCTTTGTGCTGCATGGCTTTCACCAGCTCGTCGGACAGGCCGTCGTCATGTCCGGAGATCCGGGAAATATAGGTGGCCCCGGCGCTTTCCACCACGCCGCAGATATCCATGGGAATTTCCGCCTGGTTGAGAAATTCCGATCCCACCACGGCATCGCTTGGCGTGGTGGCCGAATACTGGCCCCCGGTCATGCCGAAGTTGAAATTGTTCAGGATGATGAGGGTCATGTCCAGATTTTTCCGGCAGGCGGACAGCACGTGGGCCCCGCCGATACCCATACCCCCGTCTCCCATGGTCACGATGACGTTCAGGGAAGGATCGGCCAGTTTAAGGCCGGCGGCATAGGTCAATGCCCGGCCGTGGACCCCGTGCAGGGCATGGACATTGAAAAAAGTGTCAAACAGGCCGGAACAGCCGATATCTGTGACGATCACCGTCTTGTGATCCGGCACGCCCATTTTGACCAGGGCCGCATCCAGGCTTTTGGTGATGCGCTCGTGGGTGCATCCCGGGCAGAATACAGGGGGTCGGCTGGTATTTAAAAAACTAGTCATTTTCAATGGCCTCCATAATCTTGGCAGGGGGAATCAGAATGCCGTTCATCTGGCCGTAGAAATCCACGGTCTTACCGCACAGCACCCGTCTGATTTCATTGACATACTGGCCCAGGTTCATCTCGATCACCACGATCCGTTTGAACCGGGCCGCTTTTTCCAGAAGCAGGGCTTCCGGGACCGGCCACAGGGTTTTCAGGGACAGGGTGGACACGGGCCGTCCGTCTGCCGCAAGGGCTTTGGCCGCATCCGCCACGGCCCGGGAGGTGATGCCGTAGGAGATCACCAGGGTGTCGGTGTCAGGGAGCATATTTTCCTCGTACAGGGCGATCCGGTCGATGGCGGCGGTCAGTTTGGTGTGGAGCCGCTGCTGCATGGCGGCAATGGTCTGGGGGTCGATGGTGATGTATCCGTCCGGGCCGTGGGTGGAAGAGGTCTGGCGCACCAGAGTGTTGCCGCCGATGGGCAGAAACGGCGGGGCCTTGTCCGGGTCGGCTGCAAACGGCACATAGGGACCGGTTCCGGTGTAGGGAGTCCGTTCCACCAGGGGCGGCAGATTCAGGTCGTCCATGTCAAAGCTTTCCTTGGTCATGCCGATCTCCTTGTTGGAGGCGATGAACACCGGGCACCGGAACTCCTCGGCAAAATTGAAGGCATGAACGGTCAATTCCAGACAGTCTTTGGCATCTTTGGGGGCCAGGACAATGACGGGCGCACCGGATGTGGAGCCCCAGCGCATGAACTGAATGTCCGAGTCCGCGCCCCGGGTGGCGGACCCGGTGGAGGGGCCCAGCCGCTGGACATTGGCGATCACCAGGGGGATCTCGCTGCCGATGGCAAAGGAGATGTGTTCGCTGTACAGGCTGATACCCGGGCCGGAGGTGGCGGTGAGCACTTTTTTTCCGGCCATGGCTGCGCCGATGCAGTATCCCATGGATGCGATTTCATCTTCTCCCTGGATACAGGTGCCGCCTTTGGCGGGAAGCATCTGGAGCATGTTGTTGAATATGGTGGTGGCCGGGGTGATGGGATAGCCGGCAAAAAAATTGCAGCCGGCTGCCATGGCCCCCCTGGCAACGGCTTCGTTGCCTTCCATGAATACAAATGCCATAATGGTCTCCTTCAAAAAATTGATCAGATCTGTTCAAGATAAATCTGATCAGATATTTGATTAAATATTTGACGGATTCTAAAGGGTCCGCTAAAATATGTCAAGGTGTAATTGCCATATTTTTAATTGATTTTATCCGGGTGTTGATATAAGGATGACGTTCATGAACGAAACGAAAAAGACCGTGCCCAGAAAAACCAAGGAAGATTTCACCCGGGAGGCCTACATGGGCATCCGCCGGATGTTTTTTCACAACGAGATCATTCCCGGGCAGAAAATTTCCTACGGAGATCTGGCCAAACGGCTGAACATGAGCACCACCCCGGTGATCCAGGCCCTCAAGCATCTCGAGTTCCAGGGACTTGTCCGGCATGAGCCCAACCGGGGGTATTATACGGAAAACGTCAGTCTGACCGAAATTATTGAGATCTACGAGTTCCGGGAACTGATCGAGGTCTCCCTTTTGTCCGCCACCATCGAGACCATCGGAAGACGCGGACTCAATCAGCTGAAAAAAGCCCTGGACAGTCATCTGGATGCGGTGCGGGACATCTATCTCAAGGAGCGGCTGCTCAAGGACATGGAGTTCCATCTCAAACTGGCCCAACTGTCCGGCAACCAGATCCGCATCAACACCCTCAAGTACCTGTTTGACCTGCTGTATCTCAAATACCGGGGAAATATTCTGTTTGTCACGCCCATGGACCGGGTGGACAACGAGCACATTCAGCTGTATGAAGCCATCGAGAAAAAAGATCTGGCAACGGCCCAAAAAGTGCTGTCCAGTCATATATCCAACGTGAAACAGCATGCCATTGAAAGCACCCGCCGGGCATTGCAGGACAAACGCATCAAACCGATCTGACCGATCTGAAATCCGGCGGCGGCCTGTTTTGTGTCGATCCGCCGGAATCCGTCCGGTTGAACCCTATTTCAGCTCCAGCCAGTCAAACCAGATGGGGTGGTTCTCTTTGTACCAGGTCAGTATCCGGCGCAGCTTTTTCTGGTCTTCCACGGAAATGGTGGCCTGGGGGATCTTGTCAAACGCCAGTATCATCTTGTTCTGAACATAGCGCAATGCTTCTGAACACAAGGTTTGCAGTTCATTGCGGATCCGTCCGGAGTCGGAAATTTTCACGGCCCGGTTTTCAAAATCTTCCCCTTTGAGGAACCGGTTCAACAGCGGGCTGAACACCAGTTTGCTCTCGTCAAAGGCCTCCTCCAGGCGCAGGGCGAACCGGATGCGCTTGTCGCCTTGGTCCGTGGTGATGCGCACGGTCACTTCATAGGTGTCATCACCAGTCTGTGTCACCCCGGGAGCCCCGGTGTAGGGATCGGTCAGCATGTATCCGGCCCCGGCCAGTGCCTGCCATTTTTTCTCGGAGATCAGATCATCCGCGGAAATGGTCCTTGTTTTCAGAGGAATCCCGGCTTTCCGGGCCGCACGGATACTGTCCTGGTACGCCTGGATGGCCTCTGCATCCAGATCGGGATCATTGACCAGCTGCTTCAACTGATCGGCAAAATCTGTTGTGTCCGGATTTAGTTTCATGGTGGCGGCATCCAGATGGGCCGGGAACTGAAACCGGGAGGACAAAACCGCCATGGATACGGACAGATCCAGGATCGGTGCCAGGCTGGCGGCCTGGATCGCTTCGGCGGATGCGGCATACCCGTCCACGATGAACAGGTGACAGGCGTTGCGCTCATCCATCCAGTCTCCCACGACCAGGGTCGGGGCATAGGTGCCGGCATCGGTGAAAGGTTGCCAGCCGGACGGCAGGGTCCAGCTCTCATCCACCAGATGGGCCCCGGCTGCCTCCCACTGCTCCCAGATATGGTGAATCCGGTTGATCCGGTGCTCGCCGCTCAAGGTCCACACATGAACATGGTCCGGCCGGATGCCTGGATATGTTTTTTGAATGGCCTGCATCACCAGGTGCCGGGGGGTGAAGAAATCAACGAGGATAGAATCTTCAGCCGCCTGGTCCACCACTTTCTGGGGGATCACCAGATTGCCGATGTATCCCTCATATTGATCGGAGATGGCCAGGGGCTGGTCAAACAGGTGGAGAATGGTCATGGGCCCGGTTTCTTCGCCTCTGGCAAACCGGGAGGTGTTTTCCAGGGTATCGATGGCCGCGCCCCAGATGGTGATGCCCTCCCGGGCAATGGTCTTTCTGAAATCCTCCCAGGTAAATATCGGGTCATTGATCAGGCGGTGCACATACGTTTCCAGAAACTTGGCCACCTGGGGCCGCGCATAGATCCGGCCGAATCCCAGAAGTGGATTGGCACCCATTTCCGAGGTCTCCCCTCCTTTGGGCATCAGGCCTTCTCCCAGACAGACCATGATGGCGTGATTTTCCGGCACGGTCCGGGTCAGGTACCAGAGACTTTCGCTCATGGCATACGCCGAGATGGCATCGGCATCTTTTTTGATGAAGTTCAGCGCTTTTTTGTCCACGCCCGCGCCCTGGCCGTACCGGCCGAACAGCCGGGTTCCCAGGGCGGTCACCGCCAGGGTCATGGCCAGCATTTTTTCGGTTCTTCCGTCGGTGAACGAAATGCCGTCCAGCAGATCATCCGCCGGCTTTCCCCGGAGCCACTCGATGTGGACATCTTCCAGCCAGAGATGAAGCCGGCCCAGGATGGGGCGGCAGTCAAAGGCCCACTGGGCGACGAGATTTTTCTGTTTCATCCGTTTTTTGTTCATGGTCGGTCCTCATGGGTGAATTGAGCGTGGGATATGGTTTGTCAGACAAACTGGTATCATTTACCTGGAAAGCCTGTCAAGGGGAAACGATATGTGTGCCAAGGGTGCCGCCCCCGGCAGAGGTGCCTTGCCGACGGCCTGGAATCCCTGGCGGGCTCCGACAGTCCGTCGGCAAGGCACCCCCGCCGGGGGCTCCGCTGTGCAAAAAATGCCCGTCTCTTTTGGGTTCAGGCGTTCTGGAAAAGACCTGAACGTACCGTAATGGTAAAAAAAGAATGATGCCGGGGGCTTGTCCTGTCCCCCTGGTTTGGGATATGGTGACGGGCATGGCAGATCACGGTTATTCATACCCGACGGTGCAGGGGCCGCCGGACCGACCCTCCGGTATCCCGGCAAATCAGGGATTTGTCAAAGAGCGGCTCACGGGCGTGGTGGACCGGGTGACCTATCACAATCCGGACAACGGGTGGTCCGTGCTCCAGGTGTTGCCCTTTGACGCGCCGGGCCGGCGGGAAACCGTGCTGGTGCACCAGACCAGGGTGTTTGCCGGGGCCACCATGCATTTTGAAGGGGCCTGGCAGACGCATCCCAGATATGGGCGCCAGTTCTCCGCGACTCTGGCGGAAGAACGGAAACCCGCATCCGCCGGTGCCCTGGAAAAATATATCGGGTCCGGCCTCATCAAGGGGGTGGGGCCCAAAACCGCGAAAAAAATTGTCCGGCATTTCAGGGACCAGACCCTGGAGGTGTTTGAAAACCAGATTCACCGGCTGATGGAAGTGCCGGGAATCGCCGAAAAAAAACTGGAGATGATTTCCGAGGCCTGGACTGAGCACCGGGCCATCCGGGACGTGATGATGTTTCTGCAGTCCCATGGGATTTCCACGCTGTTTTCGGTGCGCATCTACAAAGCCTATGGCGATGAAGCCATTGCCAGGGTGATGGCCGACCCCTACTGCCTGGCCGATGATTTTTACGGGATCGGATTTTTTTCCGCGGACAAGGTGGCGTTGAGCATCGGTCTGGCAACGGACAGTCCCCGGCGCATTGTGGCGGGGATCCGCCATGTGCTGTCCGCAGCCAGAAATTTTGGACACTGTTTTCTCACCCTTTCCCAGATCCAAAAACAGGTGCAGGAACTGCTGGACCTGGACCTGTCCCGGGGCCTGGAACAGGTGCTGGAAACCATGGAGGCGGATGCGCTGCTCATGCGCCGGACACTGGCGCCGGCACCGGATGAACCGGTCCAGGCCTGTTATTATGCCCGGTCCCTGTATTTTGATGAGCAGTATGTGGCGAAACGGATCAGGGCCGTGAAAGATCCGGCGGATGTGGACACCACCCGGGTCCGGCGGTGGGTCGGGTTGTTCACCCGGGCCAGAGGCCTGGAACTGAGCCCGGAACAGGCGGACGCAGTCCAGGGGATTGCGGGAAAAGGGGTGTCCATTCTCACCGGGGGACCGGGCTGCGGCAAGACCACGGCCACACGGGTCCTGGTGTCGCTCCTGGAAGCCATGAAACGCCGGGTGACGCTGGCGGCCCCCACGGGCCGGGCCGCCCAGCGCATGGGAGAGGTGGTGGGCCGGGAAGCCAGAACCATCCACCGGCTTCTCGGGTGGGCCGACGGGCGGTTCAAAAAAAATGAAGACACCCCTCTGGAAACCGATTTTCTGGTGGTGGATGAATGCTCCATGCTGGATATCAGCCTGACCGCCTCGCTGCTTAAGGCCGTGCCGGACTTCTGCCAGGTGGTGTTCATCGGCGATTATGACCAGCTGCCGTCCGTGGGGGCAGGCAATGTGCTCAAGGATTTGATCCAATCCGGCACCGTGGCCTGTTTCCGGCTCACACAGATTTTCCGGCAGGCGGCCCAGTCCCTGATCATCCGGTACGCCCATGAGATCAACGGCGGAACCATGCCCTGGATCGCTTCTCCGTTCAAGGACCCGTCCGTGTGGAAGAAAAAGACGGACTGCCTGTTTCTGGATTCAGACGAGGCCACGGCCGAACAGCTGCGGTTTATCAAACGGATCAAAGCGGTGACAGCGGTGGACAGGGCCGAGATGGGCAATGATCTGGATGATCCGGACCTGTTCGAGTTCCGTGTCAGGGAAAAAGTCCATCCCTATGACACCGAAATCCAGATCCCGGAGAAATTCGCCCATGTCAATCTGGAGCAGGTGGCAGCAGCGGAAAACCGGGTGGAAGAGCTGCTGGCGGTGCTCAAGAAGGTCCATCCCTGGTCGTCTCTTCATTACGGGCTCACCGCCGTGGATGTGATCCAGAAACTCTATCTGGAATGGATTCCCAGGTATCATGGCCGGTCAACGGAAATCCAGATCCTTTCCCCCATGACCCGAGGCTCTCTGGGCACGGTGAACCTGAACCGGGTGATCCAGGAAGCCGCCAATCCCCCGGGGCCGGGCAAGTCCCAGATCACCGTGGGCCAGCGGGTGTTCCGGAAAGGAGACCGGGTGATCCACCGGAAAAACAACTATGAGCTGAACGTGTTCAACGGCGATATCGGTGTCATCACAGCCATCGATGCCGCCGACCTGACCCTGTCGGTGGTATTTTCCGCTGATGGCCCGCCCGTTCTGTACCGCCAGGCCGATATTCTGGAACTGGATCTGGCCTATGCCGTGACCATCCACAAGTCCCAGGGGTCGGAATTCGAGGCCGTGATCATTCCGGTGATGACCCAGCATTTCATGATGATGTTCCGCAACCTGATCTATACCGGCATCACCCGGGCAAAAAAACTGGCCGTGTTCGTGGGGACCCGGCGGGCCCTGGCCATGGCCGTGAAAAACGAGGACATCTCAAAGCGCCAGACCGCCCTGGCGCAGTTGCTGATGCAAGGGCCGGGCAGGTGACAAAAAGGCCTATTGTCTGAAAAACCCTTTTTTCTCCAGAAAATGCCGCATGTGGGGCCGGATCACCTGGCTGGTGGAATCCGCCATTTGACGGGTCCAGGTGCGCTCTTTGAGTTTCGGGGACCGTTTTTCATAATAGTTCTGGATCACCCGGTCATACGCTGCCAGGGCGTTCCGGTCCGGTTCTACGGGTCTGCCGGAAAATTTCCGGATGGACCGGTGGGCGGACAGGGTTTCCAGTACAGGGGGCATACGGGTTCCTTTCACGTCATGTGCCCTTCATGGGTTGTCATGAGATGATCTCCTGCCGGGGCTTGTTGCCGGTTGTGTTTTCTTAGCATATCATGCCACATGAATCCATAAATACCGGGAAAAGATATTTCCTGCTTGACCTTGAGTGAACATCTGTTAAAACCGGATGTTGAAAGGTGATGGTGTCGATGTCAAAATTTCAGGGTGGGCGGGAAAAAACAAATTAAGGGGTTTCAATCAGTGTTGAAACCCCTTAATTTAAAAATTTGGCTGGGTGACTAGGATTCGAACCTAGATTGACGGAGTCAGAGTCCGTAGTCCTGCCATTGGACGATCACCCAATCAGTATGGAATGACCGGGTTTTTACACCAAAGGTCCGGGCGTGTCAAGGATTTTCTGGCAAGCCGGCATAAATCGGAAAAGGCCGCCTGTCCTGCAAAATCAGAAAATTTGAGGAATGAAACGTGAATGATCGGCCAGATCAGATCTGTGATGAAAAAATACCGGAACTCCAGGCCGGGCTGAAAAAACTGAAAACAGCTGCCGTGGCGTTTTCCGGCGGGGTGGACTCCGCTTTTCTGCTGGCGGTGGCGGCCCGGTCCGGCCTGGAACGATTGATGGCGGTGACTGTGGACTCCGCATTCGTGACTCGGGAGGAGATTCAGCGGGCCCGGCAGACGGCGGCGGATCTCGGGGTGAAGCATGAGGTGCTGGAAGTCGATATTCTGGATCATGAACAGGTGGCGGCCAACCCACCGGAGCGGTGTTATCACTGCAAGACCGTGGTGTTTTCCCTGATACGGAAAGCGTCGGCTGAGGCCGGGATCCGTCACGTGCTGCACGGGGTGAACACCGGTGACCTGGCTGATTACCGGCCGGGGTTGAAAGCGGCCAGAGAGTTGAATATTCTGGCGCCCCTGGTGGAATCAGGGTTTTCCAAGCACCTGATCCGCACCTGTTCCAGACAAATGGGGCTGTCCACCTGGAATCTGCCGTCCCAGTCCTGTCTGGCCACACGGATTCCGTTTTTTGATGTCATCACCAGACCGGCCCTTGGCCGCATTGAGCAGGCGGAACGGTTCATCCGGTCTCTGGGATTTGCCCATGTCCGGGTGCGGTGCCATGGGAATCTGGCCCGCATCGAAACCGATGCGGATTCCATTGAGGCCATGGCTGCGTACCAGAAACAGATATCATCGGCACTTAAGGAAATCGGGTTCCGGTTCGTGAGCCTGGACCTGGGAGGATACCAGACCGGCAGCATGAACCGGGTGTAACTGAATCAGGAGGTTAAAGATGAAATTTTCTCAGGCACATCCGGGAAGGGTGTTTGTGATTCGCCTGGAACACGGGGAGGTGGTCCATGAAGCCATTGAAGCCTTTGCCCGGGAACAGGGAATCCGTGCGGCTTCGCTGCTGGTGCTGGGCGGTGCGGACCAGGGCAGTGTCCTGGTCACCGGTCCGGAGCATGGCCGGCAGTTTCCAACCGTTCCCCGGACCCGCATCCTGGATGAGGTCCATGAGGTGACCGGCACCGGGACCCTGTTTCCGGATGAGGCCGGCCATCCGGTGCTACACATGCACCTGGCCTGCGGCCGGGGGGATGCGGCCCTGACCGGTTGTATCCGTAAAGGCGTGACGGTCTGGCAGGTGATGGAGGTGATCCTGTATGAATTGACCGGATCCTCCGGGGTGCGTAAAATGGATGACACCACCGGGTTCGCGTTGCTGGTTCCGTGAAACAGGCAATAGGTGGATCTTGACAGAGAGGACGTGTAAAGCAGGGCCGGCCCGCTGATGAAGACGGTCCCTGCTTCAGAAATGGGTTACCGGGCCTGGATTTCCAGGTTGTTGAAAAAATAGCTGATTTCAAACGCGGCGGTTTCCGGGGCGTCAGAGCCGTGCACCACGTTTTTTTCAATGTCGGTGGCATACTCGCGGCGGATGGTGCCTTCTTCCGCTTCCTTGAAATTGGTGGCGCCCATGATTTTGCGGTTTCTGGCAATCACGTTTTCACCTTCCAGTACCATGACCACGATGGGGCCGGATGTCATGAAATCGGTGAGGCTGTCGAAAAACGGGCGTTCTTTATGTACCGCGTAAAATCCCTGAGCCTGGGTTTTGGTCAACTGAATCATTTTCATGGCGGCAATTTTGATCCCTGCGGTTTCAAACCGCCTGATCACTTCGCCGATAATGTTTTTGGCCACTCCGTCAGGTTTGATGATGGACAATGTTCTTTCCACGGTCGGTTCTTCCTTTCTTGTTTTGAATTTTTCATGGGGTTGCAGACAGAACAGGAGCCATGTCTGAAAGCGCAATCAACACCCTGGGGTCCTGTCATGAATCATCTGTGTGAATCAGCGGAGAAATTATCATATCCGGGTGTTGCAAGTCAACATGACGGCCGGTTGTCCAAAAGAATTCTTGACAAGGGAAAATTAATGCACTATTAGTCAGATGGTATTCAGAAAATGCCAGTCCACGGTCTGTCTTGAAAAGGCCAGACATCAAAGAGATCCTGCAAAATCGACTGAATCCCTGCCATAGAATGAAAATTTAAAAAAAACATGCCGGGAAAAGAAAAAAACAACAACAATTCGGGAGCGCGAATGAATCTTGTAGAACTCAATAAAATGAAGATCAGCGAGCTGACCAGGCTCGCCAAGGAAAACAATATCAAGGGGATCGGTGGTCTGAAAAAACAGGAATTGATTTTTGCGCTGCTCCAGGCCAATATTGAAAAAAGTGGTCAGGTATACGGAGAAGGGACCCTTGAGATTCTCCCGGACGGGTTCGGTTTTCTTCGGGCGCCCGGTTACAATTATCTGCCCGGACCCGATGATATTTATGTGTCTCCGTCCCAGATCCGGCGCTTCAACCTGAGAACCGGGGATACCATTTCCGGGCAGGTGAGGCAGCCCAAGGATTCGGAACGGTATTTTGCGCTTCTCAAGGTGGAAGCGGTCAACTTTCAGAGCCCGGAAGTGGCGGCTGAAACTATTTTGTTCGACAACCTGCTACCGCTGTATCCGGACCGGAAGATGAATCTCGAAGTGGAATCGGACAACTATTCCATGCGGATCATCGATCTGATGTCGCCCATCGGCTTCGGCCAGAGAGGATTGATCGTCTCCCCTCCCAAAGCGGGTAAGACCATGCTGCTCCAGAACATTGCCAACTCCATGATCAAGGCCCACAAAAGCATCGTACCCATGATTCTGCTCATCGATGAACGGCCTGAAGAGGTCACGGACATGACCCGGTCCGTGGATGCGGAGGTGATCAGCTCCACGTTTGACGAGCCGGCGGAACGGCATGTGCAGGTGGCGGAAATGGTGATTGAAAAAGCCAAGCGCATCGTGGAGCAGGGGCATGATGTGGTGATTCTGCTGGACTCCATCACCCGCCTGGCCCGGGCGTATAACGCGGTGATGCCTCCGTCCGGAAAAATTCTGTCCGGCGGTGTGGATTCCAATGCCCTGGACCGGCCCAAACGGTTTTTCGGGGCGGCCCGGAATATCGAGGACGGCGGCAGCCTGACCATCATTGCCACGGCCCTGGTGGAAACCGGCAGCCGCATGGATGAAGTGATTTTCGAAGAGTTCAAGGGCACCGGCAACATGGAGCTGGTCCTGGACAGAAAGCTGGCGGACAAGCGGGTATTTCCGGCCATTGACATCAACCGGTCCGGCACCCGGAAAGAAGAACTGCTGCTGGATCCCATGATATTGAACCGGGTCTGGATTTTGAGAAAACTGCTGTCCAGTTTAAATTCTGTGGACAGCATGCAGTTTTTACTTGAAAAAATGCAGGGAACAAAGGATAATAAAGAGTTTCTTGAATTGATGAATTCTTGAGCCATATTTTTATACGAATCAGTCGTCTGACCCCAAAAGGCGGCTGCAGCAAGGAGTGACAGAAAAATGAAAAAAGACATCCATCCCCAATATGCCCAGACCACCGCAACCTGTGCATGCGGTGCCACCTTTGAGGTGGGTTCCACCAAACAGGACATCAAAGTGGAAATCTGTTCCCAGTGCCATCCGTTTTTTACCGGCAAACAGAAGCTGGTGGACTCTGCCGGCCGTATTGACCGGTTCAAACGAAAATATGCCAATTTCGATGCCAGCAAACTGGTTTAATTCCAAAATCAGTGACATCTTGCAAAAGGGGGTCTGCCGCAGACACCCCTTTTGGATTTTTGCGCCATGATTGAAAAACTCAAAGGCATTGAAGAGCGATACATCAAGCTGGAACATCTCCTGAGCGATCCTGAGGTGATCAGGGATCAGGTCAAATACCAGAAATATGTCAAGGAACATGGAGAACTCAACCGGATCGTTCCGGTCTTCAGGACTTATGAACAGCTGCTGGCCCAGCTGGAAGAAGCCCGGGAACTTTTGAAAGACCCGGATTCAGAGATGCGGGCCATGGCCAGGGAAGAGATTGCAAGTCTGGAAAAACAGGCGGGTGCGTTGAAATCCGAACTCAATGTGCTGCTGATGCCCAAAGATCCCAGAGATGACAAAAACGTGATTCTGGAGATCCGGGCCGGTACGGGCGGCGAAGAAGCCGGTATTTTTGCCGGAGATCTTTTCAGAATGTATTCCCGGTATGCGGAAAACAGAAACTGGAAGATCGACATCATTGAAAAGAACGACTCCAGTGCCGGCGGATTCAAGGAAATCGTTTCCCTGATCCAGGGAAAAGGGGCGTTTGGCGCATTCAAATATGAAAGCGGCACCCACCGGGTGCAGCGGGTACCGGAAACCGAAACCCAGGGCCGGATTCATACCTCGGCCGTCACGGTGGCGGTTTTGCCCGAAGCCGAGGATATCGACATTGACATCAATCCGGCGGACATCAAAGTGGATGTGTTCCGCTCATCCGGTCCGGGGGGACAGTCGGTGAACACCACGGATTCCGCGGTCCGGGTGACCCATATTCCCACAGGTGTTGTGGCCACCTGTCAGGATGAAAAATCCCAGCACAAGAACAAGGCCAAAGCCCTGAACGTACTCAAATCCCGTATTCTGGACGCAAAAGTACAGGAAGAGGAAGCCAAACGGGCCGCGGACCGCAAAGGCCAGGTGGGGACCGGAGACCGGAGCGGCCGGATCCGGACCTACAATTTCCCCCAGGGACGAATGACCGATCACCGTATCGGACTGACCCTGTACAAACTGGACAGCATCATGGAAGGGGACATTCAGGCCATCATCGATGAGTTGAAAACCTTTCATCAGGCCCAGGCACTCCAGGAAAACCACACCTTTGCGTAATGGAATGGACCGTATTCAAGCTGCTCTCCTGGACGGAATCCTATTTTGCCCGACACGATGTTGACAGCCCCCGCCTGACGGCGGAAATCCTGCTGGGGCACTGTCTGGGAATCGAACGCCTGGACCTGTATCTGCAGCATGACCGCCCCCTTGAAAAACCGGAACTGGCCCGGTTCAAAACATTGATCCAGCGGCGGAAAAACCGGGAGCCGGTCGCCTATATCACCGGTGAAAAAGGGTTTTTCGAGTCCAGCTTTCAGGTGGGACCGGGCGTGCTCATTCCCCGGCCGGATACTGAAACCCTGGTGACGGCGGCCCTGGCGGTCATGGAAGAGAACGGTCAACAGACCGGAAACATCCTGGAACTGGGTGTCGGATCCGGTGCCGTCGTCATTTCACTGGCAAAAGCCTGTCCCGGATATCGTTATTTTGCCGGAGATATCTCTTTGAGCGCTTTGGATACGGCCCGGAAGAATGCCGGCCGGGAAAAAGAGATCGGGCCCATCCATTTTTTTAATGGGTCCTGGTTCGATCCCCTGGCTGTCCGCCCTTGTTTTGATTTGATCGTCTCCAATCCGCCCTATATTCCCACCTGCCAGATATCACGGCTGGCGCCGGAAATCAGGAACCATGAGCCGCTCACCGCCCTTGATGGGGGGCGGGACGGGCTTGACTGCATCCGTGAGATCATGACGCATGCCGGCCAGTTTCTGATTCCCGGGGGATACCTTCTCATGGAAATGGGGTTTGATCAGAAAACCGAAGTCATGGCACTGGCGGGGATCTGTCCGGTTTTCGATCGGATCGATACCCTTCAGGACCTGACCGGACACGACCGGGTGGTGCGGTTCAAAAAAAAAATTGATTAAATTTCCTTTTTTTGTTATACAAGATAGGATTTTTTATTGAAGTGAATAAAACACACATCCATGGACCTGGTATCCGGTGCTTTTCACAAAGTCGATGTCCGGGGGTGAAATGGATGAAGGACTTGAAAACCATTAAAAATTGGAGAACCAATGGCTTACATTACCATCAGAGAATTGCTGGAGGCCGGTGTTCATTTCGGACACCAGACCAAACGCTGGAATCCCAAGATGAAACGGTATATCTTCGGAGCCAGAAACGGAATTTACATCATCGATCTTCAGCAGACCGTCAAATTGTTCAAGGAAGCCCATGATTTCATCAAGGGCATCACCGCCGAAGGCAAGGATGTCCTGTTCGTGGGCACCAAGAAGCAGGCGTCTGAAGCCATTTACGAGGAAGCCAACCGGGCGGAGATGTTCTATGTGGAAAACCGGTGGCTGGGCGGCATGCTCACCAACTTTCAGACCATCAAAAACAATATTAACCGGTTTCATTTTCTCAATTCCATTGCAAACGACGGTACCCTTGAAAACTATCCCAAAAAAGAGCAGGCCAAAATGCTCAAGGAAAAAGAACGGCTGGAGTTTGCCATTGGCGGCATCAGCAACATGAAACGGCTGCCGTCAGCCATTTTCATCATCGATCCCAAAAATGAATCCATTGCGGTGAAAGAGGGGAAACGGCTGGGGATTCCCATCGTGGCGGTGGTGGATACCAACTGCGATCCCGATGACATTGACTATGTCATTCCGGGCAATGATGATGCCATCCGGTCCATCCGGCTGTTCACCTCCCGCATCGCCGATGCCTGTATCGAAGGGCGCCAGATCTATGAGGAAAAAATGCAGGCCCGGGCTGATGGTGAAAAAGACGATGATTCGGATACAGGGGATCAGAAAGTGGCCATCGAGGTGGTGTCCGACGGTACGGACGGCCCTGTTGTGGAAAAGATCAAACGCAAGACAACCCCTGCTGAACCTGTGGAAGAAACGACTGAAACCGAATAATGACAATTTGAGAGGAGCAACACAATATGGCTGATATTTCCGCAGCAATGGTAAAAGAACTGCGCGAGGCAACCGGGTCCGGCATCATGGACTGCAAACGGGTGCTGGCAGAAGCCGATGGCAACATGGAAAAGGCGATCGAACTGCTGCGCAAGAAAGGGCTGGCCAAGGCGGCCAAGCGGGCGGGACGGTCTACCTCTGAAGGAATTATCCATTCTTATATCCATACCGGTGCCAAACTGGGCGTGCTGGTGGAGGTAAACTGTGAGTCCGATTTTGTGGCCAAAACCGATGATTTTGTCGAGTTTGCCAAAAACATTGCCATGCACATCGCGGCTGCCAATCCCGCCGGACTGACCCCGGAAGATGTGGACAAAAGCGTGGTGGAAAAAGAGCGTGAAATTTTCCGGGCACAGATGCTGGAAGAGGGCAAGCCGGAAAACATCATTGACAAGATCGTGGACGGCAAAGTGGAAAAATTCTACAAGGAAGTCTGCCTCATGAGTCAGCAGTATGTCAAGGATCCCCAGAAAACCATTGAAGAGTTTTTAAAGGAAACCATCGGAAAGATCGGTGAAAACATCCAGATAAAACGGTTCGCACGTTTCCAGATAGGAGAGTGACGCTTGGATATGACGCCGGAGTTCAAACGGATTCTGATCAAACTGAGCGGCGAAGCCCTGATGGGAAATCAGGGCTTCGGCATCACCCCGGAAATGATTCACTATGTGGCCGGAGAGATCGCCAAAGTGGCCCGGCTCAATGTCGAGGTCAGTATCGTGGTGGGCGGCGGCAATATTTTCCGAGGCGTGGCCGGCAGTTCCGCCGGTATGGACAGGAGTTCCGCCGACAATATGGGAATGCTGGCCACAGTGATCAACTCCCTGGCGTTGTGTGACGCGCTTGAGAAATGCGGCGTACCCACCCGGGTGCAGTCCGCCATCCGCATGGACCAGATCGCGGAACCGTTTATCCGGAGAAAGGCCATCCGTCATCTGGAAAAAGGCCGGGTCGTGATTTTTGCCGCCGGTACGGGCAATCCCTATTTTACCACAGACACGGCCGCCGTGCTCAGGGCCCATGAAATCCGGGCACAGATCCTGTTCAAGGCCACCCAGGTGGATGGTGTCTATGATAAAGACCCGGTGGTTCATGAGGATGCAGTGATGTTTGATGAACTGTCCTACATGCGGGTGATTGAAAAGCAGCTCCATGTCATGGACATGACCGCCATTTCTCTGGCCATGGAACATGACCTGCCCCTTCAGGTATTTGATCTGCACAAGGAAGACAACATTCTCAAGGCAGTGCTGGGCCAGGAGATCGGCACCCGGATAAAATAATCTGTCGACCCGTAAACAAGGTAGCCTCATATGATCGATGAAGTGATTGAAGAAACCAGGGACCGGATGGGAAAAACACAGAAAGCCTTTGTCAAGGAGATGGCAAAGGTTCGGACCGGCAGGGCGTCCCAGTCCATGCTGGACAGTGTGAAAGTGGATTATTACGGCACCCAGACCCCATTGCCCCAGATGGCGACGGTATCCATTCCCGAAAGCCGCCTGATAACGGTGAAACCGTGGGATATCAGTGTGATCAATTCGGTGGAAAAAGCCATTCTCAAGGCCAATCTCGGGCTGACGCCGTCCAATGACGGCAAGCTGATCCGGATTTCCATACCGCCGTTGACCGAGGAGCGCAGAAAGGAGATCGCCAGAAACGTTTCCAAAATCTGTGAAGAATACAAGGTGGCGGTCCGGAATATCCGGCGCGATTCCAATGACATGCTCAAGGAACTTCAAAAGGATGGGGAGATTTCCGAAGACGACAGTTTCAAGGCTCAGAAACAGGTCCAGGAACTGACCGACGCGTATATCCAGCGGCTGGACGATATCTTTGCCGAAAAAGAAAAGGAGATTCTTGAAATCTGACGATCTCCATGCTCCCGGCCTGGACCCCGACAGGCTCCCCGGCCATGTGGCCGTGATCATGGACGGTAACGGCCGGTGGGCAAAAAAAAGATTGATGAACCGGATCAAGGGGCATGAAAAAGGATCGGAAAGCGTCAGAATTCTGGTGAGAGCCTGCCGGGAATTGTCGATTCCTTTTCTGACCCTGTATGCGTTCTCCACGGAAAACTGGGCCAGACCCCAGTCGGAAGTGTCGGCCCTCATGCAGCTGCTGAAAAAATTTTTGATCTCTGAACGCGATGAAATGAGGGAAAGCGGCATATGCCTGAAGGTGCTGGGCCAGCTGGAGAAACTGCCGGAAGAGGTTCAGGAGCAGGCAAAAGAAACCATGGCCGCCACCCGTACAAACACGCATATGACGTTGAACCTGGCCTTGAGTTACGGCAGCCGGCAGGAGATCACCCATGCGGTCAAGGCGCTGGCCCAAAAAGTGAAAACCGGAGAACTATTGGTCGAAGCGATTTGTGATCAGCTGATATCGGATCATCTGTACACCGCCGGTATACCGGACCCGGACCTGGTTATCCGGACCTCAGGGGAGTTCCGGCTGTCCAATTTTCTGCTCTGGCAGTCCGCATATGCGGAGCTTTTCATCACCCCCACCCTGTGGCCGGACTTTACCAGATCGGAATTCATTGATATCTTAACCCAATACCAGAAAAGGGACCGACGGTTCGGTAACGTGGAATGCAGCATGCCCAGCGGTGGATCACCACAATAATTCTGGCGCCTTTGATCATCTGGATTCTGATCAAAGGCCCTGCCCCGGTTCTGGCCGCGCTCGTATCTGTCGTGGCCTTATCCGCCGTCCGGGAATATCTGCGCATCATTTTTCGGCCCGGTCACATACCTGCTTCATGGATGATTTCCGGGATCTCCTACCTGATCTCCATTCTTCTGGTGACCGCCGCCGCCTTTGGGTCCTGGCCCGGGGTTATTCTGGTCTTGATTCTGAATCTGTTTCTGTTGGGCATATTTGTCCTGTACCGGTTCGCCGGGGGGGCGGATGACCTGTTTGACATCATTGCCAGGCAGATGCTGGGAGTGGTGTATATCCCTGTTTCCCTGTCACTGCTGCTGTTTGTCAGAGATATGGAACACGGTGTGCTCTGGATTTTCTGGCTTTTGATCGTCTGTTTCATGAACGATACCGGCGCGTTTTACTCCGGAACATTTCTGGGGAAAAGGAAGCTGGCCCCCCGGATCAGTCCCAAGAAAACCATTGAAGGCTCGGTGGGGGGCATTGCGGCATCCATGACCGTTGGACTGGTGTTGTCCCTGATTTTTTTCAAATCCCCGGCCCTGGCGTTGATCATGCTTCCCTGTTCATTTTTTATCGCCCTTGCCGGGCAGGCCGGGGACCTGTTTGAATCCGCGCTGAAACGGGCGTCAGCGGTCAAGGATTCCGGCCGGATTCTACCGGGTCACGGTGGTATGCTGGATCGCATCGACGGGCTGCTGTTCGCCATCCCAGTCCTCTTTGGGTATCTGCTGGCGGCAGGATGATGAAACAGCTCGCCATTCTGGGCGCTACCGGCTCCATTGGCACGTCCGCTCTGGACATTGTGCGCATGCATCCGGACCGGTTTCAGGTGAAAGCGCTGACCGCAGCCAACAACCTGCCGCTGCTGAGCCGCCAGATCCGGGAGTTCTCCCCGGAAATGGTGGCGGTACTGAATGAGGACAAGGCACGGCAGCTGGCGGATATGACCGGACCGGGTGCATCAACCCGAATTTTGTTTGGGCCTGAGGGGTATGAAGCCGCCGCTGCCTGGGACGGGGTAGATACCGTTCTGCTGGCCATGGTGGGGGCGGCCGGACTGGCCCCGGCTTTGGCGGCCATCGATGCCGGAAAGGACATTGCCCTGGCCAACAAGGAAACCCTGGTGATGGCCGGCGACATCGTCATGGCCAGGGCCAGGAAGAAAAACGTGGCCGTGCTGCCGGTGGACAGTGAACATTCCGCCATGTTTCAATGCATGCTGGGCAACCGGACCAAAGATGTGACACAGCTGTTTCTCACCGCATCCGGAGGGCCTTTCAGAAACACACCAGCAGACGCGTTTCCCGGTATTACCCGGGAGGATGCCTTGAACCATCCCAACTGGTCCATGGGGGACAAAATCACCATTGATTCGGCAACGCTGATGAACAAAGGCCTGGAACTCATCGAAGCCGTTCACCTGTTTGGGATTTCCCACGACAAGGTCCGCGTGCTGATTCACCCCCAGAGCATTGTTCATTCCATGGTCGGCTTTTCCGACGGATCGGTCATGGCCCAGATGGGGGTGCCGGACATGAAACAGGCCATCTCGTTTGCGCTGTCTTTTCCGGACCGCCTGAACCTGGGCCTGGCATTTCCGGATTTTGAACAGCTTCGGTCCCTGACGTTTTATGCACCGGATACCCGGCGGTTTCCTTCTCTTGAGTTTGCGAGAATTGCCTGTGAGTGCCGCGGAACAATGCCCGCGGTGATGAATGCGGCCAACGAGGTGGCGGTTCAGGCGTTTCTGGACCGGCGTATCCGGTTTTCCGATATCTTCATCCTTGTCTCCAGCACCATGCATGCCCATACCTGCATTGACAATCCCGATCTTTCAGGTATTATTGAGGCCGATCAGTGGGCCCGGGAAACAGCCGGGTCCCTTATTAAATAGAGAGGTAACCGTGGGTCATTCCGTTGTCGCATTCATTATCGTTATCGGTGTTCTGGTGTTTATTCACGAACTGGGCCATTTTCTGGCGGCCCGGTTTTTCAAGGTGGGCGTGGATGTGTTTTCCCTGGGGTTCGGCCCAAAAATATTTAAAAAAATCAAAGGCCGCACAGAATACTGTATCTCGGCGGTGCCCCTGGGGGGGTATGTGAAAATGGTCGGGGAAGAACCGGGCAAGGTGTTGACCCCGGAAGAACAGGCCATTTCATTTTCACACAAACCTTTGTATCAGAAAAGCCTGATCGTGGCTGCCGGCCCGGCGTTCAATTTTTTTCTGGCGGTTTTTATTTTTTATGTGCTGTACCAGTTTTCCGGACTCTATCTGTCCAAACCGGTGATCGGCGAAGTGCTGGACGACACCCCGGCCCGGCATGCCGGGCTTGTGCCCGGAGATGTCATTACCTCGGTTGACGGGACGGAGATCCGCTCTTTTGAAGACATCTCCCGGATCGTCAGCGGTTCAGAAGGAAAGGCTCTGGATATCGGCGTGAACCGGGACGGGCGGAACCTGCGGGTTTCCCTGGTGCCGGATAAACAGCAGACCACCAATGTGTTCGGCGAAACCGTGGACCGGCATGTTATCGGTATCCGGGGCACGGGTGAGGTGTTCCATCAGCCATTGAACCCTTTCCAGGCCCTGGGCCGGTCCATTGCCGATACCTTCGGCCTGGTGAAGCTGACCATCCTGTCCGTGGGCAAGATGATCTCCGGCAGCATGTCGGCCGACAACCTGGGCGGTCCCATCATGATCGCCCAGATGGCCGGGGAACAGGCCAGGGCCGGGATCGTGAATTTTGTGTGGTTCATTGCGCTGCTGTCGGTCAATCTGGGGATCATCAACCTGTTTCCCATTCCGGTGCTGGACGGGGGGCATCTGATGTTTTTCGGTATCGAGGCGGTCACCGGAAAACAGGTCAGTGAAAAACTCAGGGAAAAGATGGTTCAGTTCGGAGCCGCCCTTCTGGTGGCATTGATGATTTTTGTGTTTTACAACGATATAATTCGAATTTTCAATGGTGGATAACATGACAGCCTGCATCGAGATTGCATTGAAACCATCCCTGCGGGATGCGGAAGCCGCTTCGCTCATCAAAAAAGCGGGGTCCTATTTCGATATCCCTGTCCGGTCGGCCAGAACGGTTCATCTGCTGACCATCGATTCCGATCTGACAACGGCGGATCTGGACCGGGTCCGGCAGGAGATTTTCACCAATCCGGTGACCCAGGTGTCTTCATTGTCCCCTCTGGACATTGACTTTCACTGGTGTATCTGGATCGGATACCGGCCGGGCGTCAAGGACAATCCCGGGGCCACGGCCATGGAAGCCATTGAAGACCTGCTGGGAAAATCATTCGGCCCGGATGAAGGGATCTATACGTCGAAACGCTATTGCCTTTCAGGGGAAACCCTGACCCGGCCCCAGGTGGAGATCCTGGCCAGAGAACTGCTGTCCAACCCCATTATCCAGCAGTTCAGACTTTTTTCAAAAACGGACTGGGATCCTGAAAAAGGGGCGGATGTCAAACCGGCCCGGGTCATTCTGGACCATACCCCGGGGTTTGACTTCATCGACATCGATTCCGACCAGACCCTGGCACGGATCAGCGATGAGCGGAACCTGGCCCTCAATGCCAGGGACATTCCGGTGATCCGCCGGTATTTTCTGGACCCCCGGGTGGCGGCCGAGCGCGGAAAAATGGGGCTCACCGGCCCTACGGACGTGGAACTGGAATATATCTCCCAGGCCAGAAGCGACCATTGCAACCACAACACCTTTCGGGGCATTTTCAGGTACACGGATATCCTGACAGGCGAAGACACCGTTGAAAATTCGTTGTTCAAGACCTATATCCAGGCACCCACCCTGGCGTTGAAAGAGAAAAAAAAATGGGTGGTGTCCGTGCTGTGGGACAATGCCGGTGTCGGCCGTTTCGATGAGGACAACAATTACGTGATCACCGGGGAAACCCACAACTCACCTTCCAATATGGAAGCCTACGGCGGGGCCATCACCGGGATCGTGGGGGTGTACCGGGACCCCATGGGCACGGGGCTGGGTTCCAAGCTCTTTATGGGCAGTTTCGGGTTCTGCGTGGGGGATGTCCGGTATGACGGGCCGTTGAAACCGCCGCTGCATCCCAGACGGCTGCTGGACGGGGTGATCGAGGGCGTCCGGGACGGGGGCAACAAGAGCGGGGTCCCCACCACCTTTGGCCAGACCCTGTTCGACCCCGGATATATGGGCAAAAGCCTGGTGTTTGTGACCGCCCTGGGGATCATGCCCAAACAGGTGGCGGGCCGGCCCAGCCATGAAAAGAAAACCTCGCCGGGAGACCTGATCATCATGAGCGGAGGCAGGGTGGGCAAGGACGGGATCCACGGCGTCACCGCCTCTTCGGAAAGCTATTCGGAGAACACCCCGGCCGGACATGTCCAGATCGGGGACCCGTATACCCAGAAAAAGATGCATGATTTTCTTCTCGAATGCCGGGATGAAGGGTTGATCCGGTTCATCACCGACAACGGCGGGGGCGGGCTGTCTTCGTCCATCGGGGAATCCGCCATGATTTCAAACGGGTGCGTGGTGCACCTGGACAAAGTGCCCTTGAAGTACCCGGGCCTGGACATGTGGGAAATCTGGGTGTCGGAATCCCAGGAGCGCATGACCATCGCCATCGACCCAGAAGATCTGGACCGGTTCATGGCCCTGTCCCGGCAGCACGCCGTGGAAAGTACAGTCATCGGCGAATATACCGACACCGGTAAACTGCACATCATGTATCAGGGAAAAACCTGTGCCTATGTGGACATGGATCTTCTGGACAAGGGATTTCCGGCCTGGGAATTCGATGCGGTGTGGCTGCCGCCTGAGGCCCGGGGCCTGTGCGAACCGGTGATCCGGAGTCCAAAGGATTTCAACCGTCTGTTGACCGCGCTGCTGGCCCGGCCCAATATCTGCTCAAAGGAATGGATCATCCGGCAGTATGACCATGAGGTCCAGGGCGGTTCCGTAATCAAACCCCTGGTGGGGGTGAAACGCAACATTCCCTCGGATGCTTCCGTGACAAGGCCGGTACTCGAAAGTCCCAGAGGTCTTGCCTTTTCCCAGACGCTTCTGCCCTGGTATTCAAAAATCGATGCCTATCACATGATGACCTGCACCATTGATGAGGCCGTTCGAAGACTCATTGCCGTGGGTGGTACCATGAATCATATCGGCGGGGTAGACAACTTCTGCTGGCCGGATATCGGATATGATCCGGTCACCAACCCGGACGGCAGATTCAAGGCGGCCCAGCTGGTGCGGGCCTGCCGGGCCCTGAAAGATGCGTGCATGGCCTATGAGATCCCATTGTTGTCCGGCAAGGATTCCATGTATGTGGACGGCCATCTGGAAGGCGCGTTCGGCGAACGCATCAAGGTGTCGGCACTGGAAACCGTGCAGTTTTCCGCCACCTCGGTGGTAAATGATGTGATGCGCTGCCAGACCCTGGAGCCCAAGGCGGCCGGGGACCGGGTCTATGTGGCGGGCATCACGGACAATGAACTGGGCGTATCGGAATATTACGACCTGTTCGGCCGGACCGGGGTGAATGTGCCCCGGGTCAATTTTGCCGCCAATAAAGTATTGTACCGGGCCGTGGAAAAAGCCATCGGTCTGGAACTGCCGGCATCCTGTCATGCCGTGGGCAGAGGCGGGCTGGGAATTCATCTGGCGATGCTGACCATGGCCGGCGGTCTGGGCATGGAAATCGATCTGTCCCGGGTGCCGCTGACAGGAGAAACGCTTTCCGACGAAGTGCTGCTTTTTTCCGAATCCGCCGGACGGTTTATCCTGACCGTGCCTGAAGCGAACGGGCCTGTGTTTGAAAAACTGTGCAAAGGCCTGGCCGTCCGGTGTGTGGGAACCGTGACAGATGCCCATGACCGACTGAAGATCAGGGGCTCTGAAGGAGATCCACTGGTGGACCTGGCTTGCACCGATCTGGAGAACGCGTTCAACCAATTGTTTGGAGAGATGATATGACACAGGTGAAGGCTTTGATTCTGACCGGTTTCGGATTGAACTGCGATCACGAGACCGCCCTGGCGTTTGAACTGGCGGGTGCTTCACCCCACCGGGTCCATATCAATTCCCTGGTGGACGGCACGGTGAAACTGGCGGATTTTCATATCCTGGCCTTCGGCGGCGGGTTCTCCTGGGGGGATGACCACGGGGCCGGGGTGATCCAGGCGGTGAAACTCAAGAACCATATCGGAAAAGACCTGCTTGCGTTCGTGTCGGCGGGCAAACTGATCATCGGCATCTGCAACGGGTTTCAGGCCCTGGTGAACCTGGGGCTCCTGCCGGGTCTGGACAATGATTACACCCGGCGGTGTGTGGCCATCACCTATAATGACTGCGGCAACTTCAGAGACCAGTGGGTCCACCTGACCGCCAACCCCGACAGCCCGTGCGTGTTCACGAAGGGTATGGACCGGGCCGATTTTCCCGTGCGGCATGGAGAAGGCAAGGTCATTGCCGATCCGGACGTGGTGGCATCGCTTCAGGCAAAAAACCTGGTGGTGTTCCAGTATGCCGATGACACCGGCCGCCCCGCAGGCGGGAAATTTCCCGCCAATCCCAATGGATCGGAACGCGATATTGCCGGCATCTGTGATCCCACCGGAAGAGTTTTCGGGCTCATGCCCCATCCGGAAGCTTACAACCATGTCACCAACCATCCGGACTGGACCCGGGAAAAGCAGTTCAAAAAGCGCCCGGGAGAACCGTTCGATCCAAATGAAACCATTGGGATCCGTTTGTTTCGAAACGGGGTGAATCATATCAGGGAAAGGTTGCTGTAACCGCCATGCTGGGAACTATTGTCAACTGCCTGGCCATTGTCGCCGGCAGTCTGGTGGGGCTGTTGTTCAAGAACGGGATTCCGGACCGCTACAACCAGACCGTGATGCAGGCCGTGGGCCTGGCCGTGCTTCTGGTGGGCCTGAAAACCGCCATTGTCAGTGATGATCTTCTCGTGATCATCATTTCCCTGGCCTTAGGGGCACTTTCCGGAGAATGGGTGGGGATCGAGGACCGGCTGAACCGGCTGGGAAAATTTCTGGAAAGCAGGTTTTCAAAAGGCAGCGGTGGATTTGCCCAGGGATTTGTCACCGCATCCCTGATTTACTGTGTCGGGTCCATGGCCATTGTGGGGGCCCTGGAAAGCGGACTGTCCGGAAACCATGCCACCTTGTTCGCCAAATCCTGCCTGGACGGCATCGTGAGTGTCATTTTGAGTTCCTCTCTGGGCCTGGGGGTGCTGTTCTCCGCCGTGCCGGTACTGCTCTACCAGGGAGCCATCACGCTCATGGCATCGGTACTCAAACCCCTGCTGGTGCCGGCGGTGATCGCCCAGATGTCCGGGGTGGGGGGGCTGTTGATCCTGGGCATCGGCATGAACATGCTCCGGGACAAAAAGATCAAGGTGGGCAACATGCTGCCCGCCATTTTCATTCCCCTGGTCTGGTTTGTCGTTCAGAAACTGGTGGGGATGGCCTGACCATGTCCGGCGGAACCGATGGAAAACCGAATTCCGTAACCCGGGCCTGCGGGAGTTAAACACCCATGACTTTGAAAGACAGCCTTCTGTATGTGGTGACCGTGGTGATCTGGGGGTCCACCTGGATCGGGATCAAGTTCCAGCTGGGAACCGTCGACCCCATGGTCTCGGTGGTGTACCGGTTTGCCCTGTCCTCCCTGATTCTGCTGGTGTTCTGCAAACTGCGGGGGCTGACCCTGGGCTTTTCATTCCGGGATCACCTGTTCATGGCGCTTCTAGGGCTGCTGCTGTTTTCCGTGAACTACTGGCTGGTGTATGTGGCGGAAGTGTATCTCACCTCCGGGCTGGTGGCGGTGCTGTTTTCCTCCATCGTGTTCATGAATATCGCCAACAGCGCGTTTTTTCTGGGGGCGCCCGTGGAAAGAAAAATGGTGCTGGGCGCCGTGGTCGGGATTGTGGGGATCGGTCTGATCTTCATGCATGAGATCGAATCCTTTGCTCTGACCGACAAAAACCTGATGGGGGTTGCGCTGGGGTTTTCCAGTGTTCTGCTGGCCTCGTTCGGCAATATCACCTCCGCCAGAAACTCCAGAAACAATATTCCGGTGATTCAGGCAAACGCATTCGGCATGGGATACGGGGCCATGGCCCTGGCGATCCTTGCTTTTTTTCTTGGCAAGGAATTTCATTTTTCCATGACCCTGCCGTATGTGACGTCTCTGGTTTATCTGGCGGTGTTCGGTTCCATTATCGCGTTCACCAGCTACCTGACCCTGATCCGGTCTCTGGGGGCGGGCAAGGCCTCCTACAGCATCATGGTGGTGCCGGTGGTGGCACTGATCATCTCCTCTTTTGCGGAAGGATATGTCTGGAGTTTTTCCGCTGTAGCCGGTCTCATGCTGGTGGTGGGCGGCAATTTCCTGGCCCTGCACCGGCCGGCGCCGGCGGCCTGAGCGGAATTGACTGCCTGACTGTCTACGTCTCAGACCCGTGCCGGGCGGTCCTTGTGGTTCATGGCACTGGAAGCGGAAATTGTTTGCACAGCGGAGCCCCTGGCGGGGGTGCCTTGCTGCCGGACTGTCGGAGCCACTCCGTGGATTCCTGTCCGGCAGCAAGGCACCCCCGCCAGGGGCGGCCCTCTTCCGAAACGGTTCTCCCTGAAAGGATCACCGGATAAACCATTGCAACCTGCAAAGGATCTGTGGTATTTAAAATAGTTATGAAACAATATGTCATAGACGGGCTGCGGCCCCGGGACCATGACCGGTTGAAGGCATACCTGGATGACCATGTCCAGGCGGCCGGGATTGTGGGAATCTACTGGCTGCCTCTGGATAAAACCGTGCTCACGTCTCTTCAGGCGGGCCACCGGGAGTGCGGGCCCCATGTGTTCGCCCTGAAACTGGAACAGAATTTTCTGGCCTGTGAGCTGCTGGTCAGGATCCGAAAACACATTCGATGCGACTGTATGGCCTACGCCACCGAGAAACAGCGGAACTGGTTGATCGACCAGACTGATGCCCTTCTTGAAAAGCTGGACATCCGCATCTGAAAGTACACTGGAAATCATATGCTGAAACTGATACCTTTGGGAGGGCTCGGAGAGATCGGCCTGAACATGATGGTGGTGGAATATGATGATGCCATGTTCATCATCGATGCCGGCCTCATGTTCCCCGAAGATTATATGCTGGGGGTGGATATCGTGATTCCGGCCATGGATTATATCCGGGAAAACCGAACGAAAATTCATGGAATCATCATCACCCACGCCCATGAGGATCATATCGGGGCATTGCCCTATCTGTTGAAGGAGATCCGGATTCCGGTCTACGGCACAGCCTTTACTCTGGGAATTGTCAGAAACAAACTGGTGGAATTCGAGCTCAATACCCGCGTGGATCTCAACCTGGTCAGTCCGGGGGAGATCCTGTCCATGGATCCGTTTGAGATCGAGTTCATCCGGGTGAGCCATTCCACCATCGAGGGGGTGGGGCTGGCCATTCAAACCCCGGAAGGGGTGGTGATCCATACCGGAGATTTCCGCATCAGCCACAACACCGATCCCATGAAAAACACGGATCTTTCGTCTTTTGCCAGATATGGCGAAAAAGGGGTCCTGGCCCTGCTGTCCGATTCCACCAATGTGGAGGTGGAAGGGTATACCATGTCCGAGCAGGAAGTGGCCAAAAACCTGGGGAAAGTCATTTATGCGGCAAAGGGCCGGGTGATCGTGACCCTGTTCGCTTCCAATGTGTTCCGGATCCAGCAGGTCATTGATATTGCGGTGAAAAACGGCCGGAAAGTGGTGTTCAACGGCCGGTCCATGGAACAGATCATTGCGGTGGCAGACAAACTGGGGCATATCTCCTGCCCGCCTGATACCATTGTGGATATCAAACAGATCAAAAATCTGCCCGATGAAAAAGTGTTGATCATCACCACCGGAAGTCAGGGAGAGCCGATGTCGGCCCTGGTGCGGATGGCTTCCGGGGTCCACAAGCATATCCGCATCAAAAAAGGAGACAACGTGATTTTGTCTTCCAAGCATATTCCCGGCAATGAAAAAGCGGTCGCAAATATCATCAACAAGCTGTACCGCCGGGGAGCGGATGTGTTTTATTCCAAGGCCGCCGAGATTCATGCCTCCGGCCACGCCCATCAGGAAGAGCTCAAACTGATGCTGACGTTGACCAAACCCGATTATTTCATTCCGATTCATGGCGAGTACCGGCATCTGGTGATCCATGCCCGGCTGGCGGAAAAAATGGGGCTTCCCAGAGATCATGTCATGGTGGCCGAAGATGGGCAGGTGATCGTGTTTGATCACAAAGGCGGGCGGATCGAAGGTCAGGTGCACACCGGCCGGGTTATGGTGGACGGCAAAGGAATCGGTGATGTGGGCCGCAGTGTGCTGAAGGACCGCCGGGAGCTGTCCGAAGGGGGGCTCGTGGTGGTGACCATGATCATCGACGAGGAGACCGGGGTGGTGCTGTACGGGCCTGAGCTGATCTCCAGAGGATTTGTGTTTGATTCCGCCACCGGTCATCTGGTGGATGACGCCCAGTGTGTGATTCTGGAGATTGTGGAAGAGATCGAGGCCGGGATGGCGTCCCGGGTGGAACTCATCCGGATACGGCTCAAAAAGGCGTTGAAACAGTATTTTTCTTACACCATCAACCGCAAGCCCCTCATCGTTCCCATCATCATCGAAGTATGAGAAAAGAACTGACTTCACTGCTGCTGCTGTTTCTGATCATTTTTTTTGCCGTCAGCCTGTTTTCCTTTCATGCGGATGATCCGGCCGTCGGCAATGACGTTGTGACCGTCCCCGGAACCATTCACAATCTGTTTGGGCTGGCGGGAGCCCATGCCGCCGGATTTCTGGTGTTTCTGTTCGGGGTGGGGGCGTTCTGGGTGCCGGTGGTTCTGTCACTGCTCACCCTGTGTTATATCAAGGAAAAATCTTCCCGGGTCATGTGGTTGACCCCGGCCGGGGGCTTGATTCTGATGATCACCACCGGGGCTGGATTTTTTCTGTTCAGGGATGTGTATTCCCTGTTCGGGAGTCTGGTACCCGCCGGCGGAAGGGTCGGCACCACTTTTGCGGGGTTCCTGCTGACCTATGTCAATACCACCGGGTGTGTCATTGTTCTGATATTCTTTGCCGTTATCGGATTTGTTTTTGCCACCGGTATTTCCATGGTGGATCTGGGCCGTATGGTTTTCCGGAAAACCGCGGACCTTGCCGCAGCGGTTACCCGGCATATGGAAACGGTATCATGCTCCCTGAGACAGCGTATGGAAGAATGGAAACTGCGTCGATCGGAACGGATAAACCGCCCGGTCGCTGTTGATGCCCCGGTGTCTTTGCTGGACCGGCTTCCGTTTTCCTCCCGGAAAAAATCGGAACAACTTGGTTTGATTGAAGATTTTGACGATCCTTTGGAATCGGAAAATTCTTTTGACAATGACGGCGGCACCGGCAACGATTCAAACGATATGTTTGGGCCCACCATTGTGGCGCCTCAGATCGATACCGCCGAATATATGTCCGAAAAAATGCTTGAAGATATCCGGGAACAGGAAGCGTTCAAACTGCCGCCGCTGAATTTTCTGGAGGCAAAAACAAAAGTCCGGCGGGAAATCGATACCGATAAACTCCAGGAGAAAGCCAGGATACTGGAAACCAAACTCAATGACTTCAATGTCAAAGGCGAGGTGGTGGAAATTCTGCCGGGTCCAGTGATCACCACGTTTGAATACCGGCCGGCCCCCGGCATCAAACTGTCCAAAATCACCGGGCTTTCCGATGATCTGGCCCTGGCACTGAGCGCGGTGAGCATCCGGATCGTGGCGCCGATCCCGGGCAGGGATGTGGTGGGCATCGAAATTCCCAATGATGAACGGGAGATGGTGAACCTGAGAGAAATGATTGCGTGCAAAGATTTCATCGAGTCCGATTCCATGCTCACCCTGGGGCTGGGCAAGGACCTCATGGGCCGGCCCGTGGTCACCAAGATGGACAAGATGCCCCATCTGCTCATTGCCGGCGCCACCGGCACCGGTAAAAGCGTCGGCCTCAACGCCATGATCATCAGTCTCTTGTACAAGGCCACGCCCGATGAGGTCAAGTTCATCATGATCGATCCCAAACGCATCGAGCTGTCTGTGTACAATGAGATTCCCCATCTGATCTCTCCGGTGGTCACGGACATGAAAAAAGCCACCAACGCCCTTTTCTGGGCCGTGAAAGAGATGGAACGGCGGTATGAACTGCTGGAGGAAAACGGACTGCGCAACCTGGCCCAGTACAATGAGATGATCAGGGAAAAACAGCGGATCCTGGCCGACCGGCCGTCCGGCGATCCGGAACAGGCGATGGGAGAGGGTCTGCCGGATCAGGAACCGCTGCCCTATATCGTGGTGATCGTGGACGAGCTGTCAGACCTGATGATGGTGGCGTCCAAGGATGTGGAGTTTGCCCTGACAAGGCTGGCCCAGATGGCACGGGCCGCCGGCATTCATATCATCATCGCCACCCAGCGGCCGTCCGCGGATGTGCTCACCGGCACCATCAAGGCCAATTTTCCCACCCGCATCTCTTTTCAGGTGTCCTCCAAGATCGACGGACGGATCATCATGGACCAGGGCGGGGCCGAGAGCCTTCTGGGCAACGGAGACATGCTGTTCTGCCCGCCCGGAACCGGAAAGATCATGCGGATACAGGGGGCCTATATTTCTGAAAAGGAGATCGCCAAGGTCACGGGGTTTCTCAAAGAGCAGCGCAAGCCCGAATATGATGAGAATGTCACCAAAGGGGAGGATGAGGAGGAGACCCGGGAATTTGATGAATCGGATTATGACGAGAAATATGATGAAGCCGTGGCCGTGGTCACCCAGTCCGGCCAGGCATCCATCTCCTATGTGCAGAGACGGTTGCGCATCGGATACAACCGGGCCGCCCGGCTCATTGAAATGATGGAGCATGAAGGGGTGATCGGCCCCCAGATCGGCACCAAACCCCGGGAGATCCTGGTGAAAGATTATGATAAAGACGGATTTTGACTTTCTGCACAATATCAAGGGATTCATGGCAGATGAAGAGATGGGCCGTCTCCATGAGCTGGCCCTGGCTGCCGCTCCCATGGGGCCGATTCTGGAGATCGGTTCTTACTGCGGGCTTTCCGCGGCGGTGATCGGCTGGGCCTGCAGGCAGCACAACGCCACGCTGTTTTCCGTTGATCATCATGCCGGATCTGAAGAACAGCAGCCGGGTGAAGAATATTTTGATCCGGACCTGTATGACAAGGCTGCCGGCCGCATCAACACGCTGCCGTTTTTTTTGCGGACCATCGAGACGGCGGGCCTTTCAGATTATGTGGTTCCCATGGTCTGCACCTCCGCGGTTGCCGGCAGAATGTGGCGCACACCGTTGTCCATGGTCTTCATCGACGGAGGCCATTCCTTTGATGCAGCCTATCAGGATTTTCTGATCTGGTCTCCCCATGTCATGGCGGATGGGTTTCTGGTGTTTCATGATGTTTTTCTGGATCCGGCTGAAGGCGGGCAGGCCCCCAGGCAGGTGTATGAAATTGCCCGGCAGACCAATGATTACATGGAACTGCCAATGACCGGGACCTTGGGAGTGTTGCAGCGGAAACCCGCTGCATGACAACAGGCCACATGACAACAGGTCGCATCAAAACCGGTCATCAGAGATATTTCATCGAGGCCCTGTCATGACACATGCCGTTTTGGAGCAGATCCGGTCCTATTACCTGGAGTTTCTGCCGTTCAACAAGGTGCTGGGTATTGACATCGATCAGCTGGACTATGACACGGGAAACGCTCAGGTCAGCTTTCCCATGAAGCCGGATCTGATCGGAAATCCCGCCGCAGGCATTCTGCACGGCGGGGTCACGGCGGCGGTGATCGATCTTACCGGGGGATTGAGTGCGCTCATCTCCTGTGCCAGAATGCATGAAACCGACGCTTCCGAGCGGCTGTACAAACGGCTGACATCATCCGCCACCATTGACATGCGCGTGGATTATCTGCGCCCGGGAAAGGGCAGGGCCTTTGTATGCAAAAGCCATATCATCCGGGCCGGCTCCCGCATCGTGGTGGCCAGAATCGACCTGTTTAACGACCGGGACCGGGCCATTGCCACGGGCACGGGCACCTATCTGATCGGGTGATCACATTTTCCTGAAGTACAGGACCTGGCTTTTGCCCATGACCGGGTTGAGCATCCGGTCCAGAAACCGGGTCAGGGCCGGTTGCTTCATCATGTCCCAGACCAGGAGCCGGTGGTACAGGTTCACCAGAAAATGATCGGTGCGGTTCGGACCCACCAGGCATTTGAGCCACCAGTAGGGGGTGTGGATGCTGTGGGCAAAATGGGCACCCAGGCAGGTCAGGGAACGGCCATGGGTCATGGCTTGATCCGTAATTTTTTTGATGAGCGCTTTTTTCCGGTAAATTCTTACATGGCCCATGTCTGCATTTGTATAGTCATCAGACAATTTCCAGCAGATTTTTTCCGGAAAAAACCGGGGCACACTGACCGCCAGGACCCGTCCGGGTTTGAGGATCCGGATCAGTTCAGATATCGCCGTATGATCATCAGGAATATGTTCGAGGACTTCGGAACAGATGACTGCATCAAAGCACTCATCTTTGAAGGGCAGACAGGTGACATCCATGCAGGAGAGGTCGAACCGGGTGCAGGACAGGTCGTTCAGGGCCTGGTGAAAGGTCAGTTTGTCCCGGGTCGATTTCAGATTGTCATATACAAAATCCGCACCGATACATACGGTCTGCTCCATTCGGCAGGCCTGGACCATGTGCCGGCCCTCACCGCATCCCATGTCCAGGATCCGGTCACCGGGCCGGATATCCAGCCGGTTGAAATCAATGGTAATCATGAATAATCTCCCGGTACGCCTGCACGGTTTTTCGGGCTGTGGCTTCCCAGGTGAAATGGGTCATCACCCGGTCATACCCTTTTTGGGCCAGGGATTCCTGTCCGGCCGGATCATCCAGCAGCGCTACAATGGCTTTCTCCAGGGCAAGGCTGTCCCCGGGAGGCACCAGTTTTGCCGCATCACCGGCCACTTCCGGCAATGCCCCGCCCGTGGTACAGATCACCGGAATCCGGCAGGCCATGGCCTCTCCCACGGGCAGGCCGAACCCTTCGTACAGAGACGGTACCACGGCAATGCTGGCTTTGGCGTATTCTTTCACAAACCGCTCCTGGCTGATGCGGCCGGTGAATTCGATGTGCCGGCCTAAATCCAGGTGCTTCACCAGCCGTTCGACGCCGCCGTTTTTTTTGGGTGTTCCCACCACCACCAGGAAGATCCGCTGTTTTCTGACGATGTTTTTCACGGCGTACAGCAGGTGGTACAGGCCTTTGAGCGGGGTATCGGCCGAGTTGGTGACAATGATCCGGCCCTTGATTTTTTTCACGGTCTCGAGGGGGTGGAAACTGTCGGTATCGATGCCGTTGGGAATGACGGAAAACCGGTGTTCCGGAATAAGGAATTCTTTTGAAATATCCTGTCTGGAAACCTCGGATACCGTGAGAATCTTCGGCAGTTGCCGGGCCACTTTTTTCTGCATGTGGATGAACGAATACCACCGCAGGGCCTTGACTTTCTTGTAAAACGACCTTGTGGCCTTGACGGCCAGGCGCCGGTCCACGGTCATGGGGTGGTGGATAGTGGCGGTGACCGGCACCTTTCTCATTAAAGAGAGCAGCCCATAGGACAGGCTCTGGTTGTCATGGATGATGTCGTACCGGTCTTCTCTGCCCTTGAGGTGACGGACCACCCGTTTTCCGAAGGTCCAGGGTTCCGGGTATCCCATGGTGCATACATCCAGCCATTCCATCAGGTTGATGCGGTCGGACAGCTCTTCAAGGCTGGGGGTCCGGAACAGGGCATCCGGATTGTAGAGGTCCAGGGTTTTGAGCATGGTCAGGCCGGCGTGGCCGTTGAGCTGGGGGTCCGGCGGACCGGCAATGACCTCCACACGGTGTCCCAGATCGGATAAAGCCCGGCTCAGATGCCGGATATACACGCCCTGGCCCCCGCAGTGGGGATTGCTCCGGTAGGAAAGCAACGCTATGTGAAGGGGTGATATCATCAAAGAAAGGGGTGGTGCGCCCGGCTGGAATCGAACCAGCGATTTTCAGCTTCGGAGGCTGACGTCTTATCCACTGGACTACGGGCGCTTGAAAAAAACACTGCTGTTATACCAGATTATGAAATAAAATCCAGATCAAATTTTTCCTTGGCCTCTCCGGCAACGTACAAAGACCCGGCAATGCAGACGGCGTCTTGTTCAGAACTGCTTGAAATTGCAAAGGAAACCGCTTCAGATACTTTCTCGATTGCCTGAATCGGCCCTGTGAAAATTTTTTTTGCCGCCGCCGCCAGGACCCGGGTGGGCAGGCTTCGATCGATATTTGCCCGGGTGATGATCACCCGGTGGGCCACCGGCAGCAGGTTTTTGAGCATGGCTTCATAGGGTTTGTCATCCAGAATACCGATGACCAGGGTCAATTGTCTGCCGGCCAGGGTTTTGGACAGATACCGGGCCAGTACCTGGGAGGCCTTCAGATTGTGGGCCCCGTCCAGGATGACCAGGGGATTCTGTTGAATCACTTCCAGGCGCCCGGGCCAGCGGGCGTTTGCCAGTCCCTGTCTGACCCGTTCAGGTGTCAGCGTATACCGGGGATCGCTGTCGTTGCGTTTGTCAAAAATCAGTTCACACGCGGCCAGAGCCATGCCCAGGTTTTCCTTTTGATGGTCCCCGGGCAACGGCGGTGTGATGGCGGGAATGCGCCGGTTCAGACCCCGGTAGGTGACCGTTTGTCTGCCCGGGGTTTTCCGGACAAAGAAATCCTGTTTGTATTGATACACCGGCGCGTTCTTTTCTTTGGCAATCTGTTTGAGGACCCGGATTCCAGACGGCTGGTGCACGCTGGTCACCAGCGGGGTGCCGGGTTTGATGATGCCGCCTTTTTCCGTGGCCAAGGCCTGTATGGTCGTTCCCAGGTACTGGGTGTGTTCGATGGACAGGTTGGTGATGACACTTGCCGCCGGTTCGATGATATTGGTGGCGTCAAACCGCCCTCCCATACCGGTTTCAATCACGGCCCAGTCCACCTGCGCTTCGGCAAAATGAAAAAAAGCCATGGCTGTGGCAATCTCGAAAAATGTGGCCTGTCTGTCCCCGGTATCCGCCGCATTCACGACGTCATAGGCGGCAACCACCTCTTCGTCAGAAATCATATGCCCGTTGATGCAGATGCGTTCATTGAATGTCACCAGATGGGGGGAGGTGTAGATTCCGGTTTTGAATCCGGCGGCCTGTAATATGGAAGCGATGTAGGTGGCAGTGGAGCCCTTGCCGTTGGTGCCGGCCACATGGACACACGCATATTTTTTTTCCGGATGACCGAGCCGGGCCAGGATGTTCCGGATGGTATCCAGTTCCAGCTTGATGCCGAACCGGCCCAGCTGGTATATTTTTTCAAGGCACTGCTGGTATGTTACCGCCATGGTCTGCACATAAAAATCCCGGCATTCCGTTTCAAAAGACAGTCTGCCGGGATCGGTTTAAATGGGTTATCTGCGTTTTCTGCGGGATTTGGAAGCCGCGATCCGCTGTCTGCGCATGGCTTCGCGCATCTTGCGCCGTCTGTATTGACAGGGTTTTTCAAAATGTTTTTTCACTTTGAGCCGTTTGAAGAGTCCGTCGTTCTGGATTTTCTTCTTCAGAATTCTCAAGGCTTTTTCAACATCGTTGTCAATAACCGTGACAGTAATTTCTTTCAAAAAACATCGCCCCTTTCATGGTGGATTTAAGTACGCAAAATATTCATATCCTGATTTTATATCAAAACGCAGACTCGAATGCAAGTAAAACTTGATTACAGTTTGGACAGCAGTTCTTCGGTGACCTCTTTGAGGGGGGCTTCTCCGGTCAGGGTGACATATTTGACACTGTCGTCCTTTGCGGCCAGGTTTTTGAAATAATAGGCCGCAGCCAGGGTCCCGGTGTCGGTGTCATAATAAATGGAATGGCGTTTGTCGATGGCGGCCTCGTCCTGATCGTCGTCCCTGGCGCTCAAAGCACCGCCGCACACCCGGCACTTGTCCCCGTCCGGTTTGATGGCATCGATGAAGATGTTGTTGGGATGGTTGTTGTCGTTTTCACACAGACGGCGGCCCATGATCCGGTTTTTGGCCACCTGCCGGTCCAGGATCATTTCAATGACATAGGAAAGTTTCATGCCGGCCTCTTCCAGGGACGCGTGCAGTTTTTCCGCCTGCACCTTGTTTCTGGGGAATCCGTCCAGAAGCCAGCCTTTTTTGCAGTCATCTTTTTTGAGCCGGTCCAGCACCATGGGGATGGTGATCTCGTCCGGCACCAGGTCACCCCTGTCAATATAGGCTTTGGCCTGTTTGCCCAGCTCGGTGCCGCCCTTGATATTTTCCCTGAAAATACCGCCGGATTCGATGTGGGCGATGTTGAATTTATCCTTGAGAATGGCACCCTGGGTGCCTTTGCCGCTGCCGTTGGGTCCGAAAAATAAAATGTTCATGAAAACTCCTTTTTATCAGTTGGTTGAACATGTCAAACGAACATGTGCTGGTTTCATTCAAACGGTTTTTTCTACTTATAAGAGGTATCAAGGTTTGTCAAGACAAAGCCTGCATCCGGGCAGGGCTAAATTATTCACTGTGAATTTATTTGGATTTGCGCTTGAATGTCAAATGGGGAATTGGTATTAAAAGGCGATTGTGATTGAAGCACAAACGCAGGTTAACATAGAGGGTCGGGAAGGGGGACACATGACGGAACTGATCGATGTCAGGGCAAGAGAGATTATTGATTCCAGGGGCAATCCAACCGTGGAGGTGGATGTGGTGCTGGCCTGTGGTGCCAGGGGCAGGGCAGCGGTGCCGTCCGGGGCGTCCACCGGGACCCGGGAGGCGCTGGAGCTGCGGGACAACATGGACAACCGGTTCCTGGGCAAAGGCGTGCTCAATGCCGTGGCCAATGTCAACGAAGTGATCGCGCCGGAAATCATCGGATATGATGCCATGGATCAGGCCGGCCTGGACCGGACCATGATGGACATCGACGGCACGGAAAACAAATCCAGGCTGGGAGCCAATGCCATTCTGGGTGTTTCCATGGCCGCAGCCAGGGCAGCGGCCCAGGCCAGTGATTTGCCGCTGTATCAGCATTTGGGTGGGATCAACGCCCGGATCATGCCGGTGCCCATGATGAACATCATCAACGGCGGGGCCCATGCCGCCAACAACCTGGACATCCAGGAGTTCATGATTCTGCCCTTTGGTGCGGCCTCGTTTCTGGAAGCGGTGCGCATGGGCGCGGAAACTTTTCACCATCTGAAAAAAATCCTCAAGAAACAGGGACTCAGTGTCGGGGTCGGCGATGAAGGGGGATTTGCCCCGGACCTGAAGTCCAACGAACAGGCCATCGAGTATATCATTTCAGCGATCGAGGCGGCAGGATACCGGCCGGGCCGGGACATCGGCATCGGACTGGATGCGGCGGCGTCTGAATTTTACAGGGACGGGAAGTATCATTTTCTGTCCGAGGGCAGGGATCTGTCCGCGGATGAGTTGATGGATTATTATGAAACCCTGATCGAGAAATATCCGCTGTTTTCCATCGAGGACGGCCTGGCGGAAGGGGACTGGAATGCCTGGGAACGGATGACCGAGCGCATGGGGGACCGGATTCAGATCGTGGGAGACGATATTTTTGTCACCAATCCGGATATTTTCAAAAAAGGCATTGAAGCCGGGATCGGCAACGCCATCCTGATCAAGCTCAACCAGATCGGCACGGTCACCGAAACCCTGGATACCATCCAGATGGCCAAGGATTCCGGATATACCACCGTGATCTCCCATAGGTCCGGGGAAACCGAAGACACCTTTATCGCGGACCTGGCGGTCGGGGTGAATGCCGGGCAGATCAAGACCGGATCCATGTCCCGAAGCGACCGGGTGGCCAAGTACAATCAACTGATTCGCATCGAGGAAAAACTGGGCGCCGGCGCCTGTTTCATGACCCATCTGTTTGGATAAGGATTATGGCTGAAAATACCAAATATATTTTTGTCACGGGCGGCGTATTGTCTTCCCTGGGGAAAGGGCTGGCATCCGCCGCCATCGGGATGCTCCTGGAAAGCCGGGGGTTGACGGTCACCATTCAGAAACTGGACCCGTATATCAATGTGGATCCCGGCACCATGAATCCGTTTCAGCACGGCGAGGTGTTTGTCACGGATGACGGGGCCGAGACCGACCTGGATCTGGGGCATTACGAGCGGTTCACCCACGCAAGGCTGGGCAAGAACAACAATTTCACCACCGGCAAGATCTATCACCAGGTGATCACCAAGGAGCGCAAAGGCGAGTACCTGGGTGGGACAGTACAGGTGATTCCCCATATCACCGATGAGATCAAGCAGAGCATCTGTCTGGTGTCCGGTGACGTGGACGTGGTGATCGTGGAGATCGGCGGGACCATCGGGGACATCGAGTCCCTGCCGTTTCTGGAGGCCATCCGCCAGTTCAAGGCGGATGCCGGGGCCGGCAATGTCATCTACATTCACCTGACCCTGGTGCCCTATATCAAGACCGCCTGCGAGGTCAAGACCAAACCCACCCAGCACAGTGTCAAGGAACTGCGCAGCATCGGAATCCAGCCGGATATCCTGTTGTGCAGAACCGAGCACTACCTGTCCCAGGAGATCAAGGACAAGATCGCGCTCTTCTGCAATGTGGAATCCGATGCCGTGTTCACGGCCAAGGATGTGGACTGCATCTACGAGGTCCCCCTGGTATATAATAAGGAAGGTCTGGGGACCAAGATTCTGAAAAAGCTCAATATCTGGGCAAGATCCCCGCGCCTGGATGAATGGCGGGAGATGGTGGAGAAACTCAAGCATCCCCGGTTCAGTGTCACCATCGCCATTGTGGGCAAATATGTGGAGCTCACGGAAAGCTATAAAAGCCTGAACGAGGCGTTGACCCATGGCGGGATTTCCAATGAAGCCAGGGTCCATCTCCAGTTTGTGGACTCTACGACGTTGACTGAAGAAAATGTGGCAGATGTGCTGTCCGGCAGTGACGGGATTCTGGTGCCCGGCGGATTCGGTTCCAGGGGCATCGAGGGCAAGATCCTGGCCGCAAAATACGCCCGGGAGAACAAGGTGCCCTATTTCGGGATCTGTCTGGGCATGCACATGGCCGTGATCGAGGTGGCCCGGCATCTGGCCGGCATGGAGGATGCCAACGGTGAAGAGTTTGACCCGGACACCCCTTATCCGGTCATCTACCTGATGAAGGAATGGGTGGATCAGCAGACCGGGCAGGTGGAAAAACGGGACGAAACCTCGGACAAGGGCGGCACCATGCGCTTAGGGGCCTATCCCTGCCGGCTCATTCCCGATACTTTTGCCTACAACGCCTACAAACAGGAAAATATTTCAGAGCGGCACCGCCACCGGTACGAGTTCAACAACGCTTTCCGGGAACGCCTGGAAAAAGCCGGCCTGATCATTTCCGGCATGTCTCCGGACCATGAACTGGTGGAAATCGTGGAGCTGGCGGATCATCCCTGGTACCTGGGGTGTCAGTTCCATCCGGAGTTCAAGTCCCGGCCCATGGACCCTCATCCCCTGTTCAAGGCGTTTATACGGGCGTCCCTGAAAAACGCCAAAAAATAGAACGCTGGATCACTCAGGCGGAAACAGGGTAGCCGGACACAGCCCGGCCCCAGGGGGCCGGATCAATGAGAAAGGGGAGCGATGGAAACCGCAGTGATCATCAAAAACCAGACCATCCGGCTTCAGGGCAGACTGGCGCAAGGAACAGCCGGCAAAGGTGTGGTGATCACCCACCCCCATCCGCTGTACGGGGGAAACATGGAAAACCCGGTGGTGACTGAGGCGGCTGCCGCATTTGCCGCAAAAGGGTTCACCACTCTTCGGTTCAATTTCCGGGGCACCGGTGGCAGTACCGGCATGTATGACAACGGCCAGGGCGAGCAAAGCGATGTCCTGGCCGCGCTCAAGTTTCTAAAAGATCAGGGGTGCCCAACCCTTTTTCTGGCCGGGTATTCCTTTGGTTCCCGGGTCAACGCATCGGTGGTGGCGGCCGGCGGTGTCGACATCATCGACCATATCATGATTTCTCCGCCGGTGGCGTTCATGTCCTTTGACGATATCACCACCCTGCCGTGCACCGGCCTGATTCTCACCGGGCAGAACGACGAGATCGCCCCGCCTGATCAGATCCGTGCCCATATCGACCGCTGGGGGATCACTCCCCGGTTTGAAATCATTCCAGGGTGCGACCATTTCTATTCCAGACGTCTGAATCTGCTCCAGAAAATTCTTTTGCACTATATTCCATAAATTTCCGTTCAGCAAATCCTGGGTTCCATTTTTACAAGAAAGGGTGAGCCATAAATAGGAAATTTCCGGTAATTTCCATATAATTCCGTTTTATTCGATATATAACGATGTTTTTCTAAAAAAGTTTTAAATTGTCGAAAAAAGTTCTTGACAAATCGATCTAATGCAGAGTAATGGAGTATGGTATGGAACCTAATAGACTATTTTTTTACATTCAATCGGCCTGATCCCCGGGCCGACTCAGGGGGGGGAAGTGTTTCGTTATATGGGAAATTCTGATGTGAAAGAAAATCATCTGAAAAAAATCAGGATTGAGCTTGGACTTACAATTACTGCGCTTTCTCGGCTGGCCAATGTCAGTACCAAAGTGATCAGTCAAACCGAGCGAATGTTGACGGATCCGACCCAGGTGACAAAGAGCAAAATTGTAAAAGGCTTGAATGAGGCCCTGTCAACCAATGAGAGAAAAATCGATTATTCTTCGGTTTTTCCCAATGACAGTTTTTAGAATTTTTTCCAGGGAACAAGATTGATTTATGTATAAAGAATACTATTTGATGCAGGATGAGCCGTTTGCGCCCTTTCCCTCGCCGTATCTCTTTTATAAATCCAAAAATCATGCCAAGACCTGGAAGAATATTGTTCACAACCTGCGGAAAAAAGAGCCGGTGGTCATGGTTGCCGGTGAATATGGCACCGGGAAAACCCTGCTTTGCCTGAAAATGATCCGGTTCATGGAAAAATACAAGATACAGCCCCGGATCCACATCCCCTCGCCCGGGTATGATTTTTCCATGGTACTGGAAAAAATAACCAGAGAACTCGGTCTGGATGTAAATCCCGGCAATCCGGCCGCATGCAGGCGCTCGATCTATGATTATTTTGAAACAGACCTCCCTGCCAAAAACAAGTATCTCTATCTGATCATCGATGATATCCATGAATTTGATTACACGTTCATCTCTGAGCTGGCAAAATTGATCACATTCAACTATAATGGATATTTTCCCATCAAGCTTTTCATGTTCGGCCACATGCATTTTTTGGAAAGCCTGGAAAAACGAAACCTGATCTCATTCAAACAGCGGGTCCGGGTGGTGACGCTGGCGGCTCTGAATATGGCTGAAGTCACTGAGTATATCTATTTTCGCCTGATCTCTTCCGGTGCCTCCGGAAGCCCTGTGTTCAATGAAGAAGCCATTGCATTGATAACGGATATGAGCAGGGGATTGCCCCGTCTGATCAACAAAATCTGCGACAGCAGTCTGGTCATCGCGTATAAGCGGCGGGTGAATGTCATTGACAGGCCGATTGTGGCCATTGCACTGGCCGAAGAAGGGATTCTGGGTTTTGACGGACAACCGGAAACGGTTCAGACTGTCCAGAGTCAGGATCATTTAACTGTACATTCGGCACAGGCCGGTACTTCTTCATCGCGGATCCGGGTGACAAGGAGTCCGGCCATGGAGCAGGAACCGGAGCCCATGCGAAAACCCGAGGTCCAGAGACGGGTCAGTGATCTGTTTTCAGATTCAGATTTGAAAAACCAATCCAGAAAAAAGAAACGTGTTCCAGCCATGGATTTGAAAAAGCAAAGCATTATTGATGGTAAAACGGTGACCATTGCATGCCTGATTATTCTGATCATATTGATGATGTTGTTTTTTATAAAAAATATTCGGACGAATTCGATGCCGGCGCCGGAAGAAATGTCAGGCAGCAGAGTCGGCAGTGTTATTACCAAACCCATTCAATACCGGATGCCGGATGAAAAAACAGAAAAAGTGGTGAAGAAATATATTTTCCAGATCGAATCGGACGTGACAGTTCATCCGGAACGGCGGTTTTTTGTACAACCGGTAGTGGAAGAGTTTTTCGATATCCTGGAAAAAGACAGCCCCTTGTTGACCGAATATCAACAGATGGACCCGGTAATGTACGATAACCATGTGACACAGATTTTTAATCAAAGTGAGTGATGGGGTATGATGAACGGTGAATTGGCACAACCGTCATATTTAAAGCAGTTTCTGGCCGGTCAGAAAAATAAGCGGCCTGGGTCTTCCATGTCTGTCACCGGCAGTTATAAAGACAGTTTCATGTCAAAACCTTTGACGGAACCGCCAACTGAACCAGAATCTCCTGAAAAGGCACGGGATGGTTCTGCCCAGGAAAGCTGCCGGCAACCCTCTGAAACGGTGTATGAAAAAAAAGAGATTCTGGCTTGGAAAAACAATGTCGTCCGATTCCCGGAAAATGAACTGCCTGGTTTGTCCGTAAAATCGGTCAAACAGCTGGAGTCCAATTTCAGGGAACTGATGCTGGTGGAAGCAAACATCAGTTCCCTGGTAAAGAACGGCAACGCGCTTTATGTGTCATCATGTTTTGATGGGGACGGAAAAACCATAGCCGCCATCAGCACCGCTTTCGGTCTTTCCTTTTATTCCCAGAAAGAGGTGCTGCTCATAGACGGGAACCATCACAACCCGCAGCTTCACAACCTGTTCGGGATCAGCCATGCGCCCGGATTTCTGGATTTTTGTACCGGAACCGTCAAAATTGAGGATGTTGTTCTGCCGACCCTGCACAAAGGGCTGAGCCTTGTGACCATTGGATCGGAAGATCTTCCCGGTCCCCGGGAAGAAGCGCTGGAACGGGCGGTGAGCGAGTTGTGTGCCAGTTTCGATTATGTGATATGTGATGGATGCGCTGTTATGTCTTCATCTGCCGCACTCCGGGATATCAAGCATTTCAGCGCCGGCCTGCTGGTGATTGAATGTGAAAAAACCAGATGGGAGGTGTTGCAGATCGCAGAAGACAAGATAAAGAAAACCGGTGGCCCTACCCAGCTGGGTGTGATTTTCAACCGGCGGAAATATTATATTCCTTCCATTGTTTATAAATTTATTTCCAAAAAGTGAGACTATGAGACAATTGTACATAATAATAAAAAGCGGTCTGCTCATATTTGTACTTGTCTGGAGTGCTGTCTTTATGTCATCCGGGTGTGCGCCCAAATATCTGCCCGAAGATTTTGAAAAACCCTACCAGCGGACCACCTATTCTTTTGACCAGGGCATGTATCCGTCGGATCAGGATCTTTTTCTGGAATATAAAATTCAGCCGGGAGATGTGCTGGACGTGATGTTCCAGATCAAGGCCCAGCCCCAGGAAACCTTTGTGATTGACCTGTATCATCAGATCAAGGTGGTGTACCCGGATCTGCCGGAACTGAATACGGAACAGAAAATCATGCCCACCGGGCATATCATTTTGCCGTATATCGGAGAAGTCAAGGTGGAGGGACTGACCCTGCAGCAGGCCACCCAACTTCTGGAAGAAAAATACAGGTTAATCTTACTGGATCCGCAGGTGTCTGTTTCCGTGACCAATATGGATGTGCGCATCGAACAGATCAGACGGGATCTGATGACCGCCCCCCGGGGGTTGAGCAAGCTGGTCAATGTCCGGCCGGACGGGTTTGCCACATTTCCTTTGATCGGCAATTATTTTGTGGCCCATAAATCCATCGATCAGGTCAATCTGCTGATTCAAAAGGAATATCAGGAATATCTGCCTGGCATGCAGGCGGATCTGTACCTGCATGAACAGGCGGGTTCAGCTGTTTATGTGCTGGGAGAAGTCAATGAACCCGGTACCTATACCATCAAAAAACCCATCAACCTGATCCAGGCCATTACCATGGCCGGCAGTTTTACCGAAAATGCCAAGCTGGAAACCGTGGTGCTGTTCAGAAAACATGAACAAAAACTGATCGCCCGAAGGGTGAATCTGGAAAATCTGTTGACCCTGCAGGACAGTGAAGCGTTTTTCTTTTTAAAACCCGAAGATATCGTGTATGTACCCAGGACCCATATCAGTTCCCTGGCGGTCCTGATACAGCAGATTGCGGATATCGCATTGTTCAGAGGCTGGAGCATCGGCGGCGGGACCTTTCAATGGATGGATGACCTGAACCAATGATATGAACCCATCATTAGTTTGAGAACAGGCAGAAGATATGAAAAAATCCAATGATTATATCCGAAATTTTGTCACCATATTTTTTGTTCAAAAAACCGTGATTTTTACGGTGGCCCTGGTGATCATCGGCGGTGCTTTTTTGTATGCCCTGTTCTATCCGCCCCTTTATGCCGCTACCTGTTCCGTGATACTCAAAGGCAGTATTACTGTGAAAAATCCGGAAAGCATTGAAGCGATGCCGACAGACATCGCCATGATGCGGGAAAATGATATTTTTTCAGAGATTGAAATCATTAAAACGAACATTGTGGCTGAAAGGACGGTAGACGAACTAATTCAAAAAGGGCTTGTTTTTGACAAGATTGTGACCGAGTCAGATCGAAAATCCGCAGCGAACAGAGTCATGGGAAATCTTTCTCCATCGATCAATCCCCGGACGGACACGATCAATATCACAGTTACCTGGAGTGATCCGGAAAACGCCAGAATGATTCTGGAGGTGTTGGTCAATCAGTATTTCAACTATCGGTCTGAAATTTTCAAACCCAGGGAAGCGGAAAATTTTTTTGCGGAGCAGTTGAAAAAATTTTCAGATGAACTCAATGAGCGGGAAAATGAATTGATGAAGTTGACCATGACAATGGAGACCCCAAACTCCGGTGTTGCCATGGAAAACAACATGATGGTCCTCGATTCTCTTGAACAGCAGCTTTTGAGCTTGAACCAGCAGTATTTCGATCAGAAATATAAGGTGGATTTAATGGAAAAAGACATACAATCCAGTGATACATCTTTTTTTTCCTATGTCGGCAATCCCCAGCTCAACGATCTCTCAAACATGGTGATGGAGATTGTACGGCAAAGGAATATCGCCGCCAGAACCTTTCATCCACAAAGTCAGAAGATACAGAATTATAACAAACAAATAGCCGCGGCGTTCGGAGAATTCAAAAAAGAGGTCACCGTTTTTTTGGATGCTGAAAAAAATCGGCTGGAAATTATCAATCAGAAAATGCAGTTTATTGAAGATCGAATCAAAAAGATCCGCAACGAAAACATGAACCTTTATGAGTCATCTGTCCGGGCAAAAATGCTGGAACGTCAGATCGATGTGCTGGAAGATTCTTACGTCACATTCAACAAACGTCTGGAAGAAGCAAAAATTTCCAATACCTATCAAACCAGCAGTCTGTTTACCGTCAGTTTGCTCACACGCCCGGAGGCCGGCAGAACTCCGGTTTTTCCCAACAAGCGAAAAGTGATATTTTTGGGGATTCTTGCTGGAATCATATTTGGGATTGCATCAGGGTTTACGTTGGAATTTTTCAATCACACCTTCAAAACACCTGAAGATGTTGAAAACAATACAGATATGGTCTATATTTTTTCGATTCCTGAATAGAGGTGTAGGGATGGCATGTCTTAAACCCACTAAAGGACATGGAGCTCAACATTGAATAATGTTCGTCAGTTTAATCCGAAAAATATTGCCGGATATCATACTTCCTATGAGTTGCTGAATCGGGGGGTGAACCTGATGCTATCCTTGTTTTTTATGATTCTTTTGTGCCCTGTGATGGCGGTGCTCATTCCGGTTGTGATTCTTGTGAACGGCTGGCCTTTCATTTATGCCGGAACACGTTTGGGTAAGAACAAAACGCAGTTCATCATGTACAAATTCAGAACCCTGCCGGTCGATTTTGAACAGCAGTATGATGCCCAGCTGGTCTCCTACAGTCATGGGTACCGCCTTCCCTGGTTCTGTCGATTCATGCGCGATACAAGGCTGGACGAGATTCCGCAATTGATCAATATCGTCAGAGGCGATATGGATTTTGTGGGTCCCAGGCCGGTCCGCCCATCGGTCTATAACGCATTTTGCAGATCCATCAAAGGATATGACAAACGATTCAAAGTCAAACCCGGGCTGATCGGGTATTCGCAATTGTTCACTCCCCACAGTACACCCAAACGAATTCGGTCGTTTATCGATAACCGGGCAACCCGGTTCAAGAAAAATATTGTGTGTGATACACTGATGATTCTGCTGGCGGGATTCGGGGTGATTATCAAGACGGTTCATTTGCTGAGCCGGATTTCTTTGATGCTGATAATGGAAAAGGTGTTGCGCCAGTATACCAACAAGCGGGGCCTGGATCGGATCAAACAGAGAGACGGAATTGTGGAATTCTGTGCGGAAACCGGGCAGTTCGATTATTTCTGCATGGATTTCGAGCCGGACAGGGGTATTTTGAAAGATATCAATGAAGAATATATCCGTGTGGATACCCGGGTGCCGTTGAAAAAAGACCGGGTCATGTTCAGGGCCGTGGCCATGGTCAAAACCAAATTGTGCCAGACCCATCGGAAATCTTTTTTCAGTCATGGCACGGTTTTCAAGGTCTATGAAAGCGATGATCCGCACTACAAATACGCCTATATCCTCAGGTACGAACCGGTTTCCGATCTGAACCGGTATTTTGTTGATCAATACTTTCTGAAAAAAAGCCTGATGCGGTATGTCCTCTGAAAGCAACATTCTCACGCATCCGGTTTCCCAGCTTTTCTACTACGCGGTTTTAAGCACCATCCCCTATTACTACTGGCGCCAGGTCACCCCTTTTATCCCAGTGGACTGGTATCTGGCTCTGATCACCACCATCATTGTCCTGATCTACCTGGTCACCAGTAAAACCCTGCCCCGTTTTTTTTTCAACAACCTGAATAAATGGCTCATTCTTTTTTTGCTGGTGAATATTTTATCGACGTTGTTTTCACCTTACCAGGCAGAGGCATTTTCCGGAATGGTCGTCTTGTTTCAGATTTATTTTTTCATTTATCTGAACCTGGTGTTTTTGACGGAAAATGGACTGAAAAACACTCTTCCCCTTGTCTTGGGAGTGAGTGTCGGGTTCAATGGTCTGATTGCCGGAATCGAGTATTTTATGGGTATTCAGCTGTTTGGGGGGGATGAACCCGGCGGCGGGCGTATTTATGGTCTGACCAGTGGTGCCAATAACATGGCGGTCTGGTCCATCATGGCCATCCCTCCTCTGATTTATAGATTCATGAACGCGACGTCGCCGGGCCGGTTTTTGGGGTGGCTGTGCCTGACTCTTCTGGCTATTGTGGGATTGATCAGTTCAGAATCCAGGGCCGGATTCCTTGTTTTTTTGATTATGTTGATGATGATTTTTTATACGAACCGCCGCCTGTTCCAGCCCCGGTTTCTGGGGCTGGCCATATCCGGGCTTGCCCTTTGTTTTTTAACGGTGGCAGTGGCGATTCCGGATGAATATTTTGAACGGCAGAAAACCCTTCTTGCAGAAGAACAGCAGCAGGATACTGCCCTGCAGAGACGGCAGGCTTATATCCGGGTGGGGCTTGCCTCTTTTCTTGAAAATCCGATCATAGGGACCGGCACGTTTACATTTCCTCAAATTTGGGTCAATTCCATTGAATCCCGGTTTTTCAAGATGGCGGAACGGGGTGCCCACAACACCTACCTGGACACCATGGTAGGAGTCGGTCTTGTCGGGCTTCTGGTTCTGTTCGGGTTGCTTTTCCGGATTTTCAAAGATTTCATGACGGCCCTGAACAATTTTGAAGTGACCGGCGATAACGTTATGCATGACATCACCCAAGCCTACCTGATTTCATTCCTGTGCCTGGTGGTGTACTGCCTGTTCAAGACCATGCTGGACAACAAAATGTTCATCCTGCTGATTTCCATATCCCAGGTGGCCTGCATTATTTCAACTGAAAAAAAAGAACAGATTCATGAATATGCCGGCTGAAGGCATCTGGTGGGGGGTGTTTTTTGCGGGAGCAGGGATCTGCTTTCTGGTGTTTTTCGGGTATCCTTTGGTCCTGTTTTTTCTGACAACATTCCGGAGTCCTCCCGAAAAAAAAGTGCCATCCTTTACGTCACCTCAAAAAAAAGTTTCCCTGCTGGTGGTTTTCAGGAATGCGGGATCATGGATCGAAAAAAAGATTCAGAATTTTCAACACCTGGATTATCCCCCTGAGCGACTGGAACTGATACTGGTGTCGGACGGGTCCACTGACGTATCTAAACACACGGCTGCCATGGCGGATAACCAGGATCCACGCATCCAGTTTTTTCATCTGGACGGCCACCAGGGGAAAATTGCCTGCCTGAATGTCGGTATCACCCACTGTCAGGGGGAGATTATCGTGTTGACGGATGTGGATGCCATCCTGGAACCAGAATCCCTCCGCATTGTTTGCGCCTGGTTTCAGGATGAAACCATAGGCGGAGTCTGTGGACAGCGCAGGGTGGGAAAGTCCCGTTCCAGGATCCAGGACGGCCAGAAAAAATTTATCCAGTGGGACACCTGGATCAGGGAAATGGAAACCAGGAACGGACAAAGTATCACTTCCCATGAAGGCAAGCTGTATGCGATCCGGAAATCGTTGTACACGGTGATACCGCCGGGTGTCACGGACGATGCATTCCAGTCTCTGTCCATTGTCAGGCAGGGGTTTCGATTTGTTTTTGACCCGGATGCCGTTGCGGTTGTGCCTGCGCCATCCCGCGATACATATCATGAACTGCACCGGCGCAGGCGTATTGTGTCCACGAGCCTGAACGGCCTGTGGATCAACCGGTCCCTGTTTGACTGGCGGCGGTATGGATTTTTTTCCATGGGTCTTTTCATCAACAAAGTGCTGCGTCGCCTGGTCCCTGTTTTTCTGTTGCTGGTCTTTATCAGCTCGTTTGCATTGTCTGAGTATTTTCCCATGGCGATGTTGTTCTGGCTCCAGGTGGCGGGGTATGGCTATTTTCTGTCCTATCCCCTGGTCTGGATCCGATTGCCGGAGAGCGTCCCTTTACTGGGTCTGGTGAAGAAAATCGGTGCAGTCGGATATTTTTTCTGTGTGGGTATGGCCGGCACCGTTTTGGGGTGCATTCAATTTTTTTCAAAAGAAAAGATATCCAAATGGGACCCGGTCAAAGAATAGGGATCATGATCAACTGCCTGGAGGTGGGCGGGGCCCAGCAAATGGCATTGCAGGTATTTGATTTGATGGAAAAAAATCTCGATCAGGTCTATTTGATCACCATTGACGGCACCTGGGAAATGCCGTTTCATCCCCATGAAGCCCGGGCCCGGCAATTGGCTCAAAAAGCGGTTCGTCTCAGCCATCTGGAAACCAGCCAGCCAGTGGTGAAAAAAATTCTGGCAGCCCCGCTTCAATACTTACGGCTGCAACGGACTATCAAAAAACTGGGCCTGGATATTCTGATCAGTTTTGAGGACCGGGCTAATATTTTCAATATGCTGGTGGTGTTCGTTTCAAAACGGATTATTTCCATCCGGCATCCCATGAAATCGGTTTTGGTGGTGAAAACCCGGATAAAAAAAGCCCTGATTTTCCTTTTTTTTTATTTGTTTGTCCGTCGGGTTTCCATGGCCAACTTTAATAGTCAGGCCTCGATGATGGAATTTGTGTCTCTGTTTCCCATTCCCAAAATACAAAGATCCGTGATCTATAATTTCTGTGATCATGAGCGCCTGGATGGCATGAAAAATATTCTGCCCAAAGATAGTGAAGCCCGTAAGCTGCTGTCGCAGCCGTTCATCCTGGCCTGTGGGCGGTTCAAGCCGGTCAAAGGATTTGTCAACCTTATCCGGAGTTTTCAAAAAGTGGCACAGGCATATCCGGACCTTTATTTGATCGTTCTGGGGGATGGGCCTTTAAAGCCTGAGCTCATGCAACTGGCAGGGGATCTGGATCTGAAAGACCGGGTCGTTTTTCCCGGGTTTCGCCGCAATACCGCTCCCTGGCTGGCCCGTGCCCGGGTGTTTGTTCTCTCCTCCCAGTCAGAAGGATTTCCCAATGTGCTGCTGGAAGCCATGGCATTGAAAACCGCGGTGGTGTCGGTGGACTGCACTGCCGGTCCCAGGGAAATTTTGAGCCCAGATACCGATTTTACCAGGAAAACCAAGCAGGTTGACCGGGCTCCTTTTGGGATACTCACGCCTCCCATCAGCGATTTGTGGCCTGCATCCGGCAGCCTGCTGGACTGGAGTGAACAGTGTCTCGCAGATGCGATACTGTCCCTGCTGAAGGATCCGGACCTGCGCTCCCGGTACGAGAAAAATGGATATATCCGGTCCCTGGATTTTTCAGTGACAGCACAGCAAACAAAATGGCTGGACCTGGTAGACAGCGCCCCCGCCGGGGCAAAACCAGGCACCAAACCGAACAGCAACGCAAATGAGTTGCTTAGAAGCTAAACCGGATTGAACGGCGTTGAGTGAGGGTGGGTCGGGCTGAGACGGCTCAGGGCTTGCAATATGGCATTTTGACCTTGCAATGAACCCTGTTTTTGATAAAAATACAAGAGAGCAACTTTGAGCCAGTTTGGCCCGATTGACAACGCTGATGTCTGAAACGTGAGGGATGAAGTTCCATGGCTTATCGATTTCTGTCATATGTGTTGAATGAAGCCACCCCGGCCTATGGCGGCGGTCCTTCCCTGGCGGTGGAGCAGACCAGGGACATGTCCCGGGGGGATACATGCAATACCCAGGTCTGGCATCTGCCCAACCATGTGGGGACGCACATTGACATGCCCCTGCATTTCAGCCGAGACGGAGCCGGTCTGGACCGGTTTCCCCCGGATTTCTGGATCTGCAGCCAGGTCTGCCATATCCGCCTGGCACCGGTGGCCCCGGGCCGTATCATCACCCCTTTGGACCTGGCCTCCCATGTTCTGCCGCCGGCTACCGACCTGCTGCTCCTGGAAACCGGATTCGGGGCCTGGCGGGGAACGCCTGCCTATGTGCTGGAAAATCCGGGCATCGATCCGGACATGGCCGGATTCCTGCGGTACTTCTGCCCTGAATTGAAAATGATCGGGCTGGATGTGATCTCCCTGTCCGGTTTTACGGCCAGAGACCTGGGAAGACAGGCCCACAGGGCGTTTCTGGACCATGAAGCCCCGATCCTGATCATCGAGGACATGGACCTGTCGCCTTTGGCGGAAACAAGGGGCATCGAACAGGTCATTGTCAGCCCGCTGCGGGTGGTGCAGGGGGATGGGTCTCCGTGCACAGTGACAGCCAAAATCAAAGATCAACAGGAGTGATATTGTGAAAAATGTATTGTGCACCACCACCAGCTTCGGGTCCGCCTCCCCGGGCGTGCTGGACCGGATCCGTGCCCATGGGCTGACCCCGGTGCTCAACCCGTTGAAACGGAAACTCACGGCCCGGGAACTGGAAGACCTGGTGGCCCGGCATGATCCGGTGGGGATCCTGGCCGGCACGGAACCGATATCTTCCCGGAGCCTGGCAGGGTTTCCACAGACGGTGAGAGTGATTTCCCGGGTGGGGGCCGGGTGGGACAACGTGGACCGGGAAGCGGCTAAAAAAAAAGGTATCCAGGTGTTCCGCACCCAGGGGGTCCTGGACGATGCCGTGGCGGAACTGACCCTGGGCATGATCCTGGCCGCCTTGCGGCGCCTGCCACGGCATGATTCCGACCTCAAGGCCGGCATCTGGCGGAAGCATATGGGCGGGCTGTTGAAGGGAAAAACCCTGGGTATTTTGGGATTCGGCAGCATCGGCCGGCAGGTGGGAGCCCTGTGTCACGCCCTGGGCGCCAGAATCGTTTACACCGATCCGGTCCTTTTTCCTTGTGACTGGGCTTCCCCTGAATCCAGGGAAACGCTGCTGTCGATATCGGATATCATCACGCTGCATGCCGCCGGCAGCCGGGTCCTGCTGGATGGGGATGATCTCGCGGCCTGCCGGCCCGGAGTGATCCTGGTCAACACGGCCCGGGGCGGCATGGTGGATGAAACCGCCTTGTTAAAGGGACTTGTTTCCGGGGCGGTCGGGTTCGCCTGCCTGGATGTGTTTGAAAAAGAGCCGTATGAGGGGCCCCTGCGGGACCTGGACAACGTGCTGCTGACCCCGCATATCGGGTCCTATGCCCGAGAAGCCCGGGCCGCCATGGAAGAGATGGCCGTAGATCACCTGCTGGCGGGACTGGGCCTGCCACCGGACCCCATAACCCAAAGATCATGACAACAGGACAGACGCTTATGCAAAAAGTACTGGTAACCGGAGGATCCGGATTTCTGGGCAGCCATATCGCGGATTCTTTGACCGACAGCGGGTATGCCGTGACCATTTTCGATAAAATTCCGTCCCCTTATCTGAAATCTTCCCAGGAAATGGTCATCGGGGATATCTGTGATCCGGGATCCGTGGACGCGGCGGTCAAAGGCTGTGATTATGTGTATCACCTGGCAGCCGAGGCAGATATCGGGGCCTCGGCAAAAGATCCGGCCAGGACCATCGAGCTCAACGTCGGCGGCACGATCCATTTTCTGAACGCCTGCCTGAAGTACCAGGTCAAGCGCTTCGTTTTTTCCAGCACCATTTACGTCTACAGTGACCTGGGCAGTTTTTACCGGATTTCCAAGCAGACCTGTGAAAAGCTCATCGAGGAATATGCCAGGGAGTTCGGTCTGGCATACACCATTCTGCGGTTCGGGTCCCTTTACGGCCCCCGGGCCAATGCGTTCAACGGGATCCACAAAATGATCCGCCAGGCCCTGGAAACCAAAGAGATCGTCCGGCAGGGGGATGATGAAGCGATCCGGGAATACATTCATGTCAAGGATGCAGCGGACATGTGTGTCAGGATCCTGGATCCGGCCCATGAAAACAGCCATTTGATCATCACCGGACACCAGCGCATGCAGGTGAAGGAACTCATGACCCTGATCAGTGAGATCTTCAACAACCAGGTGAAAATCACCTATAAACAGGGGATTGACAAACACCATTACAAGGTGACCCCATACACTTATGCGCCCCGGTCTGCCAGGCGGATCACACCCGAGGTATTCTATGACATGGGCCAGGGGATTTTAGAGGTCATCGATGATATTCAGCACAATGACCCGTCGTTCAACCACACACAAGGAAGTGATTTATGAGAATTCTGGTCGGCATCCCGGTGCGAATGGCATCCACCCGGTTTCCCGGAAAACCGCTGTGCCGGATCTGCGGCACCACCATGGTGGAACATGTATACAGGCGCTGTGCCCTGAGCCGGTATGCCACGGACCTGTTTGTGGCGGCCTGTGACCAGGAGGTAAAAGACCATGTCCAGGGGTTTGGGGGCAACGTGATCATGACCGATCCGGCTATTTCCAGGGCAGGGCTCCGGGTGGCCGAGGCAGCCGAAACCCTGGATCCGGCCCCGGACGACATTGTGGTGGTGGTCCAGGGGGACGAACCCCTGGTGCACCCGGACATGCTGGATCTGGCCATCCAGCCGCTGCTGGATGAGCCCGACATCTTTGTGAGCAACCTGTGCCGCAAAATCGAGACCGACGAGTGGCAGGACCCGTCCGAGATCAAGGTGGTGTGTGATCTCCAGATGAACGCCATGTACATGTCCCGGTCCCCGATTCCCTCCATCGACCATGAAGAGGCCCGGTGCGACTGGTACAAACAGGTGTGCATCATGCCGTTCCGCTGGCAGTTCATGCAGCGGTTCAACCATGAACTGGCCGAGACCCCGCTGGAACTCCAGGAATCCGTGGAAATGCTCAGGGCCATGCAGCACGGGTACAAGGTGCGGATGGTGCCCTCCACGTTTGTGTCCAAATCCGTGGACACGGAAGCGGACCGGCAGGCAGTAGAAGCGCTCATGGAAACCGATCCCGTGTTTGCCCGGTACCGGCCTTGAATAAACACATATATTGACAAGGACATGCGTTATGCAGGTGTGCGGCAGATCATATGAGGCCCTGATTTTTGATTTTGACGGGGTCCTGGCGGATTCCGTGGAAGTCAAGACCGATGCCTTCCGCCAGATGTTTGCCCCTTATGGGAAACAGATCCAGGAAAAAGTGGTCGAGCATCACCGCCATCACGGCGGCATGACCCGGAAAGAAAAACTGGTCCATTACCACAAAGCGTTTCTGGGAAAAGACCTGGAAGCGGACCGGTTGGACGGTCTGTGTGACACCTTTTCCTCCCTGGTGGTGCAAAAGGTGATCCAAGCCCCCCCGATTCCCGGGGCAGAGGTATTCCTGTCCCGGTGCCGGGCGGAGAACATCCCCTGTTTTGTGGATTCCGCGACCCCGGATGATGAGTTGATCCAGATTGTCGATCAGCGGGGATGGTCTGGATATTTTGTAAAGATCCTGGGATCAGGCAGGACCAAAACCCGGAATCTGGAATGGATACTGCAAACCTATGACCTGTTGCCGCACCAGTGCCTGTTTTTTGGGGATGCCGGATCGGACCGGGAGGCTGCGGCTGCCTGCCAGGTGGATTTTATGGGGATCGTGCCGGATGATACTGCACCGTTGCTGCAAAAATATCCGGATATCTTCTGGGCAAGGGATTTCAACCAGTTGATGGCAGGAGAATGTCATGGATGATCAGACCCGAAAGATCATGGCCCTGCGGGAAAAACTGGCTGGCGGCGGTGTGACCCTGGGATCATGGATGCAGCTGGACAACCCCTCTGTGGCGGAAATCATGGGACACGCCGGGTATGACTGGGTGGCGGTGGACCTGGAGCACGGACATTTTTCCCTGTCCGGGCTGCCGGATCTTTTCAGGGCCCTGGAACTGGGCGGAACCCTGCCGTTCGCCCGGATCGCCCGGGGCCGACCCAAAGAGATCAAACAGGCTCTGGATGCCGGGGCCCGGGGCCTGATCATCCCCACAGTGGAATCCGCCCAGGATCTGGACGCTTGTATCCGCACCGCCTTTTACCCGCCTGCCGGGACCCGGGGGGTCGGGTACTGCCGGGCCAACCTGTTTGGAAAACGGTTTGACGACTATGCTGCATCCCATCAAAACGGGATTTTTATGGCTGCCCAGATCGAAACCCGAAAAGGGGTGGACCATCTGGCGGAGATCCTGAACGTGCCGGGCCTGGATGCAGTCATGGTGGGGCCTTATGACCTGTCCGGGTCCATGGGCATGACCGCCCGGTTCGATGATCCGGTGTTCAGAAAGACCCTGGCGCAGATTCTGGCCTGCTGTAAAGCCGCGGGCATCGCCTGCGGGTTTCACGTGGTCCAGCCGGAACCCGGGAATCTGTCCGAGAAGATCGGCCAGGGGTACCAGTTCATCGCCTATGGCATCGATGCGGTGTTCCTGTATACCCATGCCCGGGCTCCGGAGCGGGGATAGATCATGGCTGCGCAGGTTGTCCTGAATTTTCATGACCTGATCCTTGTGTCAGGACAGGACCTGCCCGATGTTCTGAAAAACAAGATCCAGGCCGGTGCCGGAAGGTTTGTATCAGAACCTCCTCTATCCCCGGTGTCTCCGCCGGAACCGGATATCCTGCTGACTCCAATGACCCGTGCCCCGGAACTGGATACGTTTTCAAGGCACATGAACCATGTGTACGGATTTTGCCAGGTGATGTTTGAAGGAAAACCGGGAATCTGTTTTCTGCGCCGGGCAAGACCGGAACTGTGCCTGTATTTTTCTTCCCCTGCTACCCTGGTGATGGCGTTTCAGCCGGACACCCAATCCCCTGATCTGGTCTGGGCCATCCTGCTGTTTGCCTGCCACCTGATGGCACAGCTCAAAAACATGCTTCTGTGCCACGGGTCGGTGGTGGTGAAACAGGGCAGGGCCATTGTGTTTTCCGGGCACCACGGCGTGGGAAAAACCCCGGTGCTGCTGCACTTTCTGAAAAACGGGTGGTCGTATCTCAGTGATGACAAGTTTTTTCTGTCCTGCGGCCAGGTGTTCCTGATGCAGTCCCATATTGCAGTCAATCACTACCATTTTCAGATACTTCCCTGGTTATCCCGGTATGCGGCCCCCAAAAAACAGTTGGTGCTGCCCCAGGCGGTCCGGCAGGGCCTGGGCCGCCTGGCGACCCGGATCTGGCCCGGCGGCGTGCCGGTCCGGGTATACTGTCTTCTGCATCCGGGTACACGGATCGATCTGGAGACAAACCCGTTTGATACCGGGATTGTGTCCCGGGCCGTGCCAACGCTCTGGGTGATGCTTCAACATACCGGCACCGCTCTTCCGGACATTGAGCTGCTCGATACAAAAACGGGCCTGGACCGGCTGGCATCGATCCAGCAGATGTTTTTTTCCCTCCGGTCCGACCTGGAAAACTGCCTGCTGTTTTACAGTGAACGCCATCCACTGCCGGTAAAGGACCTCCTGGCTCAAAACCTGCCTCAGGACCTTGCCTTTTCCCTGGCCTCGGTTCCGGACAGTTCCCGGCTCGACCGGTTTTATAGAACCATCCTGGATGCCTGTCCATGACACGGATACTGGATCTCAATCACCTGTCCCTGGATCAGGTCCGCGCCCTGGAGTCCGTGATCGACGAGATCAAGCCTGATTTTCACGCATTGATCAGCTCATTGTATGACCGGACCGGCCGATCCATTTTCTGGGATGTGAACAGCCTGCTGAGCCGCAGCAATTACACCAGTGACCTGTTCCAGGATCTGTGCGGCCTGGAACTGGCCCGCCAGGCCGTTGTGACATGCGCTGCCGACAAGGTCATTGTCCGAAACCCCGGCCAGAAAAAAGTGCTGGATGCGTATTTCCGGAAACTGGAGATGAAAATCCCGGTCAAATGTCCGGGGGCGTTGATGTCTGCCATAGGACGGACCGGCAAACCCATTTATGATGTGCTGCGCAATATCCAGTGGAGCCTGGCCTACCTCAAACAGAAAAACAGAAACCGCCGCCAGGCCGTGCCTAAGGACCGGCCCCTGATCCTGGTCGACACCTTTTTCAGCACCTATATCTTCAAGTCCGGTGAATTCAAAGACCGCTACTATACCGGGCTGCTGGACCATCTGACCCCGGAACAGGAAGCACAGGTGTTTTTTGTTCCCAATGTGATTTCCTGGCGGAAAATCGGCCGGATGACCGAAGTGGCGGCGGCGGCCAGGGAACAGTTCATCTATTTTTTTGATTTCCTCAAGCTCAGGGATTACCTGTTTGCCGTGTCTGCGCCGATTGCCATTAAACGGATTCCCCTCTGGCATTACCGGTTCAGGGACATGCCCATCGGCCCGGTGTTAAAAGCGGACTTCAGAAAACACATTGCCCAGCGAAGCGCATTCCGCGGCATCTTGTTTTTCTGTTTTTTCAGACGGCTCAAACAGGCCGGTATCTGCCTGCATCTGGTGGTGGACTGGTTTGAAAACCAGATGGTGGACCGGGGGTTCAACAAAGGTAAAAACACCTTTTATCCGGATATCCCCTCCGTTGGATACCAGGGCCTGATCGCCGCCTATAAATGGCATTTTCAGGTACAGCCCACCCAGGCTGAAGCCCGGGCAAAGGTGATCCCCGACACCCTGGCCGTGACCGGCAAAGGACTGACCGGGATTGCCCGGCAGTTTCATCCGGACCTGGATGTGATGGTGGCCCCGGGCCTCCGGTTTTCAGACATTCATGACATCCCTGTCAAGGAACCGGACCGATTCTCTGACACCAATCCGGTCATTCTGGCGGCCCTGCCCATCTGGGTGGAGGACAGCCTGGATATCCTGGGCCTGCTGGTCCATGTGCTGGACCGGATCCGGGAGACAGGGGCAACCGTGAAGATCAAACCCCATCCCTCCCTGGATTTCGATGCAGTCAAATCAGCCATGCCTTCCTGGCCCCGGAGATTCACTGTCATGGATGGGAATTTTGTCACCGCAGTCCAGACGGCGGACCTGCTGATCAGTTCCGGATCCACGGTGTGCATGGAAGCCATTGCATACGGCATCCCTGTGATTGTCATCGGCAGCCGGACCGGTGTGACCAAGAATGTCATCCCGGACACGGTGTCCAAACAGATCTGGGACCTGTGCTATACCCCGGACGAGTTTTCCCGCGCCCTGGACCGGTTGTGCTTTGACCTGACCCGGACTGACCGGCAGGCTTTCGCCCGCCTGGCCCGGCAGGTACGGGATGATTTTTTCTGCCCGGTGTCGGACCACAATGTCCGGCAGATGCTCAAACTGGCATCTTCCCCTCTGGACCAGTCCGGGTCTTGTGACCGGGCCGCTGCCCCGGCAACCGTTCCGGTGACAGACCAGGTGGAACCAGGCCGGCAGGAAACAGACTGACATGGGATTTTCACGGAAACCCCCGGCATTTTATTTTCAGGAACAACTTCACAGGGATCATATCGGCAGAAAAACCGTTCATTCCTACCTGTATGCCGCCGGTTCCAATGCCATCCGGTTTTTTATCAATATCGTGTCCGTGTCCATCCTGGCCCGGCTGCTGATGCCTGAAGATTTCGGATACGTTGCCATGGCGGCGGCCTTTGTGTCCACCCCCAAACTTATGACCGGCCATGCCTTTTCCATGGGTGTCATCCAGTCTCCCGGTATCGATCCGGATCAGCTGAACGGGTTTTTCTGGATCTGTCTGGGCCTGACGGCCGCCATCACCGCGTTGTCTGTGGGGTGTTCTCCCCTGGTGGCCTGGTTTTTCAATGAACCCAAATTGACGGATATGGTGCGGGTGATGTCGCTGATGATCCTGTTCACCGGTGTCTGTGCCGTTCATTATGCGCTGTTGACCCGCACCATGCAGTTCGGGGTTCTCTCAGGTATCGATCTGATATCCGGGATTCTTTCCAAAGTAGTTGCCGTTGCTCTGGCTGTCCTGGGTTTCGGATACTGGGCACTGGTGATGATGCCGGTCTCCAGTGAGGGATTCCGGGCGGTCCTGATGTGGGCCTCGTGCAGTTTCAAGCCCAAAGTCAGGCAGATGAATTTTCAAGGGAAATCTCTGCTTAAACTGGGATCTACCCTGTCTGTTACCGGTGTTATCACCAGTTTTGCCGGCGAAATGGATCGAATTCTGATCGGAAAATTTTTAAGCTCCCAGATTTTGGGGATATATTCCCGCTCCTATGCCTTGGGAGAGATGCCGGGTAAATTCATTGCCTGGCCTTTGGGCAGGATTTCTGTATCAGCGCTTTCCCGGCTTCAGCATGACCCCAAGGAATTTCAGCGTTTTTTTGTCGCATTGTGCCAGGTTTATTTTCTGGTGATCATTCCGGTGCTGATCTGGGCGCATTATGCCGGAGAACCCATTGTTCTGCTGGTTTTAGGGGATCAATGGCAGGCAGCGGTCCCGATATTCAGGATACTGGTATTTTATTTTCTGGTCAAAAACCTGGTCCGGCCCTTTGAATGGCTGATGACCGCTACCTATAAAACCGGCACCACCACAAAACAGATCTATTTCTGGAACCTTTCCAGAAACGTTTGTTTCATAGCCGGAATTGCCGCCGGTCTCCCCTGGGGGGTAGTGGGGGTGTCTTATGGGATCTCCTTCGCTTTTTTACTGTTTCTGGCAGGATCTTTTTTCTTTTTTTCAGCAAGCACATATTTTGACCGGAAAGGATTTGTGGCCATCCTGGGGAAAACCATTGCTGCGGGCGGGATAACCCTTTGCATCAGTTCTTTTTTTTCTGCAGGATACCATGCGGGTGCCATTCTTGGGGGAATCTTTCTGGTGCTCATTATCTTTTACAGTTCATTTTTATGCATGCCCGGCAGTAGAAAGGCGTTGCAAAATATGATACGCGTACTGCATACATGTGTCACTCAGAGAAAATAACCCATGGAGAAAAAAGAAGACGTTAACCACATCTCAGGCAGTTTAACCGCCTCAGGAGGGGTGATGCTGATCAGGAATTCAGATAAAGACTGGCATAAATTCGGGCAGAAGGACCCTTATTACTGGGTGACAACATTCGATCAATACCGGGATGAAGCATTTTGCGGTGAGCGGCGGAAAGAATTCTTTGCCGAGGCGGAAGCTTACGCCAGAAATCTGTTGAGCATCATCCGGCGGCATGTCGATCCCACTTTCCGGCCTGTCCGGATGCTGGATTTCGGTTGTGGCGTAGGAAGGGTGGCTGTTCCTTTTGCCGGACTTGCTGCCGAGGTTGTCGGGACGGATATTTCTGAGACCATGCTTTCGGAGGCCCGCCGCAATCGTGACTGCTTCGGGTGCACCAATGTGAACCTGGTGCGCAGTGACGATCAGTTGTCTGGGATCCGGGGTATCTTTGATTTTATCCATTCCATCTGGGTGTTTCAACATATTCATTCCCGGCGCGGTCTGAAAATTTTCCGGCGCCTGATCGATCGGCTTGACGACGGCGGTGTCCTTTCATTCCATTTCCTGATCTTCAATACACTTTCCCGGCGCCGCAAGCTTTCGCACTGGTTGAAAGTACATATCCCGCTGATGAAGAACATCTTTAATTGCATTTAGGTAAACCC